>OLQG01001922.1_pt1 | contig 11711 bp, 8 predicted proteins | sample 1672221 | NCBI WGS metagenome assembly OLQG01 (sample SAMEA3136660, study PRJEB25190) | human gut metagenome | biome: human gut; feature: human-associated habitat; material: faeces | place: Austria | collected 2013
CTAAATTTGACGAAACTATCGAAGTTCATATCCGTACAGGCTGCGATGGACGTCACGCAGACCAGCAGATCCGTGGTGCAGTAGTTCTGCCTCATGGAACCGGTAAAAAGGTTCGCGTTCTTGTATTTGCAAAAGATGCAAAAGCAGAAGAAGCAAAAGCAGCTGGTGCTGATTATGTAGGAGCTGAAGACCTCATTCCGAGAATCCAGAATGAAGGATGGCTTGATTTCGACGTTGTTGTTGCTACACCAGACATGATGGGTGTTGTTGGACGTCTTGGTCGTGTACTCGGACCAAAAGGTCTCATGCCAAACCCGAAAGCTGGTACTGTAACTATGGACGTTACAAAAGCGGTTAACGATATCAAAGCAGGTAAGATTGAATACCGTCTTGATAAAACCAATATCATTCATGTTCCGATCGGTAAAGCTTCCTTTACTGAAGAACAGTTAAGCGACAACTTCCAGACGCTGATTGAGGCTATCGTTAAAGCAAGACCGAGCACTCTGAAAGGACAGTACTTAAGAAGTGTTGTTCTGACTCCTACAATGGGACCTGGAGTAAAGGTTAATCCGGCTAAGTTAGCCTAAATAAATGTAAATGAAGGGCACTCCTGACGGGGTGCTCTTTTTTTGCATGTAATAGTGCAAAAGGTAAAAATTATTTACAGAAGTGCATGGTAATGTGATACAATGAGGAAAGTATTTGCAGAAAGAAGAAGGAATACTATGGCAGATAGGAAACGAAAGCGGACTTCTAATGCAGGGAACGGACGGAGATCTGTGCGGTCAAAGTCGAGAAGACGCAAAAAACAGAATAAAGGAAGGCTGATGTTCTGTATTGCGATGGAGCTGATCGTGGTGCTCATACTTGTACTGGTTGTCGGTTGGAATTATGGTATGGGAACGCAGTTGTTTGACTGGATCGAGCAGATGCGTAAACCTGTTGTGAAAGAGCTGGATATCAGTGGTATCAACAGTCCGTATGCGGTATTGATGCAGGTGCGCGGTGGCAGAGTGATCGGTGAGATCAACGGAGAGGAACAGATGTATCCAGCATCCATGACAAAGATCATGACGACAATCGTTGCGATCGAAAATCTCAAAGATCTGGACCAGGAGATCACACTGACCAATGAGATGTTTGAAGGATTATATGAGCAGGACGCGACACAGGCCGGATTTCAGCCGGGCGAAACTGTCCGTGCAATCGATCTGCTTTATGGTGTGATGCTTCCTTCCGGTGCAGAGTGCTGTATTGCACTTGCAGATACGATTGCCGGTTCTGAAGCAGATTTTGTCACATTGATGAACGAAAAAGCAGCGAAACTTGGGATGACCGGTACGAACTTCTGTGATACGACCGGACTGCATGATGCAAATCATTACAGTACGGTGAAGGATATTGCAGTGCTTTTGAAATATGCTCTGAAAGATGATACATTCCGTGAGATTATAGAGAGTCCGTATTATTCTACACCGGGAACCAATATTCATCCGGATGGAATTACTTTCTACAGTACCATGTTTAAGAATCTGTCTGATACGGCAGTTACAGACGGTAAGATTATGGGTGGAAAGACCGGTTATACGGGGGAAGCAGGACATTGTCTTGCGAGCTTTGCAGAAATCGACGGTACAGAATATATTCTGGTTACCGGTGGAGCATCAGGAACCGGAATTCCACATATAAATGATGCAGTAACAGTTTATAACAGACTTGGTGCAGCGGCACAGGCATTAAATGAGGAGTAATATGGAAGTAAAAAACTACTTGATCGAGAAGCTTCTGAAAATAATCTGGAGGCCTTAATTCAGCACAATGAGTCTGATATTGATACATGGATTCCTCTGGAATATGATCTGCAGATGACGTATGGAAATGACAAAGTTGCATTCTCAAAATATCTTACAGCACTTCGGGATGAGGTACGCAATGAAAGTAAACGTAAGATTGCGCGAAAAGAAAGTATGAAATAGAAGCAAAGACTTCGGCAATATAATATTAACTTCGGGGATGGAAAAATGAGAGAAATGAAACGTTTGTTAACTGTTTGCCTGTGTGTAATGCTGGTTACAACACTGATAATGCCGGAAACTGTTTTTGCAGCACGAACTACTGTGTCGCAAAAAAGTGTAGGATCAGCAGCACGAACGGGTTGGTACACACAGAAAAATGGAAAAAAGAAATACTATCGTGACGGTCAATATGTGACCGGACAGCAAAAAATCGGAAAATATGTTTATATGTTCAGTAAATATGGAAACATGATAAAAAGAGACATTACGATTAATAAAATCAAGTATTATATCGAATCAAATGGACATGTATCAGGATGGAAAAAGGGCAGGAAATATTATACAGCCACGGGAAAACGTATGAATAGTACGAAGACGGTGGAATTTCGGGCATACCAGAATGCACGAAAAGTTGTAGCAAAGAATACAAGAAAAAGTATGTCAAAAAGTCAAAAACTTGAAACTTGTTTTCGCTGGGTGATGAAAAGATACTATCGTACATGGAGACGCTTCAGTCAGGGTGGAAAAGCATGGTATGCCGTAAATGCGAATGATCATTTTGAACGCGGTTGTGGTGACTGCATTGCTGATGCTTCTGCATTTGCATATCTTGCAAAAGCACTTGGATACAAAAATGTATATGTGTGTACAGATGGTCACAGAAATGATGAAAACTCTCATGGATGGGCGGAAATCAACGGCCGTGTTTATGACCCGCTTTTTGCGGAAGCCAAAAGTTACAGCAGAAATTACGGAGTGAGATATGGTGTGTACCCACTGTCTCCGGTGATGCGTGTGAAGATTGCCTAAGATATAAATTGGGGGGATAAGATATAAAAATGAAAAGATGTAAAAAAATATTTATTATGTTAATGTGTGCACTGCTTGCTGTTCCGGTCACGACAGAAAGTGCAAGTGCTGCTGTGGCAACAAACAGAACTGCAAAAGCCAAAATATCCGGCTGGGTCACGGTACAGAATGGTGAGAAAAAGTACTATAAAAAAGGACAATATCTTAAAGGCTGCAAAAAAATAGAAAAAAATTATTATTATTTCGGGCCGAAAGGTGTTATGAAGACACAGGATATAACTTCTCATGGTGTCACATATTTTATAGAAAGAAACGGGCATGTTCTGGGATGCAGAAAAGGTTCCCGATATATGGCTCCTGACGGAAGAAAGCTCAATAAAAAACAGACAGCAGAGTTACGGGCATATCAAAATGCGCGTAAAGTTGTAGCCCGGATTACAACCAGTGACATGACGGATGCAGAAAAACTACAGAGATGCTTTACATGGATGCAGACGAATGGATTTGCCACTCAGGGAAGGCTCAGTTCCGGTGGAAAATTCTGGTATGCGTTCAATGCAAATCAACTTTTTATGCGAAGAAGAGGAAACTGTATTCCGTATGCATGTGCGATGGCCTATATGGCAAAGGTAATAGGTTATAAAGATGTCTACATCTGTTCCAGGGGAACGAAACAGCAGAGTTTTCATACATGGACAGAAATAAACGGAGTTGTTTATGATTCTTACTTTGCAAAACGACGTGATGCAGATAAGTATTACGGTATAAAATATGATAACTTTGAGTATGGGGTTGTTTTTAGACAAAAACTTCCGGAAAAATATTCGTGGCTATCGAAATGAGAACAGGACAGAAAATGTAAAAGCTATGGCAAAACCATAGCTTTTATTTTTGGTATTTGATCACAAATGAGAAAATTAGTCAATAAAATAGTTGACAACTTATATCTCTATAGGTATTCAGAAGAGTGTTTCTTCGTTTTTATCAAAAAGTTTGTCGTTGATTTCGAAGAGACTAAGTCCATGTAATAATCCATAATATATGATAGCATCGCGCTTTAATTTTGGATAAAGCTGAGCCATTCCACAGAGCTTTAACAGTTCCTGTGTTTCCTCAACACTTGCCCCCAGTCCATAACACAGACACAGAAGACGGTTTCTGGAAGGATTTCGGCGGCCTGCAAAAATCTGGTGCAGGTAGATCTCACTCATACCGGACTGTTTGGCGAGAGCGGCTTTGGAAATATACTTTTTTTCAAACAGATGATTTAATAATTCAGATACACTTTTATTTACAAATTGTTCCTGATTTTGTGACAGAAACTGCTCTAAGTCCGGTGAATCCATAAGTTCTTGTTGTAAACCATCTGTGTTTTTTTTCTCCATATTACGCGCCTTTACAATAATTTTTTTAATACATTTCTGTATTTTGAAAAAATATATGTCAAAATACGTTGTAGTATATATACTTGCTGAATAAGTGCTAATAAGTTATAATATTCTAAATAGTGCATTCAAATAAGAATATACTATAAATGGTTCTGAAAAACAATATGCAGGCCGCATAGTGATAGGAATGAGCATATGGATATTTATGACAGTCTTTTTGACGCGGTTCGTAGTGAATATGATACGATCACGCTGATCAAAAAAAGCGAACGGGGCGAAGTCTCACTTGTACGACACAGAGACAGCGGTATCCGCTATATTTTTAAGCATATTTATGGGGAAAGTGAAGTTTATCGGAAACTTCTTTCTGTTTCATGTCAAAATCTGCCCCAGATTATGGAAGTAGGAGAAAAAGACGGCAGAACGGTGATTCTGGAGGAATATGTGACGGGTGACACTCTCGGAGAGATTCTGCAGGGGGGACTTTTGACAAATGCAGAGGCAAAGCAGATCTGTCGTCAGTTATGCGCGGCATTATGGGTGCTCCATTCTATGGGGGTGGTGCACCGGGATGTAAAGCCGGATAATGTTATCATTCGCGGGAAAGACGCAGTACTGATCGATTTTGATGCATCCAGAATATACAAAAATGCAAATAACGAAGACACGAAGATTCTGGGGACGACCGGATTCGCGGCACCGGAGCAATATGGCCTTTCGCAGTCAGACGGACGTGCGGATATTTATGCGCTCGGTGTCTTACTGAATATTATGCTGACCGGAGAGCATCCATCAAGAAAGCTTGCCGCTGGCAGGATGGGCAGAATCGTTCAGAGATGTACGATGGTAAATCCAGAAAAAAGATATAAAAATATCCTCCATTTAATGGAGGCTTTATAAAAGACAAGGGGGAAATGATGAGCAAAAAGTGTGTAAAATGCGGACACACGCTTCCGGATGATGCGTCATTCTGTCCGCACTGTACTACTGTTCAGACGGAGAAACGGGAGATAAAGACGCCAAGACGGTGGAAACGTGCAGCGTTGACAGTTATTGGAATATTGATTCTCATAGCAGTCATCGGAGTGGCAGTTTCCATGTACCACAGACCGAAGGCATATGAAGGTGGCGCGCAGATTGATTATGTGGACAAGGATAAAACTTATAAAGTCCTGCTGACCTTTTCGGAGGGTGACGGTGTGACGGGGCATGCACAGGGAGAACGTACAGATACACTGGCGGAAGGTCTGGACAGTGCTCTGCCGTGTCAGCTGTATGTTCTCGATCAGGACACGGGAAAACTGGCATGGGAAGAGTTTTCAAAAGAAGTGGAATCCTGCAGGGTAGATACAAAGCCGGCTGACGGATCGAGGAAAATGGAATATATAGAGCCGATGTATAATGAAAGTTTTCCGAATGCAGCGTACACCTCAGATATTTATTTTACATCTGAAAGTGGTACAAACGACATTGTATGGACGGTGAAAATGAAAAATAGTGATACAATTTCCTTAAGCACGCGTCTTACTATTGAAAAACTGCCTGCAGTAACTTATCATGCAGAGGACACATCGATGGAAACTACAGAGGAACTTCAGGAACTTCTGGATTCTATTGATAAAGAAGTATCTTCTGGTACACCGGTATATCTGTACCTTCCGGCGGTGACATATGACGGAGATATCACTTTCGGTGATCATACCTGGGAAATCAACGGAAGTACCAGTGGAGATACAACAACTACCTTTACCGGAACTGTCAGTCTGAAAGGACTTAACGGAAATTATGCTGATATATCAGGAATTCGTTTTGAAGGAAGTTCCGGAACCGGATTGGATGCATATTGCTTTGCAAGTGCTTCAGAGTGCAGTTTTGAAGGCTGGGATACAGCGGTTTATGCACATACCGGAGGCTGGGTTAATGTAACAGACAGCACCTTCACAGATAACAAAATCGGTCTGAAATTCGATACCAGTATGTCTTATGGCAGTTCGCCGAATTATCTGAATAATACATTTACCGGAAACGGAACGGCTGTCTGCATTGATAATCTGCCGGGTAATGAAGTGATTGATTTTGCAGGAAGTACATTCTCCGGAAATGACACAGACATCGAAAACAAAGCAGGTCATACGATCAATACAGCAAAGGCGACATTTGAATAAACGAATAAGCAGCACAAGGCTTCTGCAATACATTTTGCAGGAGCCTTTTTGTATCATAGGGAGTTGTTTTGTTTTATTCCGGAAAATATGCGCGAAAGTTCTGAAAAAACTATTCAAAATTATATGCTGTGAGATAATGGGTTCTCATTTGAACTTATGCTAAAATCATATCTATATGTCTTATATGGGTCGTATAGAAAAAAAGGAACGGGGGATTTACATGAAGAAAAAGAATATTGCGATGCTCATGACAATGGCAATGATTACATCTGGTGTGACAGCGCCTATGGAGGCAGTGTATGCATCAGATGAAATTCAGATTCAGTCCGAAGATGTTTTTGAATCTGAAAATGAGGATGCACTTGGAGAAAGTACAGATGTTACAGAAGCTACAGAGGATTCATTTGCGGAAAGTGCAGAGTCCGAAGCGACAGATATGTCGGAAGCCGAAGAGGTAGAGATCACTGAGGATGCAGAACAGTCCGGGGACGAAGAAATCGAAATCAGTGAAGAAGATTCTGATACAGAGGAAAACGTCGCAGATGTGTTCTCTGACGGGGCGGAAGATGTTGCCACGCATAGTTCGGAAGTGGTTGAAGGCGGAAGTACAGATGCTGGAAATGCCGTTTATAGATTGTATGCAGATGGAACTTTGGTTATCGATGGCCAGGGAGCATTTATAAGTTCAAAGTTCAGAGATGACAGCAGAATTAAATCTATTCGTGTGTCAGAGGGAGTTACAGACCTTGGTGGAACTTATTCATATGCATTTTGGGGTTGTGAGAATCTGACGACAGTCAGCTTGCCGGAAAGTTTGGAAAATATAGGTGAAATGACGTTTTATGAATGCAAAAATCTCAGTACTATCAATATTCCGTCAGGAGTAACGAGCATCGGAAATAGTGCATTTCAGAGTTGCAAGGCTCTGAGAAACATCACTATTCCAGATGGAGTGGCGAGCATTGAACGTTACACATTTTATGATTGCAGCAGTCTTAGTGATGTAAATATTTCGGCAGAATCAAAGCTGACAAGTATTGAACAATATTCATTTGAAGGCTGCAAGAGTCTGGAAAGTATCAATATCCCATCAGGAGTGATCGGCATAGGAGAAAGTGCATTTTCTACTTGCGAAAAACTGACAGGTATTACCATCCCGTCAGCAGTAACTCAGATTAAAGACGGGACATTTTATGGCTGCAAGAGCCTGGAAAGTATCAATATCCCATCAGAAGTGACCAGCATCGGAAAAAGTGCATTTTATAATTGTGAGAAATTAACCGATATTACCATTTCGTCAGGAATAACTAAAATTGAAGACAGTACGTTTGAAGCCTGCAAGAGCCTGGAAAGTATTACTATTCCGTCAACGGTAACAAGCATTGGAAATGAAGCATTTTCTGATTGCGAGAGCTTAAGCAGTATCGAGATTCCATCAGGAGTAACGAGCATTGGAACATATATTCTGAGTGGCTGCTCGAATCTTCGAAGTGCGACTCTTCCGAAAGATACAAAGATAGTAAGACAGGGAATGTTTTCTGGTTGTAAGAGACTTATGAATATTACTTTACCGGAGAGCGTTACGGTAATTGAAGACAATGCTTTTAGCAGCTGTTCTGATCTGAAAGAACTTGTATTGCCGACAGGTCTGACTACAATCGGAAAAGCCGCATTTAGTGATGTTGGACTGATTGACATCGACTTGCCGAATGGATTGCAGAGTATTGGTATAAGTGCTTTTAACTCAACGAATTTTACAGATATTGTATTGCCGGATTCGGTGACAGATATTGGGGCATATGCATTTCAAGGGTGTGGAAAACTGGAAAGTGTTACCCTTCCGAAAAATATTACAGAATTGAAAGACGGAACATTCCAATTCTGTTGGAATTTGAAAACAATATCATTACCGGCAGGTCTGCTTGAGATCAATGGAGCTTTTGGGTACTGCGGTAGCCTGGAAGCAATCACCATACCGGACAGCGTAACTACGATCGGAGATACTTCGTTCAATGGCTGCAGTTCTCTGAAATCAATATATTTTTCAAAGAATCTTACCAAAATCGGATATGAAGCTTTCGCATACTGTGAAGGACTGGTCAATGTCAGCCTTCCGGAGAAACTTGAGAGTATTGATACGGGAGCATTTGAAGGCTGTACGGCACTGCTTGGCCTGTACATTCCCGGAACAAATGTAAAGATAACATCTCGCGCAATCGGTTACAACTCAGATTCAGAAAAAAATGAAAAACTGGTTATTATCGGAAAAGCCGGCTCCACAGCAGAGACATACGCAAAAAATACAGGACTTTTATTCCATAATGTTGATGATCAACTGACACATCAGACAGAACTGAAGGCAACTTGTGTAAAAGAAGGAAATGTCGAATACTGGCACTGCGACAGCTGTGGTCAGGACTTCAGTAACACGCAGGGAACGGAAGTGCTTGATGTAACAACAGTCGCAAAGGTTGCACACAGGAAAGTACAGGTGCCATACAAGGATGCTACCTGCACGGAGCCTGGAAACTGGAATTACTATAGTTGTGAAAATTGTGGCAAAAAATTTACAAGTGACTGGAATGAAGATAATACAGAAATGACCAATGAGATAATTCCTGCATATGGACATACGTGGCAGTTGAGAAACACCGGTGGTTCGTCAACTTTCCATCTGCTCACTCCGGGTAAAACTTCTCCGGTCTATGTAGCAGACATATCAGATACAGAAAGCTACTGCTGGCGCTGCGGCAAGGTTGCAAAAGAAAATCATGTAAGCCATGTTCTCAATGTAAATGTGGATCAGATTACTTTGAAATGCGGACAGTCTTCAACAACTTTCCGTACATGGGGAGATCCGGTCAAAAGTGTAGTTCCGGATAATAATCTGGTAAAAGTTTCCGGAGTAAAGAGCAGCGGTTCATTCAAAGTAACAGCGAATGCGAAGAAAACAGGCCGTACATATCTTACGATTACGACAACGACCGGCCTGACAACCAAAGTGCTGGTATCTGTCCAGAAGGGTGCAGTAAAAACCAAATCAATTAAGGGTCTTTCAAAATCGGTCAGTGTTGTTAAAGGCAAATCACTCACATTGAAACCGACACTGGAACCTGTCAACAGCCCGGAAAAAATTACTTACACCTCTTCAAATAAAAAGGTTGCTACAGTCAGCGCCAAAGGTGTGGTAAAGGGTGTGAAACCGGGAACTGCAAAGATTACTGTAAAATCCGGAAGCAAAAAAGTAGTCGTAAGAGTGAAAGTTACCGGTGTGAAGACCACGAAACTTTCGGGAGTACCGGCAGCAAAGAGCGTTTCCAAAGGAAAAACATTCAAGATCAAAGCAGTAGCAGCACCAAAGAACACCTCTGAAAAGATTACTTATACGTCATCCAACAAAAAGGTTGCAACAGTAACAGCGAAAGGTGTAGTTAAGGGACTGCGCAAGGGAACAGCAACGATCACTGTCAAGAGTGGTTCAAAGAAAATGACCTGCAAAGTAACTGTGAAGTAAAATGACTAAAATCTAAATAACATGAAATAGAAATAGATGGCGTACCGCTGAATGTGAGACTGGCGGTTAATAATTTAATGCAAGATAGTGTTTGAAAAAGAAATGAATGCAATGAAAAAACGAATAGATGATTACGGGAGGATGGATAATGAAAAAATGCACAAATATATTTAAATCGCTTTTTTCAACAATACTTATTGGAACGGTTGCTTTTTCGTCTGTTTTTACGTTGAATGTAGGAAAGGCTTATGCAGAAGCAGATACTGCTGGTTTAGAGGATGACAGTATCGGAAGCTGGGAAAATACAGAGGTGGTTGATGAATTTGGAGATGCTACAGGTGAATCTGCTATAAGATCGGTTGTATCGGGAACTTTCAGCAACACGGCGACGGCTGAGAGTGATTTGACAGTAGTGGCATTTATTACAATGGGCGTTCCTGCATATAGCAGTGATTTCATATCTGATAATGCTACTTTAATTAGTAATACTCTTACATATCCTACTTCTGCATATAATGTACAATTCAGACTATTAGAATATGATAAAACGCCTGCTACACATTTGAAATCGGATAATATGATTTTGAAGACAAAAGTTGGTGAGGATGTCGAAGAGTATATTTTAATAGGAAATGAAGATAACAGCGATCTTTTAGTAAATCCAGTAATAATGGGTAAAACTGGTTTTGAAAGAAATGGAGAATTACTGTTAAAAGATTTATATGAAGGGAATGATGTTCGTTGTATTGTTGAAATAGGTTCTTCAAAGTATAAATTTACTTTAGAAGCAGGAAATTTTCAAAAAATTATTGATGAAAATAATTTGGAAAAACCTTTAGATGCAGAGGGGCAAGAACAAAGATTTAAAGATCAGAAAGCTGCTGCGCATCTGGAAAAAGCAGAAAGTGTTATAAAATCCAAAACTGATTTTATCGCAGCTTATGTGAATCATACAGATGCGGATAATAATTATGAAAGCGGATATTATTATTTTAATGGTCATGCAGATGAATTTGAGGATTTAACAGAAGAAGAGTTATCAGCTATTTTTCCATGTAGGTTTAGATATTATCTGGTTAATCCTGTATTAGTTGGAACGCTAGGTGCGGGTGAACTTTATGAATATGACGCAGAAGGGAATACAAAACTTCTTGGCAGTTATGGACTTGATGATAGTTACCGCACACGTGAAGAAATAAATCCAAATTGGCCTGAAATTAATGGAAGTTGGAGAATAGAAAACGGAGAGCTGATTCGTACAGTGACTTCTACAAAAGCGGAAAATAAGTACAAGGTTAAATCATTAGACCACGATGGATATTATTTGTTATGTGGAGCTTCTGGAAATGGCCCAGCTATGATGATTGTTTTATATGATGAGAACAATATGCCATTATATGATTTTAAAGAAAACTAGACTACAGGAAAATAAACAAGAGTCTGCTATGGTCTTGTTTTAGGACTGATTATGTTCAGGTCATCCGTTTTTTAGCGTCTGAATGGTTACAGTTGCACTTACTTTGAGATAAGTCATCTAATTTAGGAAAGGCTCCACCGAGTTCAAGTATGCGAACCCGGGGAGCCTTATTATATTCTGTGTACTTTGTAGATTAGCCGAAGTATCTCTTAAGAAGACCAGCGAATGCTTTGCCGTGTCTGGCTTCGTCTTTTGCCATTTCATGAACAGTGTCATGGATTGCATCAAGGTCAGCTGCTTTTGCACGTTTTGCAAGATCGAATTTACCTGCAGTAGCACCGTTCTCAGCTTCTACACGCATTTCAAGGTTTTTCTTTGTGCTGTCAGTAACAACTTCGC
>OLQG01001928.1_pt1 | contig 11692 bp, 10 predicted proteins | sample 1672221 | NCBI WGS metagenome assembly OLQG01 (sample SAMEA3136660, study PRJEB25190) | human gut metagenome | biome: human gut; feature: human-associated habitat; material: faeces | place: Austria | collected 2013
GTTGTTGTCACCGGCATATTATTTGTTGTCAGTTCATATCGGCCCGGCATAAAAATATCCGTCATCTGTCCTTCGTTCACCAGGATCGCTGCCTGTCCTGGCATAACCGTCAGAACAGATTCATACATAATCCTGCGTCCGTCTCTGTCATAAACAGCTGCCAGTTCCTGCGGATCTGAGGAACGATAACTGATGCTTGATAAAAGCTGTCCTTTAATTAAATTCTTTAATCCCATCTAAAGACCTCCCTGTCCTTCTCATCATTTAATATCCTGCTTATATTCAAAATGCACCAACGGCCATTGTCTGCCCTGATAATGCCTAACCGACGGCCCCGATCACAAGCTGCTCCCATGTCTCTGTTGTCTCAACTTTGCATGTATCCTTCCACTGGGCATACTGTTCTTCAAACTTGTCATTCAAAACCTGTTCGAATTCACTGTCTTCCATATCCTTATAATCATCTTCCTGACGAAGGGTTTCTGAAAGATTCTCCAGAATCTGATTGTAAACCTTCATGGACAGGGCATCCTTTTCATAAATGGCCAATACCGCCGACTGTTCCACACTGAACTGTGTTGCAATATCTTCACCGATCGATGCCATATAATCCTCGGCCTTGGACGCGCACTGCTTCTCCTCATCATCTGTCAAAGCCGGTACATCATACTCATCCGCCTTATTACAGAGAATCACTGCCCGTTCTATCTCATCCAGCATGGTTGCCTTGGCATACTCACCCACGGTCATTCCATTATCCATCTTCGTATCCCAAGGTTCCTCACCGTAATCTGCCACATACTGATCTCTGGCCATATAAGCTCTTGCATTGATCTCTGACAGATAAACGGTGGTATCATCAATGGTCAGCACCGGTTCATCATCCACCGCATAGCTGCCAATCGGCTCGATCTCTGTCTCGCCACTGCTATCCGTACCCGATTCCCTTTTCTGTGATTCCTCCATCGATAAATCTCCTGTTTCAAAGTTCTGCTCTGCCCCGGCTGTTGTATTCTGCTGCCGACTACCGGTATGACCGCCCACTGCAAAACCACCGCAAAAGCCAATACCAATACCGACAATAAGTGCAGCTGCCAGCATTCCGGCGCTGTATCTATGCTTTTTATCCATATAAAATCTCCTCACTTTATAACACTGTGAACACCAGGCAACCCGGCCTGTTCCAAAAGCCATCTGACGTGTTCTGACATCTATGCCATATGAATGCATTTTAGCATAAATAGCGCCCCCTTGCAACATAGACACTGTTTATGCATATTTTATTATATACCGCTATAAGGAGGTTTTTATGAAGCCGCTTTTAGATTTGACCGATGTCAACTATACCTATCAGACAGCGGAAGGTGAAACACCGGCTGTCAAAAATTTAAGTTTTCGTGTTTTTCCGGATCATTTTCTCGGTATCATCGGTCCGAGCGGATGCGGAAAATCGACAATTTTATCCCTGATCGCAGGTTTGATCCAGCCTAATTCCGGCAAAATTGCCGTCTCAGCCGAAATCGGCTATATGCTTCAAAAAGATCATTTGCTTGACTGGTTAAGTATCAAAGACAACATTACACTCGGCCCGCGGATTCATCATAAACTGACACCCGAAAAGAAATCCTGGGCCGATAAAATGCTGGAAGAATATGGTCTTGCCCCTTTCGCAGATGCCAGACCCAGTCAATTATCCGGTGGTATGCGTCAGAGAGCCGCCCTCATCCGGACATTGGCCCTTTCTCCCAGTCTTCTTCTTTTAGATGAACCCTTTTCAGCCCTCGATTATCAGACAAGACTTACGGTTTCCGACGACATTTACCGGATTCTTCGCACTCAGCACATGAGTGCTGTTCTTGTTACCCATGATATTTCGGAGGCCATCAGTTTTTGTAACCGTATTATTGTTTTGACCAGCCGTCCGGCTTCCGTCAAAAAGACTTTTGATATCCACCTGACTCTTGATGAAGACCGCACACCTTTTAAAGCCCGCATGGCACCTGAATTTAAAGATTATTTCAATGAGATATGGGGTGAATTAAATGTCTGATCCGACTATTCTGTACCCGGTTTCCAACACATCCCGGGAAGAATTTCTTGCTGAAAGGAAAAAACAGAAATATTTCATTACAGGCATGCGCTTTTTCATCCTGATTTTCATCTTGGCCGGTTGGGAAATAGCAGCCAGATATCATCTGATCGACGCTTTCATTTTCAGCAGTCCGACCCGTATTTTTAAGGTTATGCTGCAAATGGCAGCTGATAAAAGCCTTTTTTATCATATCGGCATTACCATCGGTGAAACCCTTGTCAGTTTTGTCCTTGTACTGATCATCGGCACACTGATCGCCATGCTGCTTTGGTGGTGCCGCAGCGCTGCTGATATTCTCGAACCTTACTTCGTTGTTCTGAACAGCCTGCCAAAAACAGCGCTGGCGCCGATTCTTATTGTCTGGCTCGGCAACAATATGAAGACCATCATCGTATGTGGTGTGACAATGGCAGTCTTCAGCACCATCATCAACCTTTACACCGCCTTTATTCATATTGACAGTGATAAACTACTGCTCATCCGGACCCTTGGTGGCACACGCAGAGATATTCTTCGCTATATTGTTCTTCCGGCCAGCATCTCGGCCATCGTCAGTAACCTGAAAGTCAATATAGGTCTCTGCCTCGTCGGCGTCATTATCGGCGAATTTCTGGCGGCCAACGCCGGCCTGGGCTATCTCATTATCTACGGCAGTCAGGTTTTCCGTCTGGATTACGTCATGCTCAGCATTATTATTTTGTGTATACTGGCCATGGTACTCTATCAGCTGCTCTCTTTTGTCGAAAAACGTTACCAGAAAAAACAGTAACTCCGACAGTTTCAATCAATTTTAGCAATATATTACAGATGTAACCTAACCTTTCCAATTCTATTAAATAATCCGCGATTCATTTAAATAAACTGCAGATAAAATATAAAAGCCGATTTCCAGGATTTTGATAATCATTTGATTCATAATCCCAGAAATCGGCTTTTAAAATTAAGCGTCTGCCTTAATAAGCTACGACAATACCGCCATCATTGGCGTACATCGTTGCAACACCTGCTGTATCCACGATCACAATACCCTTAAAGGCATATTTCTTCTCAATCTCAACCTTAAGCCATTCTGCACGCTTCAGGCAGTTGCAATGAGAGATCATCAGATACTTATCCGTCGGATGGATGACCGTTTTACCAATCTGCTCTACCATCTTCATCAGTGCCTTCTTCATGCCACGACCCATATCCAGCTGCTGGATCGTGCCTTCCGGGGTAGAACCCATGACAGGCTTGATATTCAGTACATTGACCAATGTCGCCTTAAGACCTGATAAACGGCCATTCTTTCTCAATGTCTCCAATGATTCCAGAACAAATAATGTTGTCTGTTCCTCAATATACTGCTCAACTTCACTGACTACTTCCGAAAAAGCCTTACCAGCCTCCAGGCATTCCTGAAGCTTCATCAGGATCAATGTCTGACCTGCACTGGCAGAACGACTGTTAAAGACATGAATCTTCTTATCCGGATACTCTTCCTTCAAAAGATCTGCGCCAAGCTTTGCACTATTATAAGAACCGCTTAATTCCGATGAGAGTGTAATGGCATAAGCATCCTCATTGTTATAGCCATAAGCCTGCATATACGCATCCGGTGACGGACATGCGGATGACGGTGCCTCCGGGCATTCTGCCACTTTTCGCAAAAATTCCGCCTGGTTAAAAGTTTCATCATCTATAACCTTATCTTCCCCAACATTCAGTGTAAGGGGCACAAGTGTGATATGTTCATCCTTCTTCATAGCAGCAGTCATATCTGTACAACTGTCCACTGCAATATGATATGCCATTTATTTATCCTCCTGCATCTATCACAGCTATCCTGCCCATCCACTATCGCATACTGCAAAATAACTGCTGTTATCTATCAACAACTATTCAACATAGTTTTCATTACTATATATCATAGCATACCAAACATCTTTTGAAAAGACCAAATTCACATCCATTGATTATATTGCGTAATTGTGCTACTATAAATAGTGGAAAATTTCCTATTATATTATAATTTCAAATGCAGAATGGAGAATGAATATGCAGACATTACCAAAAGAAGTTGAACAGCTCTTTCACTACCTGCAGAACGGCACATCCGCTTTTCATGTGATTGCCCATACCAAACAGGTTCTGACAGAAGCCGGATTTACAGAGTTACATATAAAAGACAACTGGACACTGACAAAGGGCGGCCGTTATTTCTGCAGTCCTTTTGATACAACCCTCTACGCTTTTACAATCGGTGAATCCTGTGACCTTTCCAATGGCATTCACATTGCTGGTGCCCACACAGATTTCCCGGCCATCAAAATTAAACCAAATCCGGAAATTTTTTCCCATGGCTACATGCAACTGAATACAGAAGTATACGGCGGTCCTATTTTAAATACATTCTTCGACAGACCTTTATCCCTTGCCGGAAAAGTTGTCACAAAGGGTGACCGATATGATCGTCCGGTCAGCCATCTTGTGGATCTGAAACGTCCCGCTGTTTATCTGCCGAATCTGGCTATTCATATGAATCGCGCCATCAACGAAAACGGTGCTCCTATCGACAACCAAAAGCATCTGCTGCCTATCCTCGGCACACTGAATGAATATCTGAACAAAGATACAACTTTCATGGATCTACTTGCCAAAGAAATCGGTGTGGACGCCAAAGATATTCTTGATTATGATCTTTGCATGTACAATCTTGATCAGCCTGAACTGGTTGGTTTCACAGAAGAATTTATCTCCGCACCAAGGCTGGATGATATCACTTCTGTATGCGCTCTGATTCACGGTCTTGTTGAAAGCAAGAACGCTGACCGCGTTAACCTTGTCTGCTTATTCGATAACGAGGAAATCGGAAGTCTCAGCAAACAGGGTGCTGATTCCACACTGCCATCTGTGATCATCGGCAAGATCTGGCAGGCTTTCGGCAAAAATCAGATTGACTGCATGTCTGATATATCAGATGGTCTGATGCTCTCCGTTGATGTGGCTCATGCTTACCATCCAAATTATCCGGGCACTCAGGATATCACCAACTATCCGATCATGAACGGCGGATTTATTATGAAGACTGCCAGCAACCAGTCTTATACATGGGATTGCGAAAGCATGGCTTCCCTGATTGCTCTCTGCAAACAGGAACATATTCCTTACCAGCGTTTTGCTAAGCATTCCAATACAAAAGGCGGCGGCACTATCGGTTCCATCATCTCTTCCCATCTGCCAATGCGCACCGCAGATATCGGTGTCGGCCTTCTGGCCATGCACTCAAGCCGGGAAATGATGGGCAAAGACGATCAGATCGGTTTGACGCATTTTGCTAAGGCATTTTTCGAAAACTAAAAATCCAAATAAAAGCTGCCAGCTCTTAAAAACTGGCAGCTTTTTATCGTTGTTTCATTTAACTTTTATTTTACGCCGAGAAGGTCACACAATGACAGTACATAGATCTGTCCTGCATTGACAACATCTTCGATGTCTACATTCTCATTTGGTGCATGGATACCTTCTGTGTTGGATGGACCATACTGGATGGTTGGTACGCCCTTGAGACGATATTCTCTTGCATCGCTGCATGCCCACTGCCATGCAGGATATACGGTAATACCCCAGATGGCCTCTGCATTCTTCTTGATGGCCTGTACGATGTCTGAGTCATCACGAGTGACATTGGCTTCGCTCTTCCAAAGGAGTTCATATTCAACGCCTTCCACACCGGCAGTCTTAATCATTTCTTTGACTGTGTTCTCAATTTCTTCATGATCCACACCATAAGGCAGACGACAATCGATGGTTGCCTCGCAGTAATCCGGCACCATATTTGGACGTGTGCCGCCGGAAATCAGGCCTACATTGGCTGATACATGGTTAATAACATTGCCGATGCCCTTCATGTCCAGTTCTTTTTCTGCAACCATCTGTGAATTAGCCAGAGACTGTAAAAGATCTTCCGGATAATGACCTTCAATCTTTGTCAGCATTTCGATATTTGCCAGAACTTTGTTTAATTTCAGGATCGCATTGTCACCCTTGTAATTGCCAAGGCTTCCATGAGCAGACTTGCCGATGGATTTGAAGACAATATGCAGGTTGCCTTTCTGTCCGGATTCGATGGTCCAGTTGGTTGTCGGTTCCGCAATAATGGCTGCATTGGCTCCTTCAGCGTAGCCCTGTTCACAAAGCCATGTTGTTCCATATTCACTGCCGCTCTCCTCATCAGAAACAATATGAAGACGGATATTCCCTTTCAAGTCTGCTCCTGAATCTTTCAATACTTTCATGGCAAACAGAAGACCTGCCACACCGGCTTTCATATCAGAAGCGCCGCGGCCAAGGATTCTCTTGTCTGTAATTTCGCCACCAAATGGATCATAATCCCACTGAGAGCGATCGCCGGCAGGGACAACATCCACATGTCCGTTCAAAATCACACTGAAGCCGTCATCGCTGCCCATTTTGGCCAGTACATTCGGATGATCAGGATTACAGGAAACTTCTTCATAGCTGATACCTGCATCAGACAGATACTTTTCTACAAAATCAATGACATCTCTCTGTGTTCCTACAGGATTCTCACTCGGGATACGAATCAGATCTGAAGCCAGTTTGACAAGATCATTCCTTCTGCTTTTAGCCAGTTCCCAAACATCATTTCTTGTTACATTGTTCATTGAAATTCATCCTCTTTTCATTTTCTGCAGTTGTTCAAAATCAGATTTTGGAACTGCTGTATTTTACTCATATAAGAAACATGCAACCTGGTGACCATCACCAGCATCCTTTAACTTAGGGATTTCCTTTCTGCACCTATCCATGCAGTTCGGGCATCTGCCAGCTAACGGACATCCAATCTGATCGCCGATCGGGCTTGGAATATCGCCTTTTAGGACAATACGTTCTTTTTTGCAAAAGGTGAAACCGGCGGAATCGCGGACAATAATGCCTTCGTATACGGATGCAGCGGATTCTCATAAATGGCATCCGCTTCACATAATTCTACAATTCTTCCCAGGTACATAATGGCAATTCTGTCACTGACATGCTTGATAACACCCAGGTCATGGGAAATAAAGATATATGTCAGATTGTACTGCTGCTGCAGTCTGTTGAACAGATTCAGCACCTGTGCCTGAATGGATACGTCCAACGCAGAAACCGGCTCATCACAGACAATTACCTTCGGATTCATGGCCAACGCTCTGGCCACATTGATACGCTGTCTTTGACCACCTGAAAATTCATGAGGGAAACGGTGAACGTGCTGAATATCAAGACCAACCTCTCTCATCAGTTCCAGAACACGTTTTTCACGCTCATTTTTATCGGAAATCAGTTTATGCACGATCAGCGGTTCCTCGATCAATTTGCCGGCTGTCTTTCTCGGATCCAATGAAGAGTAAGGATCCTGGAAAACCATCTGGACATCCTTCTTGGCTTTCTTAAGTTCTGCCCCTTTCAGTGAAAAAAGGTCTTTGTCGTCAAAAGTCACAGAACCGGCGGTTGCCTTGTGCAGCTGGATCAATGTACGACCGAATGTTGATTTACCGCAACCGGATTCGCCGATGACACCCAATGTCTCACCTTCATAAATATCTACAGACACATCGTTTAACGCATGGAGAATCTGAGGTTTACCGCCAAGCTTTTTGCTTTTGATCTCAAATTCCTTGGTCAGATGCTCAATTTTCATCAAAACTTTCTTTTCATTACTCATCCTTTAAGCCCTCTCCTTTCTCCAGTTTATTGGTCAGATTCTGTCTGTGGCAGGCTACAAAGTGTCCCGGTTCTACTTCAACAAGAGGTGGTACAGACTGTGTACAGGCTTCTGTCACATACGGACATCTGTTGTAGAAATTACAGCATTTGCCTGTCAGACGAAGGTCAGGCGGTGTACCTGGAATAGTCTTTAATTCACCCTTGGATTCATCAGACAATTTCGGCATAGAATCCAGAAGTCCCCATGTATATGGTTGACGCGGATTGCTGTAAAGTGTCTTTGTATCTGTAAATTCCACTGTATTGCCGGCATACATAACCATGACTTTATCACACATTTCCCACACAACGCCCAGGTTATGTGTAATCAGAAGAATGGCTGTATCCATATCTCTCTGAAGTTCTTTCAGAAGTTCCAAAACCTGTGCCTGAACGGTTACATCCAAAGCCGTCGTCGGCTCATCGGCAATGATCAGTTTTGGTTTACAGCAAACTGCCATGGCAATGATCACACGCTGACACATACCGCCTGAAAGTTCATATGGGTATGAATTCATACGTTTCTCAGGTTCAGGAATCCCAACTTTACTCAATGCCTCAACAGCCATTTTCCAGGCTTCATCTTTCGTCACATTCTGATGAGCCATGATCATTTCTGTCATCTGCTTACCAATCTTGAAAACCGGGTCAAGGGATGTCATCGGATCCTGGAAAATAACAGCAATATCTTTGCCTCTGAAATCATTTAACTCTTTTTTGCTTAATGCCAGAACATCTTTTCCTTCAAATTCAATGGAACCTCCGACAATCTTGCCTGTTCTTGGCGGGAGAAGACGGATAATAGAGCTGGAAGTCACACTCTTACCGGAACCTGACTCACCAACGATACCCATGGTCTCGCCTTTTGCTATATTAAAACTTACACCATCTACCGCCTTCGCAATACCGCTGGCTGTATAAAAGTAAGTCTTTAAATCTTTGACTGTCAATATATTTTCACTCATCGTATCACCTCGATTACTCGTATTGTGCTTTCATTTCACTGAATGCTTTTCGCACCGCTTCCATCTTCGACGAATCTGAAAGGATATCCACCGCAGTCATAGCCATACCCTTCGCTGCCGCCTCGATGGCTCTGTATCCATCGGGACTTCCTGTTGCTTCCTCAAATTCCGGTGTATGAGTCCCGGTCGAAGCCGGATATAGGCCTGGATGCCCGGAAGTGCATGGGTCACATTCCCCATATCCGTACAGCCAATTCCCTGTTCCTTTAATCTCGGACACAGTTCTTCACCAAGAACTTTGAAATTCTCTGCCAGTGTATCCTCCAGAACAGGATTATTGCGAATATCCTCATAAGATAAATCAATCATCTCATATTCAAAACGCGTTCCCGTAATTGCTGCCACATTCTCACAGATTTTGATGAAGCGATGGAATAATTCCCATTTATATTTCATACTGAATGACCGAATGGTAAACTCCGCAGAACAATGATCCGGTATAAAAATAGCCTGATCGCCGCCGTCACGGATAATGCCAAGAATCTTACCCTTGTCTCCAAGTTCAAGACGCATGGCATTGACAATATTAAACAGTTCAAGAACAGGCGTCAATGCGCTGATTCCCTCTTCCGGCCATGTGGCTGCATGCGCTGTTTTGCCATAATAATGTACGCGGATATCTGTTCTTGAATAGGAAATATCATTGACACATGTATCTGATGAGGCGTGAGTCAGCATCGCAAAATCAAGGCCTTCAAAAGCACCGTTTTCCAGCATAGTGATCTTGCCTCCGCCGCCTTCCTCTGCAGGTGTCCCAAGAACAGTAATTTTACCGCCTAATGTATCAATCACAGATTTCAGACCAATTCCCGCACCGCAGGCAATGGCACACATCAGATTATGTCCGCAGGCATGTCCCATGCCTGGAAAAGCATCAAATTCACCAACAAACCCTACATTCAGTCCGGGTTTTCCGCTGTCATAAACCGCTTTTACACTTGTCTCAATGCCTCCGACACCTGTTTCTACCTGAAAACCATATTTTCTCAAAAGTTCAGACATGGCTTTGCATGCTTTAAACTCATGAAAACTGTATTCCGGATGATGCCAGAGATAATCTGAAAGTTCTCTCAGATCCGGCATGATTTCTTCTATTCTTTTTTGAACTGTCTGTTTATTTTCCATTTCATTCATCCTTTATTCAAACTGAGGATCTGCGAAGACCTTCGCAGCACAATTACTGTTTCATCTTAGGATCCAGCACGTCGCGGATACCATCACCGAAAAGGTTAAAGCCAAGTACAGTGATCAAGATAAATGCACCGGAGATTGTTGCCACAAACGGTGCGGTTGTCAAACTGCTTTTGCCTTCACGAAGAATACTTCCCCATGAAGCTGTCGGTGCAGCAATACCAAGGCCGAGGGAACTTAAGGCTGCCTCAGAAATAATGGCACTGGCTACATTCAATGTTGCATATACAATAATCGGAGAAATAGCATTCGGAAGAATATGTGTAAACAGCAGTCTTGTGTTGGAAACACCGATCACACCACCGACTAATGTACCGCCTGCTGCAACAATCAGAGAAACTCTGGCACCATAAATGACACGAGACAGCAGATCACGTCCAAACTGATCTGTTCCAAAAATATGACCTTCTGAAAAAGGTTTCAGAAATGCATCCAGTGGATGAATTTCATCCGGATCATAAGGTGCAAGGACAGGTGCAAAAACGGCGATGAAAACCATGACAACAACAATCACAAGACCGATCATGGCTGTTTTGTTTCGTTTTAATTTGTTCCAGACATTATTGGCACGACGTTCTGTTTTGAGCATTTCTGCCTGAGCATCCAGGCCGAGTGCATCCGCGGATGTCGTTTTTGTTGTATCTGCCATTTAATTACCCCCTTTCGATTCATAGCTGACACGTGGATTAATAATCATATAAACCACGTCTACCAGTAAATTGACAACGACAAAGACAACGGCAATAAAAAGGACCGTTCCCTGAATCAGCATATAATCTCGGTTATCGATGGCGGATACGATCATCGTACCCATACCAGGCCATGAAAAGATACTCTCTGTCAAAATGGCACCTGTAAAAGCGCTGGCCAGCTGAAGACCAAGAACTGTGACAATTGGAGGCAATGCATTTTTTAATGCATGCTTCCAGATAATGCTGCTCTCTTTGATACCACGGGCACGAAGTGCTTTGATGGAATCACTATGTCTAACCTCCAGGATACTGGAGCGGGTTATTCTGGCGAATGTTGCGGTAGGGATTGTTGCCAGACAGAAACATGGCAGTACCATATGGGAGATCACATCTCCGATACCTTTGCTCATAGAGCCCATGCCCAGGGCAGGCAGCCATCCAAGCTGTACTGAAAACAGGTTGACAAGCATCAGGCCCAGCCAGAAAATCGGCATGGACACACCAACCAGTGCAAGAATCATAAAAATATAATCTAAAATCGAATACTGTTTTATCGCGGATAAAACACCAATGCCAACACCAATAAAAATAGCAATGACCAAACTGGTCAGAGTAATGACCAGCGTATTTGGAATTCTTTCTGCAATCAGGCTTGTAACCGGACGATTATAGACATAAGATGTACCAAAATCTCCATGCAGAATACCAATCATATAATCTGCATACTGTTCAAGCTTGCTCTTATTTAATCCAAGCTTAATCTCCATCTCGGCAATATCCTGGGCAGAAGCCTGCGGACCGAGGATTGTACGTGCCGGATTACCCGGAATCATTCGTGTCAAAACGAAAGTAATCGTAATAACAATGAGGAGTGTTGGAATACTTGGAGTAATGCTGACCATTACCGATACCGCCAAACTCATCTGTTGAGAAGAGTTTGT
>OLQG01001931.1_pt1 | contig 11682 bp, 8 predicted proteins | sample 1672221 | NCBI WGS metagenome assembly OLQG01 (sample SAMEA3136660, study PRJEB25190) | human gut metagenome | biome: human gut; feature: human-associated habitat; material: faeces | place: Austria | collected 2013
TCTGGATTAGCCATATAAGTCTGCATGGTTTTACCTCCTGTTATTTATCAACGATTGTTTGTATAAATGCGAATTCTCGCATATGTTAGTAATATGGAAACGATGGTGCAATTACTGCGGAAATGTCCGAAACCGCTGATAAATACCGTCGCCGGGGCTATTGGCTAAAGTATCTCGCACTACGTCACATTGAGTTATTATATTATAAGCCTCCGTTTCTGTCAACCACTTTTTCCCCATATTTCCATCTTTTTTTCAAAAAGTTTTCCACATTCTTCCTGGATTGCTGATCAGCTTTTCCACAAAGCCTGCTTGCTGTCTCCACCTTATACACGCCCATCCACAACAAGTGTCTTTTAGAACAACGATTTATCCACACTTTAATCAGACATTTTATAAATTTTCTCTGGTATTTTTCTCCGCAATGTGCTATATTAGAAAGAATTTATCCACAGGATACACAGTAACTATTTTATTTTTTCAGGTAACTATTCAGCAAGTACTATTCCGCGGAACATTTTCACTATGAAAGCCCCAGGTGGCAGCTGTGGGAATACCGCAGAAAGGTTCACCTTTCTGTGCATCACAAAGCGCGTAACTGTAAAAGAACTGAACAGTTCCTTTTCTTCTTATATTTGAGGTGAAGTTTTTATGATAACATTTTTATCCCGTTTTTTCATCAAAGATTACAAAGACTACAGCTCCCCCCAGGTTCGCCAGTCTTATGGCATGCTCTGCGGAGCTGTGGGAATTGCCTTGAACATTTTTCTTTTTATAGGAAAATGGCTTGCCGGAATCCTAAGCGGCTCTATTGCCATCACGGCGGATGCCTTCAACAACTTATCGGATGCAGGCTCCTCTGTGATCACTCTGGTGGGCTTCAAGCTCTCCGGACAAAAACCGGATACAGAGCATCCCTTTGGACATGGACGCATGGAATATATCTCCGGACTTCTTGTCTCAGTTGCGATTCTGATCATGGGCTTCGAGCTGATCCGCTCCTCCATTGACAAGATCCGCACCCCGGAGCCCATTGAATGCAGCCCGGTTATTATTGCTGTCCTTATTGCATCTATTCTGGTAAAAATATATATGTACTACTATAACCGCACTATCGGTCACAAAATCGACAGTACTGCCATGCAGGCTACAGCCGGAGACAGTTTAAGTGACACAGTTTCCACCAGTCTGGTTCTTCTGGCAACTATCATCAGTCAGCTTACCGGACTGGTGCTGGACGGATGGTTCGGTGTTCTGGTTGGCATTTTTATCTTCTATACCGGAATCACTACAATGAAGGATACCATTGATCCCCTTCTCGGACAAGCCCCGGAGAAAAATTTAGTAGAGGAAATCGAAGAGATCGTTCTTGCCCATCCCCTTGTCCACGGCATGCATGACCTGATTGTCCATGACTACGGTCCAGGCAGACTGATTCTTTCCCTCCACGCTGAGGTTCCCGCCCACGGAGATCTGCTGATCATCCACGATGAGATTGACAACATTGAGCATGAGCTTCAGGACAAACTGAATTGTTCTGCCACCATCCACATTGATCCCATTGTTACAGACAACAAGGAGGTCAATGAAATGCGCAGCCAGATTGAAGAAATCACCCGCAATCTGGACCGCCGTCTTTCCATTCACGATTTTCGCATAGTAGAAGGTCCTACCCACACAAACCTGATCTTCGACGTAGCGGTTCCTTTCGAATGCAAACTCACAAACGTAGAGATCACCAATCTCCTCAAAGAGCGCATCCGCAATATGGACGATGGCAACTATTGTGCTGTGATCCAAATCGACAGAGTATATGCATAAAAAATTCTTTTCCCCCATACAAAAAAAGGCTAGTTCTTCCTGCAGCTACATGAAGAACCAGTCTTTTTGTTATTTCGTCCGCACTGCGTCCGCTTTGAAGCACCTTTCCTTATCGAATATTCAAATAAACATCCTCTCTCGTATGAAATCCCCCATCAATGATCACCTTATCCATATTTTCCGCTGTCACCGCAATTGGATCGATTTTATAATAAGGAATGTCATATGTCCCGTCATTGAAAGTTTCTACCGCCTTGTATTCCCCTTCTCCTGAAGTAATATCCTCTCCTTTGCCAAGCGCTACAGCGAACTCTGCCGCCGTATTCGCTTCCAGTTCAATAGGCTTATAGACGGTCATTTCCTGTGTACCTTCCACAATCCTCTGACAAGCTGCCAGATCCGCATCCTGAGCCACCACAGCAACCTTCCCTGCCAACCGGTTCTCCGACAATACCTTCACTGCCTGACTTGCCAGATCATCATTTCCGCACATCACTCCTACAATATCTTTTGTAACTTCCAACCCCTGAGTCACATAATTTCCGGCCAGCTCTGCCATCCAGTTATCGCAATATTCCGTATAAACCACATTCAGATTACTGCCTTCAATGGCTTTATTGAACCCCCTCACAACTTCATCCACATTTCTGTCTGTAGGAGATCCATTGATGGCAAAAATATTTCCTCCCTCCGGACAAGCCTGGATCAGCGCCTCTCCCATAAGGGTTCCAACCTTTTCATTATCAATGGTAATATACAGATCTGCATTAACATTTTCCACAATGCGGTCATAGCAGATTATATAAATCCCCATTTCCCGGGCTTCCTTCAGCACATCATACAGAGCATTTCCATCAATAGGGATCACCACGATCACATCCATCTTTTTCTTAATGAAATACTCTATCTGGGAGATCTGCTCTTCCACAACGCCTCCGGCCACCTGCACATTCACCTCAGCCCCAAGGCTCTGGGCAGTAGAAACAAACATATCCCGGTCCCGCAGCCATCTCTCAATTACAAAAGAGTCAAAGCTAAGCCCGATCTGCAGCTTATCTTCCTCTTTTGCTTCTTCCTTCTGCGGCTCCTGAGGCTTACTTCCGCAGCCTGCTGCCAATGCAGCTGCCAGGATCAAAACCAGCGACAAGATCAGCCAACGACACTTTCTCATTTTCCATACCTCGCTTTATACTCACTTGGAGTCATATCCATCTGCTTCTTAAAAATCCTGCTGAAATAATTTGGATCTGAATAGCCGCTCTGGATTCCCGCTTCCTTTACGCTCACATTTTCATCCACCAGAAGCTCTTTGGCTTTATCGATCCGGACTCTGGTCAGATACTCAATAAAATTCTCCCCAGTCTCCTCCTTAAAAATCTTGCTGAAATAATAAGGACTGATATTCACCTGGCTGGATACATCATCCAGAGAAATATCCCTGCTGTAATTTTCCTGAATATAAAGCATGGCCTTCTTTACCGCGGAATTAGACTGATCTTCCTTCTGATCCCGGATTGCCCGGCATACATTTACCATCTTTTCCTGAAACCATTTACGAAGATCCTCATAAGTAGAAAGCGACATGGCAGTATCCAAATAGTCTCTGCGGTAACTAAATCCATAATTGATCGCGCCGCTTTCAAAAGCAATCTTCTCTCCCCAGATAATAAACTCCAGTATTTTCAGGCGGATATTATTCATATCCTGTGAATAATGCTCCACCATCCAGTCACAGAAGAAGTTCACCTCCTGGAGCATACCCTCTTCATTTCCTTCCTCAAGGCAGCGGAACATCCGCTTCTCATCATTGCCGGGAAAAGCCTCGTCATAGACACCATTCTGGGAAAGATCCTCTATATGAATTACCCGGCTCAGGCTTCCGTTTAATGCCCGGAGTGCTTCACGGTAAGATCTCTCAAGCTCTTCCATTTCCCATACTCTTCCAATTCCCACACGGAATTTTGCATCCAGTCTGCCTTCCAGCCTTGCCACCAGTTCTCTTGCCTTTTCCACCAGATCAATGCGGTCTTCATAAGGATTCTGAAAAATTTCACAAGGTACTACTACAGGGATACGATTGGACATAATATTTCCAACCACACAAGGAAAAGCAGACTTCACCACATCCCGGAATTCCGGATAAAAGCTCTGGGCTTTCACATTCATTCCAACCGGGCTTACCAGTCTTCCATTTTCATAGCTTTGTCCAAACTGCACCACCATAACATAACCCTGGCTGTATTCAATATCAAGAAGCTGCTGGTAATAATCTGCTGCTGCCATCTCTTTCTGGAAAAGAAGAGAATTTACATAACCAGATTCCACAACCGGGATAACTGTCTCCAGCTTTTCCTGGATTTTCAACAGATTACTTCTCTGATCACGCACCTTATCCACCTTTGCTGTCGCTTCTTCCACCACAGAAATAATCTTACTTTTCGAAATCGGTTTCGTAAGATACTGTTCCACACCAAGATTAATGGCTTCTTTAGCGTAATCAAATTTGTCATATGCGGAAACCACATAAAACAAGGCGGAATTGTTGAACTTCCGGATTTCCCGCATGGCCTGGATTCCGTTAATTCCAGGCATGTGAATATCCATAAACACAATATCCGGGTGAAAAGTCTCCGCCTTCTCGATTACCGCCCTTCCTGTTTTCGCAGTTTCCACACTGCATTTATCTCCGAATTCAGCCAGAATCACTCCTTTAAAAGCCTCCAGCATAAGTCCTTCATCATCTGCTATCAGAATACGGTACATTTTTTTGCTCCCCTTTATTCAGCCTCTGTTCACTGCTCATTGCAGCATACTCCGTGCTATCACTTTTTACTCATTCACTGGTACCTTCAACCTCCACCGGTAAGGTGATATGCACACTGGTTCCAAGTCCCAGACCATCACTTTCTATGGTAAGAAGACCTTTTTGTTTATAATACAGTTCCAATCTGTCAATTACATTTCCTACTGCTATACCTGTAGAATAACGGTCCTCTCCATTATTTCGTGCTTTCCCTGCCATAACAGACCTGATCATCTCCTGTGTCATTCCGGCGCCATTATCACTGACTGTGATTTCCAGATCATCTCCATCCTTGTGAATAGACATTCTGATTTTTCCAGTTTCCATACAGTCGTGGATTCCATGTTGCACTGCATTTTCCACCAGAGGCTGCAAAATCATACTTGGAATCCTGAAATTCCCGATTCCCTCATCCACATCTTTTTCATAATTGATATCTCCGGCAAATCGGACATTTAAAATATAAATATAATTGTCAACTGCATCCACCTCTTCCCAGAGAAGTGCGTCATCCTCCATTTTCCGTACATTATATCGAAAAAAGTCTGCCATCTTTTCCAGAAAAACACCAGTACGCTCTGCATCCTCCAGCATGGCAAGCTGGGCACCAGCATTCAGACAGTTAAACAGGAAATGAGGATTGATCTGAGCCTGAAGATACTTCAGCTGTGCTTCCTTCAGATGGGTCTCCATAAGAAGCTCCCTCTCCTTCATCTGAGCCTGCTTCTCTATACTTTCACGCTGTTGTTTAATATGAATGCGTATGCTGTCCAGCATCTGATTAAAGCTCCGTGTTACCACGCCAACCTCATCCTCGCAGACAACAGGCAGAATTGGCACATTCAGATTTCCCAGGGCAACCTCATGAGCAGTACTGGAAAGCTGGGTCAGCGGCCGGATCATGGATTGCACAAACAGAATGATAATGGCCACGCCTACTGCCGCCACAATGAAAATAACCACCAGTGCCAGCCGATACAGTACATCCATAGAAGAAAGCAGGAGCTGGTAATTGGAGGAATTCATCCGGAAGCGCAGATTATTCAGCTTGTAAATATAAGAATTGATATATTCATAAAGCTGCAGTTCTTTTTCATAAGAAGCCTTGTACTTCTCAATATTTCTGCCTCGCTTGGCCTGAACAGTCTCGCTGGTCTGATTCAGATAGCTTTCTGACATTCTGCGTATATTTTTTTCCAGCATTTTTACTTCATTGTCCACATTCCGGTCATTCAGCTTATCCAGAAGCTCCCGGTAATCCTGCTCATAGCGATAGTAATTTTCCAGAGCCTTGGTTCCCTTTATATTCAGATATTCGTAAACCGTTCCTTCCAGCTTGTTTAAGGTATCCGAGAGATCATTAATTGCTGCATTGCTGGAAAAAACAGCATCAATCCGGTCTACACCGGTATGGATCTGTTCAAAGATAAAAAAATTGATGCATACTACAAATACCATGACAAGGGCCATAACAAAGCTTAATCTTGTCTGTATGGAATTCTGGACGGAAAGGCTTCCTTTTCTCTCTCTCATTTAATTCCCCTCCGTTCTGTAAGCACCAACATTGCTTCTGGTGATCACATGCTGACCCACACTGTAATAATTGCTGGTATGTCCCAGGGAGGAAAACTCTTCCAGGGCATTCACGCTGTATCTTCCGATTTCATCCATATCCAGAGCGATAGCTGAAGAAATAATCCCTTTGCTGATACCATCCAGAATTACATCGGAATAATAAAAACCAACTACATCCACATTTCCAACCTGGTTATAGTCAACCAGAGCCTGGTAAACGCACTCTGTCACAACCTCGTCCATGCACACCAGCACATCTGGCAGGTTCTCCTCGCTTACAAAAATATCCCGGACAAATTCCTCTGTATCAAAGCCAGAGCTGCTGTCAATGTTGTATTCTGAAATCGTTACGGTCTGATAATCCTTCTTTTTTTCCTCCAGTTCTTTTTTAATCTGGTAATAAATCAGATTGGTCTCCTGTGTCTTGGACTGGGAATTTGACAAAAGAAGGACCTGCGTATTCTCATGCTCCTTTAAAAGTCCAAGGATCTGTTCCGTGTAAGCATTTCCCAGCTGATAACTATTCAGTCCAACAAAGCTGATTCTGGCACTGGAGGAATCATCTGTCAGCACCGTAACTACTGGAATATCCGCATCTGAGGCCTCCTGGATCAGTTCCTGCTCTTCATCGCTTCCATCAGCTTCCAGAATGATCCCGTCCACCTGGGAGGCAATTCCAATACGCAGATAGTCCGCCTGACTATAATTGGAATCGTGCCCGGGCTCGATCAATTCCAGATAAGCATCTGCATCCTTTGCCGCCTGGCTGGCGCTTTCATAGATAGAATCCCACATCAGGGTATTTTCCGCTCCTGCTATCATCAGATAATGTTTTGCGTAGCTGGATGCCCCCTCTCCTTCACCAAGATCCACCTGATCCAGTTTTTTCTGGAAATAAATCCAGATTCCAGAGAGAAATAACATACAGCCTACTATAATAAAAAAAACAGTCAATGTGGATTTTTTCATAATTAATAAGTTCCTTTATTGCCCGCGCTTTTGCCTGTAGGCAAACCGCCATTTTATTATAAAATAAATATGCTTTCAAACATCTACAGTTTACCATATTTGCATGCTATATGCAAAAGAAGCCATTGCATTTCTGCAACAGCTCCTTTCTGATTACTGTTTACTGCACTCTCAGCAGTTTTTTGGCAATTATTTAGTTGGATTTTCTGTTAGAGATAACATCAAATACAACTGCGATCAGAAGTACGGCACCTTTTACAACATACTGCCAGGAATCACCGATACCCATGATTGACATACCCATGTTGATAACACCAAGGAGAAGAGCACCGATTACAACACCACCTACAGTACCACTTCCACCGTATGCAGAAGCACCACCGATGAAACAGGAACCGATTGCATCCATCTCGAAGGATGTACCTGTACTACCATTTACAGAACCTACACGTGCTGCGCAGAGAAGACCGGCAAGGCCAGCAAGTAAGCCCATGTTTGTATATGCAATGAAATAAACCTTATTTGTATCGATACCGGAAAGCTGTGTTGCTTTCTCGTTACCGCCGATTGCGTAGAAGTAACGTCCAAACGCTGTCTTGGATGTGATGAAGTTGTAGATCATGCAGATTGCAACTACCCATACAAGCATTACGGAGATACCTTTGTACTGATACAATTTGTAGCAATACCACAGAATAACAACTGCAATCACGGCTGCTCTGCTGTAATCAGAAGCTGCTGTATTCTGGCGATAACCTTTTTTCGCTTTGTTTGCTCTGGAACGCATGGTAGAGAAAATAATATAGCATGCGATCAGAACACCAACGATCAGTGCAGAATATTTCTTTCCATCATCAAGTCCCGGAATGTTAATGTAGGATGTAAATACATTCAGGAAAGATTTGTTCTGGATAGATACTGTCTTATTATCCAGTACCAGACGTCCAAATCCACGGAAAATGAACATGCCGGCAAGTGTTGTGATAAATGGAGGAATTCTCTTATAACCAATCCAGTAGCCCTGCCATACACCAACCAGAAGGCCGATTACCAGGCAAAGGAGAATGGTGATAAATGGATTGAAGCCCTTGCTGCCGATCAGGACAGCTGCAACACCACCAACGAAGCAGATAACAGATCCAACAGAAAGATCGATGTTACCACCAGTTAAGATACAGAGTAACATACCACATGCAAGAACCAGTACGTATCCGTTCTGAAGCATAAGGTTTGACATGTTCTGTGCATAAAGAAGTCGTCCATCAGTCAGAGCACAGAACAGGATAAATACGATTACAAGCGCAATGACCATCGTATATTTTCTTAAAAAATCCTTGATTTTGGAATTCATAGTGTTTTCCCCTTTCATTATTTCTTCTGATTCTGCATGATATGTGCCATGATGCCTTCCTGGGTTGCTTCCTTTGCATCCAGTTCACCGGCCATCTTACCTTCATTCATAATGTAAACCCGGTCACACATACCAAGGATTTCAGGCATTTCAGAGGAAATCATGATTACAGATTTTCCCTGTTCTACCATCTGATTGATCAGACAGTAAATATCATATTTTGCACCTACGTCGATACCACGGGTAGGCTCATCCAGAATCAAAATATCTGGTTCTGTGAACATCCACTTTCCAAGAAGGGCTTTCTGCTGGTTACCACCAGACAGGTTACCAATACGCTGCTCATTGGAAGGTGTTTTCGTTCCCATTTCTTTTGTCATCTGCTCCGCCAGCTGTACCTCAAGGTCCGTGTTGATAATTCCATTATCACAGACTTTGTTCAGACGGGCAAGAGTTGTATTGAAACGAATGGACTCATCAAGGATCAGTCCGTTTGTCTTACGGTCCTCAGTTACATATGCAAGACCATGCTGGATGGCTGCACGAGGATCTTTCAAATCTACTTTTTCACCCTTTATGTACAATTCTCCGGAAATTGCACTTCCATAGCTCTTACCGAAGATGGACATTGCCAGCTCTGTACGGCCTGCACCCTGCAGTCCTGAGAAACCAACAACCTCACCTTTATGTACTTTAAAGGAAATATTGTCGTCTACTATTTTTTCCGGATACAGAGGATGATGAACCGTCCAGTTCTTTACCTCCAGCATCACTTCTTTACTTACATTGTGCTCACGTTTCGGATAACGATCTTCCATAGGACGTCCAACCATTCCTTTGATGATCCTGTCCTCGCTTAAGTCATCCACGCCTTTTGTAAGTGTCTCGATTGTGCTTCCGTCTCGAAGAATGGTACAACGGTCTGCACAGTAAATGATCTCATTCAGTTTGTGTGTGATAATAATAGATGTCAGTCCCTGTTTTTTAAATTCCATAAGCAGGTCCAGAAGCATCTTTGCATCTTCATCATTCAGGGATGAAGTCGGCTCATCCAGGATGAGCAGTTTAACATCTTTTGAAAAAGCTTTCGCAATTTCTACCAGCTGCTGTTTGCCGGTTCCGATATCTTTGATCAGGGTCTGGGCAGATTCATGAAGACCTACCTGAGCCATATGTTTCTCAGCCTCGCTGTATGTTTTATCCCAGTCGATGGCTCCTCTTTTATTTTTGATCTCGTTTCCGAGAAACATGTTTTCACCGATGGAAAGCAGTGGGATCAATGCAAGCTCCTGGTGAATAATAACGATACCTTTTGCCTCGCTGTCATTAAGCTTTTTAAACTTACACTCTTCACCCTCGTAGGTAACCGTTCCAGTATAGCTGCCGTATGGATACTGACCACTTAATACGTTCATCAATGTGGACTTTCCCGCACCGTTTTCACCGATCAGCGCATGAATCTCGCCACGCTGAACTTCAAGGTTAACGTTATCCAAAGCTTTGACACCGGGGAATTCCTTCGTAATGTGTTCCATTACTAAAATATTGTCAGCCAAAATGGCGCCCCCTTTCCCATAAAGCAGGCGGGGCTTTTCACCCCGCCCACATTTAAACCTTTATTTTTGATTTGTATGACGTTTTCGTTCAGTCTTCATTAGTTTGCCGGATGAAGATATCCGTCATCATCCATTGTGTAATATCCTGGGTCAACCAGTGCTTCCTGAAGGTTGTCTTTTGTTACAACTGTAGGAACCAGAAGGAAGGATGGGCATTTGTTGCCTTCAGATGTCTCATAGGACTCTGTATCATATGCACACTCGAAATCCCAACCAGATTTTTCAATCAGGGACTCATCAACTGTATCACCAGCCAGCATTGCTTTTGCAAGGTCAAGTGTTACGACTGCTTCATTAGCAACTGCTTTGTAAACGGTCATGGACTGTTTTCCGTCAACGATGTTTGCAAGGTTTGCTTCATCACCATCCTGTCCTGTGATCAGAACTGTGTTATCACCAGCATAGTCAGACTCGATTGCCTGTGTTACACCAAGTGCTGTGGAGTCGTTGGAGCAAAGAGCTACATCAAGCTGTGTTCCGTCTGCATAGTAGGATGCCAGAATATTCTGCATTCTTTCAAGTGCTGTCTGGGTATCCCATGCAGGTGTTGCAACAGAATCAAAATCAGTCTGTCCGGAAACTACATTTAAGGTTCCTGCATCAATGTATGGTTTTAATACATCAAATGCTCCATTGAAGAAGTATCCGGCATTGTTATCAGCAGGATCACCAGCTGTAAACTCGATATTGTATGTCTTGTCTCCAGCATTGTCCAAATCCAAAGTATCTACTACGTACTGTCCCTGAAGGGTACCTACTGTGTAGTTATCAAAAGAAATATAATAGGAAACAGCGTCGGACTTGATCAGACGGTCATAAGAAATAACCGGGATTCCTGCATCTGCTGCTTCATCCATAACTGTATTAAGAGCCTCGCCATCGATAGCTGCTACAACTAACAGGTTAACTCCATCGGAAATCAGGTTCTGAATATCGTTTACCTGACGGTCTGTCTCGTTGTCAGAGTATGTAAGCTCTACTTCGTATCCAGCATCTTCGAACTGTTTCTGCAGATAGGAACCATCACGATTCCAACGCTCCAGAGACTGTGTAGGCATTGAAATACCGATCTTTCCGCCAGCTGCTCCGTCTTCTGCCATTACCGGAACTGCAAGTGAACCAACTGCCATTGCTGCTACCATTGCCATTGCTACTTTTCTCTTCATGAAAAAACCTCCCGTATCATTTTTATTTGCTATGTTCTATAGCTTTTTGATGGGATTATAATATCATATCGGTACTCTGTGTAAAATGGACTAATTTTGGATTGCTCTTTCAATTTTTGTGTTATGATATGCACAAAATTGTGCTGGACTGGACATTTTTGTTGTGGAATAGTGCTAGATTGTAATTATGTGCTATTGACATTTTTAAGATATGAAGTGTTATAGAATTCCCGAATGTAATTTTGCTATTTAATGTGTTAAAAGTTCTTTAGGAGGGACGCATTTGGACAATGTGTATTACTCACTCGCCGGCGCAACGCTCCGATGAACTAATCGCTAACTGCGACTAATGCGTTCGGGAGAGCCCTCACGCATAAGTCT
>OLQG01001934.1_pt1 | contig 11664 bp, 11 predicted proteins | sample 1672221 | NCBI WGS metagenome assembly OLQG01 (sample SAMEA3136660, study PRJEB25190) | human gut metagenome | biome: human gut; feature: human-associated habitat; material: faeces | place: Austria | collected 2013
TAGAGCACTTGACTTTTAATCAAGTTGTCCGGGGTTCGAATCCCCGATGTCTCATGAATTTAAGGTACTATCGTTATGATAGTACCTTTTTTGTTGGTGTTTAAAGAATTTCGAGAGAATAAAATACTATTTCACTGTTACACATTTAGTTACAGTGTAAAACAGTTTTGGACATATGGGTTCTATAAATTACGTGTTTGGCATATATTATATTACATGTGTAGTAGTGGGAAGTGCGCAGTCCTGATGCTGGACATGCTGACTGGAACTTAAATGACTGGAAATAGAAGGAGGATCATTATGAAGAAAGTGCGAGAGTGTTTTCATATGCTGATAACCGCGGTCATTTGTCTTATGGTAAGTATGGTTCCTGGAAAGAATGTAACCGCTGCAATAGTTGAAAATAATGTCGCTTCAGAGATTTTATCCACCAGAGAGAAACATATGGCAGACAGATTTACACAGAGTGTTATGGATAAAATGCGTAGTTTGTGGATAAGCAGTTATCTGAAACGTAATCGGATGTGGAAAAAACTCTTTTTCTGGCTTCAGGGACCGGGTGATAGAAAAACAAAAACTGTTTCCTTATTATATAGGAATAAGAAAACAGTTTTTGGAAGTGCTTAAGCTTTTTTCAGTTGAATATTAATAGAACAGATTTCACTGTCAGTGCCGATACGCATTGCCGGCCCCCAGACACCGGCTCCGGAAGTCGTAATATTAGTCATGTTGTCTTTACTTAAAAGACCACATGGATTCTCCCACATCAGTTTGATGGTAAAGTTTCCAGGGAATGTCTGACCGTTATGTGTATGTCCACACAGATCGAGATCTACGCCTGCATCAGCAAGTTCCTGTAATTCTTTTGGCTGATGATCGATCATAATAATGGGTTTGTCCCTGTCCAGTTTTTCGGTAAGCTGGGCGGGGGCTTTTCTAGTTTCATGAATCTTTTCTGTGAGGGAGGCATCTTTGCGTCCGATTACGTAGAATTGATCATTGATCAGAACAGATTCATCTTCCAGTATATGAATATTGGAATCTTCAAGAAATTTTTTCATGCGGGGATCTTTTATGTCGGAAAGATCTCCATCTTTATGTTTAAAGGTAAAGCCTGCAAGAATTTCTTCATTCAGATCATGATTTCCCCAGCAGGCATATACACCATAAGTGGACTTTATGCCACGAAGAGTTTTTTCAAGTTTTTCCGGGTTTCGAATCGCATTGTATTCATTATCAAAAATATCCCCTGCAATACATACCAGATCAGGTTTCTGTTTATTGATCTTACGTACCAGTTCTCTGGCATGGAGAACGCCGGCATTGTAGCCAAAATGTGTATCTGCCAGAAGAACAACTTTCATGGAGGTGCGCTCAGGAATTGTTTTATTTATTATTACGTCATAAGAAGTTGTTTTTATATATTTGGCATGAAAAATTCCACATGCACTTAAGAGAAGGATCAACAGTGCACAGATTGCACCGGTAACTGTAAAAGCTGTTCTGGAATGAATCCATGATGCATGAAATACATATTTCAGAAGGATTCGTCCAAAATCGGCAAGCAGAATGATTACAAGTGTATAGAGAAAGATTCCCAGGAAATAGTTTCCGGTTATTTTCAGCATTCGATGAAGAGATTTTGGATTTTTAATAAGAAATCCTGTAAGCAGACTTGTGGAGAGCAATACATAGATTACTGCGAATATAAGTCGAAATCCCAAAGTACGGAGAATACTGTGGCATGTGCCCATCCATAGATATGCCCATCGCAGGATATACAGATTCAACAGCAGGTAAATGGGGGAAAGATAAATTGCAATCATACAGGTCACTCCAATAATTTAGTATTCCTATTATAGCATGAACATATCATTTAAACAGATAAAAATTGTGAAATGATGGTTAAAAGAAACATAGAATACATATAGTATACAAACTACATAAAGGTTATCTGTATGAAAAAAAACAGTCGTATGTATTTTTCAAATATTGTTGTATTGCTGTTGCTTCCGTATTTGATAACGATTCTGATAAATGGATACGATATGGCGGTTCTGAATCAAAAAGCGGATTCTGAGACAGTCTTACCGGTTATTCTGGCACTTCAGATTTCTTCAGATTATGAGCCGGAAACTATAAAAGCACAGGCTGTTATTGCAAGAAGCAATCTGTACAGGAAAATTGGAGAAAAAGAGAGTATAAATAGAAATGGAGATCAAAATAAAAAAGAAAGAGATGCCAGAAGTGAGAAATTTTTTGAGACTTGCCGGGAACTCAGAGATGAACTTCCGTCCTGCTGGAGTGTGTGGGAAAAAGCAGACAAAGTTTATGAAGAGGCAGTAGAAGATACTTCCGGTCAGGTGCTGACATATAATGGGGAATTGAAGCTGGTTCCATATCACCAGATCAGTGCCGGGCAGACGAGAGATGGAGAAACCGCATTTCATAATGAAGAATATGCCTATCTTAAAGCAGTGGACAGTAATTCAGACAAAACAGCACCAGGGTATCTGAATAGTACTTACATAGCGAAGCAGCAGCTTCCGGTGGAATTAAGAATTGTGGAGAGGGAAGACAGCGGGTATGTGGTCAGTCTTATGGCAGATGAAAATATTCTGGAAGCAGAGTCTTTTGTTACGGGGATGGGAATTGCTTCGTCTGATTTTTCCATGCAGAAAACGGGAGAACAGGTACGTTTTTTGAGTAAAGGAAAAGGACATGGGCTTGGTTTTTCTCAGTATGGAGGTAATAAACTGGCAAAAGAGGGAAAAAACTGGAAAGAAATCCTGAATACATATTTTCCTTTGATGGATATTACAAAAAATTAAATAGAACGGTATATTTTGCAGCATTCTGGACACCCTGTAAATATAGTAAAAATGTGACAGCAGACAAAAGGTGTGGTCACGAAACGATTATGAGCAGAGGTGAAAAGAATATGACAAAAGGCAGAATCGCAAAATATGTAGCAAATACGGCCCTTCTGGCAGTTCTGGCAGCGGCCGGCATAGGAGTTTATCAATTGGGAACTTCCGGGAAGGATGAGTCAGTTCCGGAAAAAGTTCCTTCATATTATGATGAAAGTCTGAGTACAGAAAACACGACGGATAATGCTGTAGATGCAGGAACAAGTCTTGTAGAGGCTGAACTGGAAAGTAATATTTCGACAGATCATACGTCAGAGAAAGGAATGAGTCAGACAGAAGGTGAAGATGCAGGAAGTGAAACCACGGAAGCAGGATCTTCATCAACCGAAAGTACATTTACGTCAGAAAGTATACTTTCGGCAGAACAGAGTACAAATGAGAATGGGACAGTGAATACATCTGCAAGTGTACAGGAAGCGCCAAAATTAAGTTTTTCAGAAGATACATTGATGGAATGGCCGGTAGACGGTAATATTCTTATGGATTATAACATGGACCAGACTGTGTATTTTCCAACTTTGGATCAGTATAAACTGAGTCCGGCAATTGCTGTTCAGGCGGTGGAATGATCCCGACTTTTATTTTAATCAATCAGCTGCATATGTTCAGGCGGTGGAAGGAGCTCCTGTTCTGGCATCTGTTCCGGGAACCGTGTATTCTATTGAAGAAAATGCCCAGACTGGTACAACGGTGACGATGGAGATCGGAAGCGGGTATCAGGCGATTTATGGACAGCTGACAGATTTGACGGTGCAGGAAGGAGATACAGTTAAAGAAGGGGAAGTGATCGGATATATAGGACAGCCGACAAAGTATTACAGCAAGGAAGGCAGTAATCTTTATTTTGCGATGAAGAAAGACGGGGAGCCGGTAGATCCGATTGCCTATCTTCCGTAAGCTATTCACAAAAACAGAATTGGAACGTATAATAAAGCAGGTAGGAATAGTAAAAATTCGCAGCCGGTATTTGCCTGCCTGCCTGTTGTTTCTTAGAGAAAATACAAATCTTTGACCGGCTGCTTTTTATAGAAACGAGAACGGTGGATGGAATTTCAAAATTCCGGAAGCTGTTCTTTACATAGAATGAGGTATTTTATGAACTATACGTATATGGTGAAGTGTGCTGACGGAACACTTTATACAGGTTGGACAAACTGTGTGGAGAAAAGGCTGAAAGCGCATAATGAAGGAAAAGCCGGAGCGAAATATACAAGGGCGAAACGTCCGGTGGAACTTGTATATTATGAGGGATATGCGACAAAAGAAGAAGCAATGAGACGGGAATATGCAATCAAGCAGCTGACAAGAAAAGAAAAACTGAAACTGATGGAGTTCTGGACAGAGACTTCTGCGGACTAATAAAAAATACCCTGCCTCAGACTGGCAGGGTAGATATAAAGCAATACATTACAATAAAGTGGCAGGCACTTCCAAGCATAATAAATACATGAAAGATTTCATGAGAGCCGAAATTTTTGTGACGTGCATTAAATAAAGGAAGTTTCAAACTATAGATCACACCACCGATCGTATAGATGATACCACCGGCAAGAAGCCATCCAAATCCAGCTCGCGGAAGGGAATGAAAGATAGGAACGAAAGCAAGTACACAAAGCCATCCCATTCCAATATAGAGTACGGAAGAAAGCCATTTGGGACATGTGATCCATAATCCTTTGAGAAGAATACCGAGGATTGCGATACTCCATACAAGTGCACAGAGGATATAGCCGGTTCTGTTATGAAGTGCGATGAGACAGATTGGAGTATAACTTCCTGCAATCATAACAAAGATCATCATGTGATCCATTTTTCTGAGCCGACGGTTTACTTTCTCTGTAGAATCTACAGAATGGTAAACCGTACTTGCTGTATAGAGAAGGATCATAGTGAGAATAAAAATAGCAAGTGCTGTAATATGCAGAGGTGCATTTTCACCATGAGCAGCTTTTAAGAGTAAAGGTGCTGCACCGGCTGCTGCAAGAAGTAATGCAATGCCGTGTGTGATAGCACTCCAGGGATCTTTTAATTTAAGTTTCATAATAACGCCTCCTGATGATAGAAATATCGAAAAATATTTAAAAACACATCATGTAGTAATCAATACTACGTATCGAATATATTGAAACTATAACGCACTTGTACATAAAAGTAAAGGGGTATCAGTAAAGTTTATAAAAATATAATATTTTAGACACCAGATGAGTAAAACAGTACTGTTTATTGAAGTACTGTTTTTTTAATGGTATAATTGCATGCAATGGCATAAAAATAATTATGCACAAGCGGTTATCGGAAGGAGATAAACATGAACAAAAAGAAGCTGTTGCAGACTTTATTTCAGATGAATATTTTGATAACTGGTATGAAGAGACGTTAATAAAACTGCAGGCTTATGAAGATGGACAGTAATCTGTTTGAGACAATACGGTTTCTGACTACAGAAAGGGAGGATTTCTCTGAATGAGGCAGCACAGGAAACAGGGAAAATCAATTTTTCAATTTATATTTGGGGCAATGCTGAGCGTTCTCGGGATAGAAGTGGCACTTTTGATCGGGACACTGTATTTTGGAAATGTAGGAACGCAGATGAACCGTAATGCCATAGATATTTTGAAGAAACAGGTGGAAAACCGTCAGAATTATCTGCAGAGTACGCTGGAAGAGAGCCAGAATCTTTCATCCCTGGCAGGAACGATCAATACTGCTGTCGAGAATCAGACCGCAGTAGAGAATATCAGTGTAGAGGAATTGGTAAATAATGAAGATCGAAGTACAGAACTTCTGGAAACAGTCAGTGACAGCCTGATCAATACGATGAGGCACAGAGCTGTAAATGGAATTTTTGTGATTCTGAATACGGATGATCTGGACGAACGTGAGATTGATTCGTTTATGCCCTGCGTTTACATCAGAGATCAGGATCCGACAACGGCTGCATCAGAAAGAAATCATGATCTACTGCTGGAACGTTCTCCTGTAAAGCTGGTAAAATCGCTGGGGATTTCTACGGACAGAGGATGGATGCCGACGATCAAATATAAGGGTTATGGCAAAAATGGAATTGTTTATCCTGTTTTCCAGACTGCATATAAAGACAGTGAAAAGCTGAATGTATCTGATTATGGACACTGGACACCGGTATCATATACACTTGAGGGAGATGATCGTCCTGTTATTGCATATTCGATACCGTTGATTCTGTCTGATGGAACGGTTTATGGTGTTGTCGGTGTAGAAATGATGACAAGCTATATTCAGGAACTGATTCCATATGAAGAACTGCAAAACAGTGGGACTGGAACTTATCTGCTGGCTGAAACCGCAGACATACTCAGTGATTCTGAGATTTCTGTAAATGTAATAAATCCTTCTTCCAGAAGCAATAGATGGTTAAGTATTCCGGATGAAGAGATTAAAATGACACGTACGGAAAAAAATACCTATGAGGCAGAGATATGGAAGGATAATTATATTGCTTCTGTCTATCCACTGACTCTTTATAATAAGAATGCCCCGTTTTCGGATGAGCAGTGGCTTCTTGTCGGAATTGTACAGGATAAAAATCTGTATGCATTTACAAATCATGTTATGCTTCTTGTGAAACTGACGATCTTTGCGACATTACTGTTTGGTCTGCTCAGCAGCTTTATAGTAAGTCGCCGCCTGGCAAAACCGGTAGCGAGCTTATCGGATGAAGTAGAAGCGGCACAACAAAATCAGGGAAGCATTCCAAATCTGTCAGAAACAGGGATTCGTGAACTGGATAAGTTTTCTACTGCGATCACTGGACTGAGCAGAGAAGTGCTGAACACATCTACCAAATTTCTGCGGATCATGGAAATGGCAAGTGTAGAGATTGGAGGATATGAACTCCGGTTTGATACAGGAAGTGTTTTTTATACGGAGAACTTTTTCTCTATACTGGGAATTCCGTTAAGCGCGGAGCTCCCCATGAATATAGAAAAATTCAGAGAGATTTTAAAAGAGTATACAGAAAAGAATCTTTATAAAACAAAATCAGGTAGCACAAAACTGTACTGTATCCGAATTCCGGAAAAAGGTGTTCGTTATGTGCGAATGGAAGTCAAAAATGAGAACTGGGTACAGATCGGTCTCGTGGAAGATGTAACTGTTTCTATGAGAGAACGCCTTCGTATTGAACATGAACGAGATTATGATACGTTGACAGGCCTCTATAACAGACGTGCATTCAAACGTGAAAGCGAATCCATCTTTGGCAGAAGAAAAAAAATCAGACATGCTGCATTTATTATGTTGGATCTGGATAACCTGAAATACATCAATGACACATTTGGACATGACTGGGGAGATGAGTATATCCGCCAGGCTGGCATGTGTCTGGAAGAAGGTACTCCGAAAGGAACCTTGTGTGCACATATTTCAGGAGATGAATTTAATATTCTGTTTTATGGTTATGAGAGTCAGAATGCGATTCGTAAGGAAATAAGTAAACTGAAAAGAGAAATTTCTTCCAGGATCATTCGTCTTCCGAACGGACAGGAATTCCACTTAAGTATCTCCGGAGGAATTGCATGGTATCCGGAGGACAGTAACAGCCTCGGTGTTATGAGAAAACATGCAGATTTTGCCATGTATCAGGTAAAACAGACAGATAAGGGAAGAATTGCAGAATTTGACCAGAAGGCATATGAAGAGAAATACCGTGACAGTCAGATTCGTAAAGAATTTCATCGTTTTGTTAAAGAAGAGCTGGTTACTTACTATTTCCAGCCTATCATATCGGCAAAAACAGGTAAGATTGAAGCATATGAGGCATTGATGCGTGCCAATCTTCCAATATTAAAACGACCGGATGTGGTTATGAAGATCGCACGTGAAGAGGGTGCATTGCGTGAAATTGAACGAATGACCATGTTCCGGGCGACAGAAGCCTTTGCTGATCTCAGGGAAAAGAAACGAATCAAAGGCGATGCGCTTCTGTTTATCAATTCTATTGCGAGTCAGCATATGGCAGCAAAAGATGAGATAGAATTTAATAATCGTTATGCAAAGCTGCAGAAACAGATTGTTATTGAGATCACAGAAGAAGAATCTATTGATTATCATGCATTGGAAACAAAGAAAAATGCACCAGGATTTGAGGGTGCTTTTGCACTGGATGACTACGGAAGTGGATACAGTAACGAGAAGAGCCTTCTTGATCTGGCACCGAAGTATATCAAAGTAGATCTTTCGATTATCCGTGATATTGATACGGATCCGGATAAACAGCAGATTGTGGAAAACATTGTCGCGTATGCACATAAACGTGATATGAAGATCGTTGCAGAGGGACTTGAAACACCGGAGGAGATCCAGAAAGTACTGGAACTGGAAGTTGATCTTCTGCAGGGATTTTATCTGGCACATCCGGAACCAGTTCCTGGAAATATCAATGAAGATGCACTGAAAATAATTGCAGCGTTTTATAAGTAAAGTACATAATTCTCCTTTTTTTCCATATAATATCCATACATCACCTGGGGCAGATTCAGGAGAAGATATAAAATACGGAAAAACAACAGGAGGAACATAAAGCACATGAAAGCTACAGGAATCGTCCGGCGCATTGATGATCTTGGAAGAGTTGTTATTCCAAAGGAGATTCGGCGTACACTACGGATTAAAGAAGGAACTCCGCTTGAAATTTTTACAGATAAAGAGGGGGAAGTGATCTTAAAGAAATACTCCCCGATTGGAGAGTTGAGTGTTTTTGCAAAAGAATATGCAGAATCGCTGGCACAGACAACAGGTATGATCGCATGTATTACGGATCATGATCAGGTGGTTGCCGCATCCGGACAGGGCAGCAGGGAACTGATGGGAAAGGCAATCAGTAAAGAACTGGATCGAGTGATCACGGAGAGAGAAATGAAATGTTATCATACAGGAGAAAGAAAAATACTGCCGCTTGTGGAAAATCAGAAAGAATCCTCATCAGAGCTGATCGTACAGCCAATCATTTGTTCCGGTGATGCGATTGGTTCTGTGGCGCTGGTTGGAAAAAGTGCAGGAGAAAGATTTGGAAATTCGGAGCAAATGCTGGTAAAAACAGCAGCAGGATTTCTTGGACGTCAAATGGAACAATAAAAGGGGGCTGTGAGCCCCCTTTAGCATTTTTCGGCAATATCATAGAGCAGGCGTTCTGTATCTTCCCATCCCAGACAAGGATCGGTGATAGAACAGCCAGGAGTCATATGGTCACTGATATCCTGACGGCCTTCCAGCAGATAACTTTCAATCATGACACCCTTGACGAGTTTTCTTACATCAGGATTGTAGTTGCGGCTGTGAAGCACTTCACTTACAATACGAATCTGTTCTTTGTATTGTTTGCCGGAGTTAGAATGGTTGACATCCACGATAACGGCCGGATTTTGCAGATCTTTTTTGCTGTATAAGTCATAAAGACGCATGAGATCTTCGTAATGATAATTAGGGATTGTCTGGCCATATTTATCAACACCGCCGCGGAGAATCGTGTGTGCCAGAGGATTACCACTTGTTTCCACATCACATCCACGGTAAATGAAATGATGTGGATGCTGGGCAGCGATTACGGAGTTCAACATAACAGACAGGTCACCGCTGGTAGGATTCTTCATACCAACCGGGATATCCATACCGCTGGCAGTCAGACGATGCTGCTGGTTTTCTACGGAACGTGCACCGATTGCTTCATAAGAAAGAACATCATCCAGGTAGCTGCGATTTTCCGGATAGAGCATTTCATCTGCAGAAGAAAGACCGGTTTCCTGAAGTACGCGGATATGCATTTTGCGGATTGCAATGATTCCGGCAAGGAGATCCGGTGCCTTATCCGGATCCGGCTGATGGAGCATTCCTTTGTAGCCATCACCGGTAGTTCGAGGCTTGTTTGTATATACTCGTGGGATGATCATTAATTTATCGGAAACTTTGTCAGAAACTTTTTTCAGGCGATTTACATATTCACATACGGTATCTTCGTTATCTGCAGAACATGGTCCGACCAGAACGACGAATTTATCGGATTCACCTGTGAAAATACGGCGGATTTCTTCATCACGCTGTTGTTTGATTGATTTCTGTTCGTTGCTGAGCGGGTACTCATTTTTCAGAACCTCCGGAATTGGAAGTTCATGATTAATCTTGATAGACATTGTATATTTCCTCCATGGTTCCTTTGTGCAGGAACATTTTTTTCAACTGAATAACAGTATAGCACGTTATCTGAAAAAAAAAAAGGAAATTAACGCGTTAAACTGCCATAGTGCAACACTTGATCAGTCGAGAGCCTTTTCACTCATTTCTTCGAGCAGATTTTTCTTGAGATCATATAATTTCTGAGAAAGGTCTACGTATACTTTCTGCGGATTTACAAGACGGCGGGATTCATCCCACAGGGTATTCTGCTCTTTCAGGCAGTATTCACGCAGATCCATAACTTCAGGAGAAGTATAGACACGTTTGCCTTCGCGGATGACCGGAACCAGAAGTTCACGGAGTTCATAGGTGCCGCCCAGAACTTTGGTCTTTTTCCAGGTATCTGCAGGATCAAAAATAATCATGGTTTCGTCTGGATCAAAAACTTCATCAGCCAGGCAGATAAGGTCGGCCTTAATCTTGCCGGTAGACTTGCTGTAGATACGGTAAACTGTCTTATTGCCCGGATTTGTGACTTTTTCGGTGTTTTCGGACAGTTTGATCTTTGGTGTAAAGTTTGTACTGTCTGCATCTTTGACTGCAGCAAGCTTGTATACACCACCGAACGCCGGATTATCTTTACTCGTGATGAGGTTGGTTCCGACCCCCCAGGAATTGATCTTGGCATCCTGCGTCTTAAGACTGTCGATCAGATATTCGTCCAGATCACTGGATGCGGAAATGGTAGCATCATCGAATCCGGCAGCAGCCAGCATCTTGTAGGCTTCTTTGGAAAGATACGCAAGGTCACCGCTGTCAATACGGATACCATAGTGTGTAAGTTTGACACCTTCTTCTCTCATTTCTTCGAAGACACGGATCGCGTTTGGAACACCGGATTTCAGGACATCATAAGTATCTACCAGCAGTGTGCAGGAATTTGGATACATTTTGGCGTACGTTTTGAAAGCTGTGTATTCATCTGGGAAGCTCATGATCCAGCTGTGGGCATGTGTTCCCAGAACCGGTACGTTAAACATCTGTCCGGTCAGTACGTTGGAAGTTCCTGCGCATCCACCGATGACAGCTGCACGAGCACCATAGATACCGGCATCCGGACCCTGTGCACGACGCAGGCCGAATTCCATGATTCCGTCCCCACGGGCTGCATAGCAGACTCTGGCTGCTTTGGTAGCGATCAGACTCTGATGATTGATGATATTCAGGATTGCGGTTTCTACAAGCTGTGCCTCCATGATCGGAGCGATTACTTTGACGAGTGGTTCTCGAGGAAATACGACAGTTCCTTCCGGAATTGCATAAATATCTCCGGTAAATTTGAAAGATCTTAAATATTCCAGAAAATCGTCTTCAAAGATATGAAGGCTTCTGAGATATTCGATATCATCGTCTGTAAAATGAAGATTTTCAATATATTCGATCATCTGTTCCAGACCTGCTGTGATCGCAAAGCTGCCACCGCATGGATTGACACGATAAAACATATCAAAAATTACAGTCTGATTGGTTGGGTTCTTAAAATAGCCCTGCATCATGGTTAATTCATATAAATCGGTGAGCAGGG
>OLQG01001935.1_pt1 | contig 11655 bp, 12 predicted proteins | sample 1672221 | NCBI WGS metagenome assembly OLQG01 (sample SAMEA3136660, study PRJEB25190) | human gut metagenome | biome: human gut; feature: human-associated habitat; material: faeces | place: Austria | collected 2013
GATAGAACCGTTAAGTTTAGAGATTGTTACTAATCGTGTAAAAAAAATAAACTGTACACTATCTAGCATACATGCTGAATTAGATTATTAATAGTTGGTTATACCTTGTAAATAACTTCCATACAGTGCTTTGTATCATATGGTTAATTAACGTATGGGATGCACTCTGTGGATATTATATGTGATGATTATTTTTTACAAGTGTTGTAACTGATATTTATTGCTGTGATGCTTGGGGGAATATTTTCTGCTAATATAATTTAAAATTAAGTTAGATGTTCTTGCAGTTTGTTTCTTTTTGTGGGGGCATATTAGAGTCTTTTTTAGGATGTTTGCATATTGATTTTTCAATTGTTTATACAGGAGAGGAAGGGAGGGGGGGGACTAATCTATTTAATACTTCAAGGGGAAGCGACATGAGTCATTTTGTTTTAGTATGATTCATTTTTGGATATAATAATTGTAGTCTTTGATTTTTTATCCTGGAGGTATGAATATATTCTTCATTCTCAGTGTTTTTTTTGTTTGTATTTACTCCAAATGATTATAGTTTATTTCGAGGGTTGAATGGTTAGTTATAGTGGGATTGTTTTCATCTGGTATCCTTCTGGAGGAAATGTAGGTCATGCTTCATTACAAATTGGTTCTGTATATTCCCATGAAAACTATGTAAGTTGGTGGCCCGATAGTACAGCGAAACCCTTTCGTAAGGAGAGTGCCAGACAAACTTGGTTTTACATCAATGATAAATTTGTTAAAGAAACTCATTCAACATTGCCAGATGATATTAGAGATGAGGAGGGAGAAGCTCATGTCAAGTATATGATAAGCAAAGATTATTTTAATGAATCAGCCATGCTTGAAGAGTGGTTTACAATTAAAAATAAGCCGAGTGCTCATTATATGTTATTAAGTAAAAACTGTTCGCATATTGTGGCTAGAGTATTGAATGCCGGTTTTATTCGACATGAGAACGGATTTTCAAGGTTGTCCAAAAGTTGGAATGTTACAAAGCCTCGTGATATCGCATCGCAACTTAATACATTAGCTTCATTGGGAGCAGTAACAAAACACGTCAATAATAATTGCCCGAAGCGTATTCATAGATTAGGATACGTTCTTTTGGGTATGCGTTAAGCTATTTATTTAATTGCAAATAACAATTAAATATCGGCATCAAACCATTGCCTTTGGCGACGGTTATTTTTGTGCCCGCCCCCCAGCTAGACTAGGGGCGGGAAGACTTTCAGCGGTGATGCCTCCAATTAGTTGAATTAGGGGTATAATACTCGCTTTTAAGGTTCTTTTATGGTCACAGTTACCTTCATTGCCCCCGTTGCCAGAACGCTCTGTTGCGGCCGCTCCTCTGTTGGACTCTGGATTAACTGGTTCACGCAGTCGGGTGTAGAGGGACTGAAATCATTACCTGCCGGGCGTGCCCGCCGCTGGCCATTTGAGCATATCAGCACACTGTTACGTGAGCTGGTAAAACATTCTCCCGGCGACTTTGGATACCAGTATTCACGCTGGAGTACAGAACTGCTGGCAATAAAAATTAATAAGAAACCTGCTGCCAAACCGTTCGCCGCTGTTGCCGTCTGCGGGGATTGTGTGGCGAAGGGCAGCGTCAACTCTGCGTATCCGTAACCAGCATAAAAATGAAAAGATAGCAGGCACTTCACGACACAATTCTGTACAGTTTTTCCAGCTCTTACGCTGTATTACCTCCGCTTTGTAAAGACCATTGTACTGACCACATTCATTTTTCCTGAAAATTATCCGCTTATTCGGGACGTTCACGGACAATCCGTGTAAGTGTTACCACGTCATTCCTCATCCCAGAGTTTGTTCAGCACCATCCACCGTTCCATCTCACGGACGGCGTGCCCAGCCTCCTTTGCCGTCATACCTGCTTCAGCAATGATCAGCCAGAACGATATATCCTGCCACTGCCAGAATAGGGGTTCCTAGTCATGCACTACCTCCGGTCCTCCTGCGGGCATGCAAGCTTCCGACCGTCTCCGGCGAATGGAACGCCAGTTCGATTTCAGTCTGAGCGACCAGAGTTTCGTATACGCGGGCTTTCTACTCGGCCTCCCGTGCCAGCTGACGGCTGTACTTCTGCATGACCAACGCGGATTTATAGCGACAGAGCTCCCTAACGCGGAACCGTACTGACGGGAACAGCCCGATCAGCTGCATCACCGAGAAGGGGAAGAAAACAGACCTACTCCTGTGTTTCAATCAGCACATCGACGGATACAGGCACTGATAACGGTTGCCGCGTAGTTCTTCAGTAGCCAGGGACGGTATGAAAAAGCGCAGATCAGACAACGTATCCTACGGCTTCCGGTGTAAACCGCCGCAGCGCCTGAACCACCGCAAACGGCTCACCATCGGCATTCACCAAAACCAGCCCCCAGACCTGAGAGACATCACCCGGCGAACATAACGCCAGGGGTGACAGCGTTCATGAGCAGGTATGAAACGGAGCTGGACGGGGAAAAAACAGCCAAACTAGCTGCCATACTCTCCGTTCATAGTCCAGTTGTCCGGGGGCATCCAGCGCCCACATCACGGCGAGTGTCAATTCACGACATTCATCACTATCGGCAGTCCGGATATCCTTGTCCGCCGCTGACAGTGTAAATAGACCCGTTTTAGTTCCGGGCATTTTTTGAGATCCCGGCCAAATGATTGTGTTGCCGATATTCCTCCGGCGTCATATCGTTCAGTGATTCATGAGGGCGTTCACAGTTATATTCTGACACCCATCTTTCCGTGATTTCCCGCACTTCATTCAGCGTTCTGAACAGATAAAAATCGAGTATTTCTGTACGGTATGTTCGGTTAAAACGCTCAATAAAAGTGTTCTGCGTCGGCTTACCCGGCTGAATAAATTCCAGTTTTACTGCAGGTTGCTCTGCCCATTCAGCCAGTGCAAGTGAGATAAATTCCGGACCATTATCCATGCGTAGCATGACCGGATAGCCGCGATTTGCCGCGATCCTGTCGAGTACACGGACCACACGCCAAGCTGGCAGATTCAGATCGATTTCAATCGACAATGCCTCACGGTGAAAGTCATCAACGACACTGAACGTGCGAAAACGACGACCGCAGACCAGAGCATCATGCATAAAATCGACAGACCAGCTTTGGTTCAGCGCTTCCGGTGTGGCCAGTAGCGAGGGATTACGCACCGGCAACCGTTGTTTGCCTTTACGGCGAAAATTCAGCTTCAGCAGACAATAAATACGATGGTTCCTTTTGTGATTCCACGGGTATCCCTGCCGCCGCAGAACCTGGAAAAGTTTTGGAAAACCGTACCGTGGGTATCGCTCTGCCACTGCCTGTAACGCGACAATAACGGGTTCGTCACGCGTGGTATCCGGACGGTAATGGTAAACCGTTCTGCTCAGGTTCAGACTCCGGCAGGCCTGACGGATACTGAGTCCAAATGTCGTTATCAGATGAGTGACCAGCTCACGCTTAAAGGCTGGTTTTAAAGCTTTTTTCGATAACGTCTTTCAGCGCCCGGTTCTCAAGGCTCAGGTCGATAAACATCTGTTTAAGACGCCGATTCTCGTCCTCAAGATCCTTGCTCTTATTAATATCAGAAGCCTCCATGCCGTCGTATCTGGACTTCCAGTTGTAGTAGGTGGCTTCAGATATACCGGCCTCCCGGCAGACATCTTTAACGGTTCGTCCGGCTTCAACCGATTTAATTACGGCAATGATCTGATACTCAGTAAAACGGGCTTTACGCATTGCGATCTCCTTTGTTGGCAGAGTGATTATGCCGGAGGAGCTCTAAATGTGAATGGCACGATTATGCGGGATACTTACAACAGCACGCGTATATTAGCCACTGCAAGCCACCCTAAGCACTCGACACATTGCCTTGATGCTGAACTCAGCCTGATGGAGACGTGCAATCCCGGTAAACATCTCTAGTTCAAGTTCTGAAGACGTCTGCTGATTACGCTGTTTACTGCACCAGTTGTAGAACTGTGATTCATACAGGCTGAGTTCACGGGTTACGGCAGCAATACCGGTGCATTCAGCAAGCTTCAGGGCCTCACCGCGAAATTCAGACGAATCCTGTTTACGGATGTCTTTACTGGTTGAGAGTGTTTTTGTCATGTGAGTTACCTCTGACTGAAAGTTTACTGACTTAGTCGCGTGTCCACTATTGCTGGGTAAGTCCAAGTATCTGGTTATCACTAAGCTATCACGTTCAGACAATGCGCTATTTACTCCTCGAGCAACACCCTATTTCGGCGTTATTGCCATTCCGGCCATTTAATAATTTGCAGCAGGCCAATATCGGTATGATATTAGCCTGCTGAACTTATATTTTCATTAGTTATGAATTATTGGAAATTAATCTACGTGTCTTTACAAAATTTCTTAATCCTTCACTACTATTTTCATATGATAATCTTCTGCTATTATCATTTTTGGCATGCTTAAAAGGATAGTGCATTGGTTGTCTCGCTTTTTCAAAAAGCATATTTTTATGTTGTCTGGAATCCCACATCTTTTCTCTGACACCGTATCTTTCTTCTATTTCATCTACTGACATCACATATTTTGGAGATTCCCACTGCTCCCATATATTATGCGCTGGATTGTTATAATCCCTTTGCTTTATCATTGGTTTCTCTTCATTTATAAGCTTTATGTTTTTCTGAAAAACAGCGTGTTTTTGAATTAACTTTTCTTTTATATCATCTGTGTTTCTTGTTTTATTGGGGTGTTTTTCTCGTTGTTGTGATATGAACTCCCATAATCCAGAACTGCTTCTGTCATATGAATATCTTATGCTAGGATCATTTCGAGAATGTTTTTTGGGGTAATGATGAGGGCCTAGCAGTTTTTGTCTATGTGTTTCCGAGTCCCATTTTTTTATTCTTTCACCGTAGTACTGACGATTTTCATTTTGTTCATGTGGGAATAACCCCGCCATTTTATGTATAATATCATCAGGAATAAAATACTCTTCGTCAATTGTTGTTAGGCGTGGTTTAAATTTTTCTTTCATTATGCCTCCCGAGATGATTGTTTTCTATAATATTTTATTATATTCCAGAGATGCAATCAACTATCATTTTGATAAGAAGTATGGATTTTATGTCACTATGCATAATAAGATAGCCAGCGAGCCTTTTTATTAAGGTTCGTATGCTTTAAAGATATCTTTCTTGAAGCGGGGAAAGTATCAACTCTCCAGTAAATATAAGAAAATATCTTTCTGATATTATAATAATCTCTGGATCTACTCTAAATAGCTGCGCGAAATAGTAGATCACGTTGAGGGAACTCAGCCCGGAGTGAGTAATGCCGCTCATAGCACCAATTTTCCGTGACGAACGACGCCTGATGCAGAAAGCCATCCATAAAGGTTGCCGTCTGCGGAGCTTGTGTGGCGAAGGGCAGCGTCAACTCTGCGTATCCGTGACCCGCGATGGCAGCAATCCATAAAGCACTGGACGAATGCAGCACAGAGCATCCGGTCTTTTATGAAGATGAAGTGGATATCCATCTTAATCCCAAAATCGGTGCGGACTGGCAACTGCGCGGACAGCAAAAACGGGTGGTCACGCCGGGACTGTAGATTCAATCTGTCAATGCAACACCCCTTTCAATTATCTCTTTCGGTGTTTTGAACTTCAGTGTCTTTCTCGGTCTGTTGTTTAGCTGAGCAGCAACCAGATCTAGTTCATGTTGAGTATATTGGGCAAGACATGTCTTTTTAGGAAAGTACTGCCGAATTAGCCCATTTGTGTTCTCATTTGTTCCCCGCTGCCAAGGACTCTGAGGATCGCAGAAGTAAACTTTAACGCCGGTGCTGACAGTAAATTCTAGATGTCTGGCCAGTTCCATTCCTCTGTCCCATGTCAGTGATTTTCTGAGTTCTGACGGTAAACTCAGGAATTTGTCGGTAAGAGCCTGATTTACTGAGACAGAATCTTTGCCCCTGAGTCTGAGGATGATCGTATAACGTGATTTTCGGTCTACAAGTGTGGCTATATGAGAGTTTTTTGTACCTGAGACTAAATCGCCCTCCCAATGCCCCAGAGAGCGTCTGTTATCGATATTTCGGGAACGTTCGTGAATTGGTGTTCCGTTCACTATGTTAATCGTACCTCTTTCGCCTTTGCGGGTATGACGCCTGCCATGGCGAAGGCTATGCGACCGTCGCAGATGCTGTATATTCAGGTGGTGTAGCGCTTCACGGCTACGAAAGTACAGCGTTTTATAAATTGTCTCAGGTGATATTCGCAGCGTTTTTTGACGTGGTTTTGTTCGCCTTAACCATCCTGATATTTGCTCTGGAGACCATTTCATCTCCAGCTTTTCCAGAACAAGCTTTCGCAATGGTAAATTTTGATCCAGTAAGCACGGTTTTGGCCTTTTCGCCATTCTGTTGGCTCGGTTATTAGCATCAACAGCTTTGTAATAGCGTCTGCCCCGATTACGCTGAACTTCACGTGAGATCGTCGAAGGACTGCGATTCAGCGCAGTAGCTATCGCACGAATGCTCATTTTGGCTGACAAACCAGCTCGTATCTCCTCGCGCTCAGACAGTGTCAGGTGAGCTACAGCCCGCTTACGCTCATGGGGTTTTATGCCGCCAGTATCCCTTAACATAGTGAAGATCGTTCCGGGTTTTGAACCCAGGATATTCGCTATTTCACTGAAGCCTGTTCCGTTCTTCCATAGTTCAAAAACAGAGGCTTTTTCCTCTGCTGAAAATGTTCGTCTCATTCAAAGAACCTCCGCAACCCCATGTTTTCACATAACTGTTGCGTTGACCAATTGAATCTACAACGGCTTTTTTTAATATGTCCCGTTCGTCGGTAACCCGCTTCAGCTCTTTCTGGAGACGGCGGATCTCGGCCTGAGCATCTGACTGTTCTTTATTAGTGGAAGAATCCGGACCGTACTTCTTTATCCAGGCATAAAGGCTGTGGGTGGTGATATCGAGACGTGTTGCAACGCTGGCAACAGAATAACCGCGATCAACAACCTGTTTGACTGCTTCAGTTTTAAACTCTTCGGGATAACGCTTACCGCTCATGGGCACCTCTCTTTAAGCCATCTTAAATGACTCTGAGGTGTCTGTTAAACCCGTGGCGATTCAAACAATGCCAGCCTGCGATATCACAGGATAAGATAAGCACATCGTCGAGATGATAATTAATGAAAAATTTTTTAATTTTCGTCCCGTTCTTTTTATTACCTGGCTGGCAAGTTCAGATACAGCAATAAGTCCTCCGGACACAGGACAGTACTTCAGTGAGTAAGTTTTGTTCATGGCGGGTTCTCATGTGTTGTTTGTTAAATGCTTATATACTCATCGCATTTTTCTGTATTAATTAACTCTCTGTTATAATGAATAATGTATTAAATTATTGAGTGGATGTTTATTTTATAATCAAAATCGTGTTTCCCGATCGGAGTGGCTTTCCGGGATAACAGATCGCATACCCGGTTTACTGACCATTCAATGTCTCCTCATTGTTCAGACCTCCCGTGTTTTCGGTTTACGCGACTAAAAAAGGGTTTTCCCCGAAGAGAAAACCCTTGTCATTCAGAATGATATTACCAGGAGTTGTAGCTAACCGTCAGCGGCAGGTTGTAACTACCGGCTGGAACGTTGGTGTTACCAGAGTTAGTTTCTATGGGGAGCCGGATATTGACTGAGTTACCCTGGCTGCGCTTCAGAGTATAGGTAACTTTGTTTTGTGGGTTAAGAGTCCAGTCACTGCCAATTTTCGGGCGAGTCTTAAGTTGAGTTGAGTGCGGTTGTTCAGTATTTTTGAACAGCCAGGAACCAGATGTATCAGTGCTATAGGCATCAACTTCAACTGCGATGCTGGCTCCCTGAACGGAGTTGAGATCGAAACCAGAGGAGCTGATGTCCAGTGTTGTAAGAAGAGTACCTGGAGTCTTAACCTCATCAGTCGTTACAGTCTCAGGGTTATTAGTCAGATCAATCGTAATACCAGATACTTTAGTAACGTTTGTAGTGACAGTAATTGCTTTAACTGCTTCTTTATCAGCAGCCATGGCAACGCCGGATGCAGTCAGACACGCCGCAGCGATAAACGTAGAAATTAAAGATTTTTTCATTTTAACCTCATGTTTAGTTGATCATCCCAATTGACTACTCTGTTTACCCGGGATTAAAGTAAACAGAAACTACTGGCATCTAAAGGTGGAGACATATAAGCCCGCCGAATTTTTATTTCCAAGTGCATATGGAATATTACATGTCTGATTAACACCACTGCCCCAGCGAACCTTAATAACACCACTTTCCTTTAAACCACTTAAATATACCTGACCTTCATCACCAATTACGCCTGCGTTATCCTGATCAATTACAGATACCATCGCTCCAAAGGGGAGTGGTTTGTCATTTTTGTCCTTAAGCTTAAATAACCCTTTTTCACCTGTTACAGATTTGAAACCTGCATAAACAAGAGCTTTGCTTGTTGGTACTACTGAAGTTACTGTCTGTTTAAAGTCAGACTTACTCTGTAACCTGGCTTGTTTTATACTGATGTCATTCATCCTGTAAGTATTCAGAGTCGTTACTACAGCGTATCCATTATTATCTGTCTGTACACCGGATTTATTGGTGATTTGAATACCTGCTTCACCATTAGTATCTACCAGAGCAGCTGAGTCATAAACAGGTTGTCCAAAAGTCAATCCATACTCATGCAATATCACACTTCCATTCATCCCTCCGCCGAACTGGGTAGAAACAGGACTGTAGTTATACATTCCATTTACGGTACCAAACGAATTTTTAAACGAAGCATTGGCTGATGTCCTGTTATTGCTATGATTCCTGCTGTTAGTGCCCTGGCTTACGTTCCATGATAATCTGTTTTCGTAAGCATTTCCGTTTAAACTCAGTGAATTGCTGACACTGTTATCCCGTTCATTAATTATCTGATACCGCATGTTTGCACTTAGTTTACTACCAGTAAACCTGCTCAAAGGTATTGAGAATGTGGCAGAATATATATCCTCTTTTGTATTTCTGTAAGCTTCCAGTACCCTGATCCATCCAAGAGAAAAACCAACATAGCCAAATAATGAAGAGTCATAGTTCAGGTTTGCATAAGATTCATCTTTCTTATCCCAAAAAGTGGTCTTACTATAGGACAGGTTAAGATTCCCATAATCAGACAATTCCTGTCTTATACTGATGTTAAAGTCGTTTTTTCTCTTTCCGGAAGAATAACTCTGCCCTGGTTCCATAGCATCGTCAAACGTACTATAACTCCTAGAGGCATATTGATAACTTGCCAGAGCAAAAGAGGTATTCGTTGTATCTATCAACTTGTTATATCTTACTCTGAATGCACTTCCGGTCTTGTTTTCTGAATATAGATTTTTTGAATAAATACCATCTACTGAAACCGCACCGTAGTCATATAAATTAAAGCCAAGGCCAGCAGCACCTGATTGATATTTCTCACTGACCTGTAATCCGGTATAACCAGTAAGAGTATCATTAAAGCCATAAATTAATGTTGCCTGTCCAAAACTGTCATCTTTAGCCGAACGAGAGTATGGCCTGTATGTCCCGCCTGTTAATTCGTACTTCAGCCTGCCCTCCTTCAAAGAGATCGCAGGAGTGTTGTAGGGAACGCTGAAGTGCTGCTCTGCTCCGTTGTCTTCTCTTACTGTTACATCCAGCGCTTCTCCCTGTGCCGCGGGCACATCCGTCAGTTCAAAAGTGCCAGCGGGAACTTCCGTACTGTAAATCAGATAGCCGTTCTGACGCACTTCCACTTGCGCTACGCTATTGGCGATGCCTCTGATCGCTGGCACAAACGCTCTGTCATAGTACGGAACCATATCATCTGATGACGCCAGCTTAACGCCATTAAAGGGAACGCTTCCGAATATATCTGAGCCAGTACTGCTTTCTCCAATAAGTATTTTGCTTTTTAAAGCCCGGATATCCCTTTCAGCATATGTGTAGGATTTCTGATACGAACTTTCTCTATCGTAACCTTTCCGCCATATGCCCGAGTGTCGTACTCTCCAGCTGCCAACATTCATACCAGGATTTAACGATAAATAATATGATTCATTATCAGGTGAATCATAGTTCACATCCCTGTGCCAGGCTTTGGCATCATAGTTGAGTATGAAGGCATTAATTCCATCATCCCATTGAGACTCATGAGCAAGTTCACTTGTTTTATTCACTAATGCCTTTGAAGGAACATAAAGGGTCAAATTCATCCCATAAAAGGAAAAGTTGAACTTAACATCACTTCTGTCAAAGTCTATTTCATTTCCATCCCCGGATAAAGTTAACTTTAGCTTGTCAGGATTGATGCCAAAAAGTGCCAGCTTTTCTTTGTTGAGTACAGGGGTGAGAGTTTCTCCTCTGTACTCAAAGTTAACTTTGTAACTGCCAACTTTTTTTCTCTGCTCATTAACTGAGACAGTTACCAGATATTTACCAGGTAATTGCTGGCCATCGTTAAAGCGAGTTACGTCACTACCATTAACGTATGCCGAATCAAAGATATAATCACTTTTTTTTGCTAATAAATCATTGTTATAAGAAAATCCTGCCATAATAAGCATATAGGCTATAGGGCTTATTTTTGTCTTCATTATTAGCGTTTCTCTGTTATCATTGGCTTACGGTAGATTTAAACTCACGAGTTTTAGCACCAAAATCATTCAGTAATTGCCAGGTGATATTCCCAGTCTGTTTAGCTTGCTTTAGATCTTCAAAAGCATAAGAACTCTTTGGTTTAACAAACACTGGGGGTGTAATATTTTTACCGTTCAGTTTGATTTCACTAAAATTAATGTAATATGGTGTTGGGTTTTCAACGGTGAGTTTTCCGTTGTTAATGCTCCATCTTAATTTATCACCATAACTTGCATCTTTTATGTTTTCTAATGAGGCTGGTCTCATTATTAACTTGATGCAGTTGTTAACCATGATGTTGATGTTTAGTACACTTTTTTTATGATTTAACTCATTATCCGTCCAGGCGCTACCGTCAGACGGCGGGATGTTTTTGACACAAACCCAGTTCATGCTTTCCACATCTTTGGCAAAATCATCACTAACTTTAATTATTGAAACTGTGTTTTTCTGTCCGCCATCCAGGCGAAACAAAGGTGGCGTGGCAATATATTTTGATGTCGTTTTTTCAGAACTCTCATCCATTATCTTTGTTTCGACCAGAACGGGATAATCCAGCCTGTTATCAACAGGCAAGTTATAACTGTCAGTATCTGAGTCTAAAATAATCCTTGTCGTACCAAGAAAACTACCGAAACTTTTTGTGTTTGTTTCTAATTGTGTGGCATAAGATATAACTGAAAATGCCGCTGTTATAATTAACGTTATTTTTTTAAGCATAGCACCCCTCTGAAGCCATATCTGAATGTTCTTTGGCTGTTTTTCATCATCTGAAATCAATTAATTGTATTATTATTGATGATTACTTTTGTAAATTTGCATCAATCTAATTACTACGCTATTCGTATAGTAGAGTTTCTTTAAACTGGTACTAAGATATCCATTACTCACATTGTGCCTTTCACATACAGTTTTTCTCGGATGACCTGCCACCAGATAATCTCTCATTG
>OLQG01001942.1_pt1 | contig 11615 bp, 8 predicted proteins | sample 1672221 | NCBI WGS metagenome assembly OLQG01 (sample SAMEA3136660, study PRJEB25190) | human gut metagenome | biome: human gut; feature: human-associated habitat; material: faeces | place: Austria | collected 2013
TATGCCAAGGGCCCCACTATTAGGGGGGCTGTCGAGCGTATGCGAGACTGAGGGGTTTGGTTGCGCAGAGCTTTAACATTTTGAGATAGAGGGACAATAACGATGGCAGAACAATTATGGAAGGGCCGCTTCTCCAAGGCGGTCGATTCGCGCGTCAATGATTTCAACTCCTCCATCCGCTTTGACCAGCGGATGATCGCGCAGGATATGCGCGGCAGCGGGGTCCACGCCGCCATGCTGGCCAAGCAGGGCATCATCTCCGAAAAGGACTGCGAGGATATCCTCAGCGGGCTGGCCTCCATTGCCGACGATCTGGCAAGCGGTGCGCTGGAGATCGACCCCAACGCCGAGGATGTGCATACCTTTGTGGAGCAGACCCTGACCGCCCGCATCGGCGATGCAGGCAAGCGCCTGCACACCGGCCGCAGCCGCAACGATCAGGTGGCGCTGGATATCCGCCTGACCCTGCGGGACTACAGCCACACCCTGCAGGCTTACATCGTGGAGCTCATCAAGGTCATCTGCAGGAAGGCCACGGAGAATACCACCGCTGTCATGCCCGGCTACACCCACCTGCAGCGCGCCCAGCCCATCACCTTTGGTCATGCGCTGATGGCCTACGCCTCCATGCTCCTGCGTGACCTGCAGCGCTTTGAGGATGCCACTGCCCGCATGGATGCCCAGTGCCCGCTGGGCTCCGGCGCTCTGGCCGGTACCACCTACCCGCTGGATCGTCAGTTCACCGCCGAAAAGCTGGGCTTTGCCGCACCCTGTGCCAACAGCCTGGACGGCGTTTCTGACCGTGACTTCTGCATTGAGCTGGCCAACGCCATCTCCATCTGCATGATGCATCTGTCCCGCCTTTCCGAGGAGATCATCCTCTGGTGCAGCTGGGAGTTCAAGTTCATCGAGCTGGACGATGCCTTTACCACCGGCTCCTCCATCATGCCCCAGAAGAAGAACCCCGATGTCACCGAGCTGATCCGCGGCAAGACCGGCCGCGTCTACGGCGACCTGAACACCCTGCTGGTGATGATGAAGGGCATTCCTCTGGCTTATAACAAGGATATGCAGGAGGACAAGGAAGCCATCTTTGATGCGGTGGATACGCTGGAGCTGTGCCTCAAGACCGTCACCCCCATGCTGGACACCATGAAGACCCTGCCTGCCAACATGCGCCGCGCTGCCGCCAAGGGCTTTATCAACGCCACCGACTGCGCCGACTACCTGACCAAGAAGGGAATGCCCTTCCGGGATGCCTACAAGCTGACCGGATGCATGGTCTCCGACTGCATCGCAAAGGATAAGACCCTGGAGGAACTGACCCTTGACGAGTTCAAAGGCTACAGCGCCCTGTTCGAGAACGATATCTATGATGCCATCGACCTCATCAAGTGCTGTGAGGGCCGCACCAGCTACGGCGGCCCCAGCGAGGCAAGCGTCAACAACCAGATCCGGCTGGCCATGGACCAGCTGGCCGCATGGGAGGCGAACAACGCATGAGCGTAAAGGTCTTTATCGACGGCTCCGCAGGCACCACGGGTCTGCGCATTGCCGACCGTCTGGCCGCCCGGCCTGAAATTGAACTGCTCTCCATCTCCGAGGAGGGCCGCAAGGACGTGAACGAGCGGGCAAAGGTCATCAATTCGGCTGACCTCGCCTTCCTCTGCCTGCCGGATGCCGCTTCCAGAGAGGTCATGCCCCTGCTCCGTCCGGATGTCAAGGTGCTGGATACTTCCACGGCTTTCCGCACGGATCCCAACTGGGTCTACGGCTTCCCGGAACTCAGGGGCCAGAAGGAAAAGATCAAAAACGCCTGCCGCGTGGCGGTGCCCGGCTGCTATGCCAGCGGGTTTATCAGCATCATGCGGCCTCTGGTGGAGCTGGGCCTTGCCGGAGCGGGTGATTTTTACAGCTGCACCGGTATTTCCGGCTATTCCGGCGGCGGAAAAAAGATGATCGCGGACTACGAAAGCCCCGACCGTCCGGCCCACAGCAAGCTGGATGCACCCAAGAGCTACGGTCTGAGCCTTGCCCATAAGCATCTGCCCGAGATGCAGAAGATCAGCGGGCTGGCAAACCCGCCCGCCTTTGTGCCTGTGGTCTGCGATTATTACAGCGGGATGCAGGTGCTGGTGCCCTTCCAGCCGGTCTGGGGCGGTGCCGAAAAGGTGGCCGCAGGGCTGGCGGAGTATTACAGGGATGCCGCCACCATCAAGGTACACGCCCTGAACGAGCCGCTGCCCGAGAACGGCCTGTATTCCAACGCCATGGCCGGTACCGACCGCATGGAGTTGTACAGCACCGTGAACGCCGCCGGGGATCAGATGATGCTGGTCTCCCTGTTTGATAATCTGGGCAAGGGCTCGTCCGGCGCGGCAGTCCAGTGTATGAATCTGATGCTGGGGCTGCCGGAGACCCAGGGGTTGGAATAAAAACTCCCTTCGTCTGCTCACGGTGTTCGCATCCACCTCCCTCGAAGAGGGAGGCTTTTGCAGCTGACGGTTACGCAAAGGCTCCCTCTATGAGGGAGCTGGCACGGCGAATGCCGTGACTGAGGGAGTATTTCTTTGTGGGAAAGGAAAATCGTTATGCAGTATCAAGAAGTTGCGGGCGGCATTTGTGCCCCCAAGGGCTTTGCAGCGGCTGGCGTGCATTGCGGCATCCGCGCAAATCATAATGAAAAATACGATCTGGCACTCATCAAGGCGGAGGTGCGCTGTGCCGCCGCCGGTGTCTACACCACCAATAAGGTCTGCGGCGCGCCCATCAAGGTGGACCGTGCCCACCTGAAGGACGGCTGTGCACAGGCCATCCTTGTGAACAGCGGCAACGCCAACACCTGCGCCGCCAACGGCGTGGCTCTGGCCGAGGAGTGCTGTGCGCTGGTGGGCGAGGCGCTGCACATCCCCGCAGAGGATGTGCTGCCTGCCTCCACTGGTGTCATTGGCCAGCCCATGGTCATTGACCCCTTTGCCCGGGGAATCCCCGCCGCCGCCGCAAAGCTGGCAGCCACTGCGCAGGGCAGCACCGATGCTGCCACTGCCATTATGACCACCGATACCCACAAAAAGGAGTACGCCATCCAGTTTGAGCTGGGCGGCAAGACCTGCACCGTGGGTGCCATTGGCAAGGGCAGCGGCATGATCGCCCCCAACATGGCCACCATGCTGGCCTTCTACACCACCGATGCCGCCGTTTCCCCCGCTCTGCTGGAAAAGGCCCTCAAGACCGTGGTGCCCGGCACCTACAACCAGATGAGTGTGGATCTGGATACCTCCACCAACGATACCCTGATCATCATGGCTTCCGGTCTGGCCGGAAACCCCGAGATCCGCGAAGAGAACGCCGACTACGATGCCTTTGTGGCGGCCCTGACCGCCATTGCTGAGCACATGTGCGCCGAGCACGCCGGTGACGGCGAGGGTGCCACCCACCTCATCACCTGCGAGGTGACCCACGCCCCCGACCTGAAAACGGCCCGTGCCGTCAGCCGCAGCGTGGTCTGCTCCAACCTGTTCAAGGCTGCTGTCTTTGGCCGCGATGCCAACTGGGGCCGCATCCTCTGCGCCATCGGCTACACCCCCGGCGATTTCTCCATCGACAAGGTCTGTGTCTGGCTGAGCAGTGCCGCAGGTGAGGTCTATGTCTGCGAGAACGCCGCCTACCACCCCTACAGCGAGGACGAGGCTGCCAAAGTTCTGGCGGAGCATGATATCCTTGTCAAGGTGGATATGGGTACCGGCGATGCCAGCGCCAAGGCATGGGGCTGTGATCTGACTTATGATTATGTGAAGATCAACGGGGATTATCGGACCTGATAAAACTCCCCCAGTCGCCTGCGGCGACAGCCCCCTCAAGGAAGGGGCCTGAATGCCTCCCTCTTTGAGGGAGGTGGCATCGCGCAGCGATGACGGAAGGAGTTTGTCTGGTGGAAAATGAATGCCGGAGCAAGTGTGCTGGCGGCAAGGAGAGTATATGAAGAACGAAGAAATGGCCCTCCTGTTTTCGGAGGCGACCCCTTACATCCAGAAATACCATGGCAAGACCATGGTCATCAAATACGGCGGCAACGCCATGATCAACGAGACGCTGAAAAACGCCGTGATGAACGACCTTGTCACCCTGACCCTGCTGGGGGTGCGGGTGGTGCTGGTGCACGGCGGCGGCCCGGCCATCAACGAGATGCTGAAAAAAGTCGGCGTGGAGAGCCATTTCAACAACGGTCTGCGCGTGACCGATGACGCTGCCATGGAGATCGTTCAGCAGGTGCTGGCCGGTAAGGTGAACAAGGACCTTGTGGCAAAGCTGCGCGGCCGCGGCGTGGGCCTGTGCGGCATGGACGGCCAGATGCTCCGCTGCACCGAGCTGGACCCCGCGCTGGGCCATGTGGGCGAGATCATCCATGTGGACCCCACCCTGATCTCCACCCTGCTGGACGGCGGCTATATCCCCGTGATCGCAACGGTGGGCATGGACGATTTGGGCCAGGCCTATAATGTCAATGCCGACACCGCCGCCGCACAGATCGCCATTGCCCTCAAGGCCGAGAAGCTGGTTTCCATGACCGATATCGCCGGCCTGCTGCGGGATAAGGACGATGAGACCACCCTTATCCCCGAGGTGGAGGTCAGCGAGATCGAGGGCTACAAGGCTGCCGGCATCATTGCGGGCGGCATGATCCCCAAGATCGGCGGCATGGCCGATGCCATCTATCAGGGAGTCCACGAGGCGGTCATCATCGATGGCCGCGTGCCCCACTCCATCCTGCTGGAGCTGTTCTCCAACCGGGGCTCCGGCACCCGGTTCTACCGCCGCAGCCATCAGGAATAAGGCTTGCTGAAAATTATATCGGGCGATATAATAAAGATGAATAGGCTCCCCCTTTGGGGGCAACGACGACGACCGCCGCCAGTGGCGGATTGAGGGAGGAGTTGTTGGGGCAGTGGCCAGCAAGGTGCGAGTGCAATTGCACGAAGCAGCTGCTGGGAGCCACAACCTGGGCTGGCGAGCGAATGCGAGACTGAGAGGGCGAGGACGCTAACCAAGGAGGGTATATCTATGGATTCCGAAAAAGTCATCAAGCGGGACAACGAATATGTCCTGCACACCTATAACCGCAACCCCATTGCACTGGAAAAGGGCCACGGCCTGTATGCCGAAGGCCCCGAGGGCCAGAAGTATCTGGATTTCACCAGCGGCATCGGCGTGAACAGCCTGGGCTACTGCGACCTGACCTGGGCCGAGGCTGTTTCCGAGCAGGCCCATAAGCTGCAGCACACCTCCAACCTTTACTATACTGCCCCCTGCGGCAAGCTGGCCAAAAAGCTGTGCAAGCGCACCGGCATGAACAAGGTGTTCTTCGGAAATTCCGGTGCCGAGGCCAACGAGGGTGCCATCAAGGCCGCCCGCAAGTACAGCTTTGATCACTACGGCAAGGGCCGCGATGTTGTGATCACGCTGGTCAACAGCTTCCATGGCCGCACCATTGCCACCCTGACCGCCACCGGTCAGGAGGTGTTCCACAACTACTTTGGCCCCTTCAACGAGGGTTTTGTCTATACCACCGCCGGTGACATCGAGGGCCTCCGGGAACTGGTGGACCGCCATACCTGTGCCATTATGCTGGAGCTGATCCAGGGCGAGGGCGGCGTGATGGCGCTGGACCCTGAGTATGTGCAGGCTGTGCGCACCCTCTGTGATGAAAAGGACCTTGTCCTCATCGTGGACGAGGTGCAGACCGGCGTGGGCCGCACCGGCACCTTCCTGTGCTGTGAGCACTACAACCTCAAGCCCGATATCGTCACGCTGGCCAAGGGCCTGGGCGGCGGCCTGCCCATCGGTGCCGTTCTGCTGAACGAAAAGACCGCCGAGGGCATGGGCCCCGGCAGCCACGGTTCCACCTTTGGCGGCAACCCGGTGGTCTGCGCCGGTGCCAATGTGGTGGTGGATCGGATGGATCAGAGCTTTCTGGCCAATGTCAGTGAGCGGGCCGTCCAGCTGCGTGCCGGTCTGGCTAAGCTGCCCATGGTCAAGAACCTTTCCGGCATTGGCCTGATGGTGGGCATCGAGTTCTTTGGCGGCATCCAGGCCGCGGATGTGCTGGCCGCCTGCCGCGAAAAGGGCCTGCTGGTGCTCACGGCCAAGAGCCGCCTGCGCCTGCTGCCCCCGCTGACCTTGACCGCCCACGATGTGGAAAAGGCTCTGGGCATCCTGAACGAGGTGCTGACCGAGATGGAGCAGAAGGCTCCAAAGGAGCAGGCATGAAACATCTGCTGAAAATGAGCGACCTCTCCCCCGCTGAGCTCCACCACATCCTTGATGTGGCGGAGGAGCTCAAGGCAGAGCAGAAGGCCGGGACGACCCCGGCGCTGCTCAAGGGCAGGAGCGTGGCGCTGATGTTCTCCAAAAATTCCACCCGCACCCGCACCAGCTTTGAGGTGGGTGTCTACCAGCTGGGCGGTCTGGGCAATTACATGAACGCCGCCACCGAGCTGCAGTCCGGCCGGGGCGAGCCCCTCAAGGACACCGCCCGGGTGCTGGGCCGCTACTACGACTGCGTGGTCTGGCGCACCTACCGTCAGCGCGATCTGGAAGAGTTTGCCGAGCTGGCCGGTGTGCCCGTGATCAACGGCCTGACCGACTACGCCCATCCCTGCCAGGTGCTGGCCGACCTGATGACCATCCGGGAACGCCGGGGCACGCTGGAGGGCCAGAAGCTCTGCTTTATTGGCGATGGCTGCAGCATGGCAAACAGCCTCATCGTAGGCGGCCTGCTGGCAGGGATGCGTGTGACCTGCGTCTGCCCCGAGGGCTACCGCCCTGCCGCCGACGTGCTGATGTTCGCCCACAAGTATGGCGAAAAGTTTCACCTGCTCACCGACCCCGCCGAGGGTGTGAGGGATGCCGATGTGGTGGTGACCGCCGCATGGAACACGGCCCCCGGTACCCCCGAAAGTGAGCGCCGCCTGCGGGATTTCGCGGGCTTTCAGGTGACCAGCAGGCTGATGGAGGGGGCAAAGCCCGATGCCATGCTCCTCCACTGCCTGCCTGCGCACCGGGGCGAGGAGATCTCCACCGCTGTCTTTGAAGAGCACGCCGACGAGATCTTTGACGAGGCCGAGAACCGTCTCCATGTGCAGAAAGCTGTGCTGGCCATCCTGCTGGCCGGTCTGTAAAAACGAGAAAGAGCCCTGGGGCTGCAGAAAATTGCAGCCCCGGGGCTCTTATTGTTTCTCTCAGGGTCTGCGGCTCAGGCCGGGGCCCTCATCAGACACCAGAGTAGGCGGAGAAGCCGCCGTCAATGGGTAGGCAGATGCCGGTGATGAAGCCGGCAGCCTCGTTGTTCAGCAGGAACAGCAGGGCACCCACCAGATCCTTTTCGCTGTCGCCGAAGCGGCCCATAGGGGTGGCAGCCAGGATCTTTTCGGTGCGGGCGGTGGGGGTGCCGTCCTCGTTGTAGAGGAGCCGTGCGTTCTGCTCGCTGGCAAAGAAGCCCGGGGCAATGGCGTTGACCCGGATGCCCACCTTGCTGAAGTGCACTGCCAGCCACTGGGTGAAGTTGGTGACGGCAGCCTTGGAGCCGGAGTAGGCCGGGATCTTGGTCAGGGGCAGGTAGGCGTTCATGCTGGAGATGTTCATGATGTTGCAGCCGGGGCGGCCCACCATCTGCCGGGCAAAGGCCTGCGTGGGCAGCAGGGTGCCGATGAAGTTCAGGTTGAACACCATCTCCACGCCGCTCTCATCCAGATCGAAGAAGGTCACGGTGTCATCGTCCAGATCCGCCATCTCGAAGAATTCCTTGTCGGTGTTGGCCCGGGGGTTGTTGCCGCCGGCACCGTTCACCAGAATGTCGCAGGGACCCAGATCCGCCATCACCTCCTCTGCCACCTGCAGGCAGTTGGCCTTGTTCATAACATTGCAGGTGTAGCCCTTGGCCACGCCGCCTTCTGCCTCGATCGCATTGGCCAGCTCTTTCAGCTTCTCCATGTTGCGGCCCAGCAGAGCCACTTTGGCTCCTGCCCGGGCCAGAGCCTTGGCGAAAATGGAACAAAGGGTGCCGCTGGCACCGGTGACCACGGCAACCTTGCCGGACAGGTCGGTGTTCAGAACATTCTTTTCCACGAGGATACTCCTTTTTTGATCAGATGGTTGTGGTGATACGGATGATTATTTTCAGGCGGACAAGGCATCAGACCCTGCCAGCGCCCTTGTCCAGGATCTTATTGAACTGGAGGAAGAAGGTGGTGGCGGTCACGGTAGCGGCGATGATGTCACTGACGGGCTCGGCAAGGAACACGCCGAACACGGGGTTCGCGACCACATGGGGCAGGATGAAGATGAGAGGGATGAGCAGGATGAGCTTGCGCAGGCAGGCCAGCAGCAGGCTGACCTTGGCCTGACCCAGCGCCATAAAGCTCTGCTGGCAGGCGATGTGGACACCGGTGGAGAAGATGCCCGCCATATAGATGCGCATGGCCCAGGTGGTGTAATCGATCAGGGCGGCATCCGAGGTGAAGATGCCGGCCACTGCACCGGGAAACAGCATCATCAGCAGCCAGAAGATGGTGGTGTAGCTCAGGCAGAGGGTCAGCTGGAAGCGGAATGCCTGCTTGACGCGGTCTTTCTTGCCTGCGCCGAAGTTGAAGCTCATCACCGGCTGGCCGCCCTGGCAGATGCCCGAGATGGGCATGGTGCACAGCTGGGAGGCGCTGGTGATCACAGTCATGGCACCCACGGCCACGTCACCGCCGTAGCGGGCCAGGCTGGAGCTGAAGCTGATGGACAGCAGACTCTCGGTGGAGAGCATGACGAAGGTGGAAATGCCCAGTGCCAGCACGGGCATGATGATCTTCCCCTCCAGCTTCATGTCCTCTTTGCGGATCTTGAGGATGGTCTTGGGGCCGGTGAGGAAGCGGATGACCCAGATGGCACCCACTGCCTGGCTCAGCACGGTGGCAATGGCAGCACCCTTTACGCCCATGCCCAGCCCAAAGATGAGGATGGGGTCCAGCACGATGTTGATGACCGCGCCGATGACGGTGGTCAGCATACTGATCTTGGCAAAGCCCTGCGCAGTGATGAAGGTGTTCATGCCAAGCACGATCAGCACGCAGATGGTGCCCAGAATGTAGATGCGGCTGTAAGTCAGAGCGTAGGGCAGGGTGGTGTCACTGGCACCAAACAGCCGCAGCAGGGTGGGTGCGGCGGCGTAAAAGACGATGGTCAGGACGACCGAGAAGAGCAGCAGCATGGTAAAGCTGTTGCTGACGATCTTTTCTGCCTGCTTCTTGTCGCCCTGGCCCATGGCGATGGCGGTGCGGGGCGCGCCGCCGGAGCCGATGAGCATGGCAAAGGCGTTCAGGAGCATCAGGATGGGGGTAAACAGGCCCACGCCGGTCAGAGCCGCCGCGCCGATCCCCGAGATGTGGCCGATGTAGATGCGGTCCACGATGTTGTACAGCAGGTTGACCACCTGCGCCACAACGGCGGGGATCATCAGCTGGAGCAGGAGCTTTTTCACATCACCCGTGCCCATATCCTGCTGTTTTTTCTGCGTTTGTGCCATGGAAAGTGTCTCCTTTGGTTTGAGCGAGACGGAGAGGGCTGCCCTCAGAACGTCAGGCCGAAGTTCATCTCGTAGTAGTTGCCTGCGGCATCACGGTAGGCGTAAGCCTTGCCGTTCTCGTCCTTCATGCTGTCGGGCATGTAGGCATCCTTTGCAAAGCCGGGCACGTCGTTGGGGCTGATGCAGACACCGTCCGCGTTCACAGCCAGCACCTCGTCGCCCTTGGGCAGGGTCAGGGGCAGTTTGCCAACGGGAGCAAAGCGGCCGAACATCACATCCAGCGTTGCGGAGGGGTAGGTGTCAAAGCCGACGGTCAGAGCGTCGGAGACCTTCTCCACATTGCCGACCTCCCAGGCCAGCGGGCAGTTGATGTTGGAAACGACCTTGCCGCCGTGGGCGTGGACCGCAGCAGCGATACCGGCCAGACGGTTTGCGCCCACCAGAGTGGTCTCCTTGTGGGTCTCGGTGGTGGGCTTGCCGCTCTCATCCACGTTGCAGACAGTCTTGTCCTCGCAGATGTCCAGCTCCAGGTAGCCCGGGGTGGCGTTGAAGTATGCACCGGACTGGGGGCTGACCATCAGCAGGGCCACCTGGGCCTCATCGGGGGTGTCCACCAGAGTGACATTGCCCAGCATCTCGCGCAGGGCCTTGGTGGCGGCCTCACCGGCCTCGGCGCTCTTGCCAAAGGCCTCAGCGTAGACCTTGGTGCCGTCCTTCAGGGGCAGGGTGCCGTCGTTCTTCAGCAGGACAACGGACTCGCGGTGCACGCGGGAAGCTTCCTCCCAGTCGGCCTTGGTGGCAACGACCTCGGCGGCCTTCCTGGGGTCGGCGTAGGTGTCCTCGAACATGCCCTGACGGAACAGCTCGGTCAGGGTGCGGCTGACAGCGCGGTTCAGGCTGGCATCGGTCAGCACCAGATCTTCCTTCTTGAAGCCGGCGGGCACTGCGTGGGTGTCGTAGTAGTCGTTGGTGCCGCGGGCGTAGCTCTCCTCGCCCAGCTCGTTGTCCAGCAGGCCGGAGATCAGGTCCACGCCGCTCTGGGTGACAGCATAGCCGATGCGCTCGGGCTCGTCCAGCATGTCAACGCCCCAGCACATGTTGTGGACGATGCCGGTGTCGGAATTGATGTAGCCCTTGAAGCCCATCTGGCCGCGCAGCAGGCCGTCGATGAACACCTTGTTGTAGGCAAAGCCGTAGGGCTGGAGCTCGATGGGGTTGCCGTTGAAGTCCTCCTGCGGAGCGCTCTTCTCGGCGCTGGGCTTGGAGTAGTAGGGCATGATGGACTCGGCATTGTGGCGGATGGCTGCGCGGAATGCCGGAATGTGGTACTTCTGCAGGGAGCCGGGGGTGGCGTAGATGTTCCACTGGCCTGCTGCATAGTGGGGGTCAAAGCCGTTTTCACGGGCACCGCCGCCGGGGAAGTGCTTCACGGTCATGGAAACACCCTCGGGGGTAACGCCGTTGCTGCCGCCCTGGATGCCGGGGATCAGGTGGTCGAAGATCTCCTCAATAAGCTCGGGGTCCTCGCCAAAGGTGCCGAAGGTGCGCTGCCAACGGGGGTCGGTGACGCAGTCGGCCATGTACATGTAGCCCTTCTTCAGGCCGCAGGCATTCCACTCGCGGCGGATGGTGTCGGCGAACTTGTCGATGATGTCGATGCGTGCGGTGCCCTTGACGGCAGCAGCAATGCCCAGGGTGCCGGGATAGGTGGCAAACACGCCGGTGGCATCGTTCATGCCGAACACGACCTCGCCGTTCTCGTTGCGGCTGTTGGACATGACCTGCATGGGAACAAAGTGATCACAGGTCTCGGTCAGATACTGCAGCTGGTTCAGGTAATCTGCCAGATCCTCGGGCGTGGGGCTCTCGCGCAGGATGACGTGGCGGTTGAAGCTCTTCTTGACCATGTCAGAGGTGCTGGGCAGGGACTGGGAGCCGAAGATGCTGTCGGAGACGTTCACGGGTGCCTCGTCCAGCAGACCGCTTTCGTCCGCCACGGGCTTGTGGCCGTTGGCTGCCAGACGGGGGGAAGGATACTTGGGGCCCA
>OLQG01001945.1_pt1 | contig 11607 bp, 14 predicted proteins | sample 1672221 | NCBI WGS metagenome assembly OLQG01 (sample SAMEA3136660, study PRJEB25190) | human gut metagenome | biome: human gut; feature: human-associated habitat; material: faeces | place: Austria | collected 2013
AGAACTCCTGGAATGACAGACGTCCGACTCTGGCTACTGAATCCAGAGATGTCAGTGCAAATGCAGATACTGCAAGGTTGATCAGTGTAAATACAAGTGAATGTGGCAGGCCGATGACTGACAGGAAGTTTGCAATTGCTCCTGCGAAAATCTGTGGCTGAGTGGTCAGTCCCTGTGCTGCTGCCTCACCTTTTCCAAATGATGCAACGGCAATCAATGCCAGAATTGCAAGCATACTTTCCATTAACATGGCACCGAATGAAACCGGAAGCATGTTTTTCTCATTTTTAATCTGCTTGGAAGCAGTACCTGATGATACCAGTGAATGGAATCCTGAAACTGCACCACAAGCGATTGTTACAAACAAGATTGGGAACATATACTGCGGATTTCCATTTGCATCCGGTATCGAGAATGCTGTAAATGCTTCAAGATTACATGCCGGATTTGCAACAAATACGCCAATAACAGCACCAAGGATCATAAAAATCAACAGATAACTGTTCAGATAATCACGAGGTTGAAGTAATGCCCATACAGGTGTTACACTGGCAACTAAAATGTAAGCAAAAATAATAAGATGCCATATATCAAGACTTACATAGATTGGAAAGTTAAGTCCAAGTGCAATTGCAACTACCAGTAAAATAACTGCTACTGCTGTATTTACCCACTTATTAAATTTTGAATATTTCAAGAAAAATCCAAGTGCCACTGCTTCTACGATAAATAACATAGAGGTTGTTGCAACAGCTCCATTTGCTACTACTTTTGTAACTGTTCCTGATTCACTTGTTGCGAATCCGTTAAATGTTCCGGCTACGACATCAGCAAATGCTGCGACAACCAGAATGCAGAACAGCCAGCAGAATAACAGGAATAATTTCTTACCTAATTTTCCAATGTACTCTTCAATGATGTAACCAATTGTACGGCCTTTGTTCTTTACAGATGCATACATAGATGCGAAATCCTGAACTGCTCCGAAGAATACACCACCAATTAAAATCCATAAGAGAACCGGAAGCCATCCGAAGATTGCTGCCTGAATTGGTCCGTTGATCGGACCTGCTCCTGCAATTGATGCAAACTGATGACCAAATACTACGTTAGTATCAGCCGGTACATAATCCACTCCGTCTTCTAATTCATACGCCGGAGTTTTCGCATTCGGGTCAATGCCCCATTTGTTTTGGAGATAACGGCCATACAGAAGATAGGCTCCTCCGAGCACTACGATGGCAATTATCATCATAAGTATTCCACTCATAATAATCCCTCTTTCTTTATATTTTGATTATATATTAATCTCAGTAACACCAATCAGCATTTCTGAAATTATTATCGATCTTGCGTATATGTTTCCATACAATAAAAAACGCCTTCGCTATCCTTTCGGATAACAAAGGCGGATTTATCTTCCGTGGTACCACTTTGTATTACTGCATTTATCACTAACTACAGTCTCTCATCACTGTCATTCTCAAACAGTTTCTTCTGTAACGTGAAGATTACGTCCCTGCTTACTTTAGCTCTGATGTTAAATATGTTAAGTATTTCAGAGGGATGCTCCCGGGTGATATCACAAAATCCGTTCTGTCGCTTCGCACCACCCAACGACTCTCTGAAATCGCGTTCTCTTTTGTGACGTATCCCTTTCACTGCATTTCTTTTCTTTAACTATATTATGTTTTACACTTTTTTGCGTTAAAACACAAGAGACTATTTTAACATAATTAACAATAATACAAAGGACTGTTTGTGCAGTTTTCACAATTCTATTTTTTCGATATGAAATCTTGTTATATTTTATTAAATGTCTCTACTGCCTTTTGTGCAAAGCGCTTCCCATAAATATTAAAATACTCTTTATAATTTCCCATTCCATTGAACTTTTCCATATTATTATTTACTCCGACCGGTCCAAGATGAATCACTGGCTTTCCACAAGCCATACCGCCTGAATAGCACAGCATTCCTTTTACCATCTCAATTGTCAAAATAGACTGAATGACCTGAGTTCCGCCACCATGTGTGTACTGCTCTGTTGCAAATGCGCCACCCATTTTCCCCGGAAACTCTAACTCTCCTGCTTTTTCAAACAGCCAATTATGAATCTGCGGTGTCATCTGTGCCATATAGGAAGGAGAACCTACTACAATTCCTTTTGCTTCCTTTACAAAATCTTCATCCACTTTTTCAATAGAAAATGCTCTGGCTTCTACTCCTGAGACTTCATTCATTCCATCGGCAATCCATTCTGCTGCCTGTTTTGTATTTTCAGTTTCTGAGTGGTAAATAACTGCAAGCTTCATAATAATTTTCTCCATCATTTGTGTATCGGTTTATATAGATTTCATCCCTTGTTCAAACGCCCCCTCAGAGGTCATGTTGCAAGCGAGCTGTATGTTTAGAAGATTAAACGTATTTCTTTATTTCTTCGATCACAATTTTCAAAGCTTTGATCCGGGCATATTTCTTATCTACGGATTCCAGAATATGCCACGGTGCGTATTCTGTGTTCGTCTTTTGAAGCATTTCATTCACTGCAACTTCATATTCATCCCATTTTTCCCGATTTCTCCAGTCTTCATCGGTAATCTTCCACTGTTTCTCCGGATTATTTTGCCGCTCTTGAAATCTCGCCAGCTGGGTATCTTTATCAATCTGTACCCAGAACTTAATCATCACAGCGCCCCAGTCTTTTAATTCTTTTTCGAATTCATTGATTTCATTATAGGCACGCTGCCAGTCATTTTCACTGCAGAATCCTTCCAGGCGCTCTACCATCACTCTGCCGTACCAGGTTCTGTCAAATATCGCAATATGCCCGCTTTTGGGCAGTCTCGTCCAAAAACGCCACAGATAATGTCTTGCTTTTTCATGCGGTTCCGGTCTGGCAATCGGTTGTACCTCATAACCTCTTGGATCAAGCGCCTCGGTAATTCGTTTGATATTGCCGCCTTTTCCTGCTGCATCCCAGCCTTCATATGTGATAATGACCGGAATCCTTTTCCGATAAAGTTTATTGTGCAGTTTTCCTAATTCTATCTGAAGCTGTTTTAATTCTTTCTTGTATTCTTCATCATTCAGTATTTTGTCCTGCAAATCAATATCTGCAAGACGTGGAATTGGTTCCAGCGGAAATACATTTTGCAAGATTGGCACCGAATGCGCCTGATTCTGCAATGCCACTTCAATGTTGCTCACCAGCGTCTCCATCACCTGCAGCTCTGCCCACTTCTGGTCACCTGCATCAATGATATACCATGGTGCGGAAGATGAATTTGTATCTGACATGTACTTTGAAAATGCCTTTTTGCATTTTTTATAATGTGCATTTTCCCACTGATCGAACAGGGAAACGCGCCATTGTGTATCCTTATTTTCCAGAAGATCCTGCTCCCGTTCTTTTTGTTCTTTCTTCTCTATCTGCATAAAAAACTTCAAGACAAGATAACCGTTATCTGTCAGTTGTCTTTCAAAATTGCGGACACTTTCTATACGAGAAGCATATTCTTTTTCATCTGTTTTTCCCTCTAAATGCTCTCTGCAGATCTGCTCCAACCAGCCAGAATCCAGGAATGTGAATTTCCCTGCTTCTGGAATCTCCTTAAAGAATCGATATAAAAATGGATATCTTAGTTCCTCATCTGTCGGCTCAGACATTGTCACGACCTTGAAAAAGCGCGGATCAATATTCCGGATCACCTTACCAATCGTGCTTCCCTTTCCGGATGTGCCCCAGCCTTCAAAAAGCACAATTACCGGAATTTTATGTTCCTTGATCTTCATCTGTAAATCATACAACTGCTTTCTGGCTGTAGATAAACGTAACTTCATCTCATCCTTTTCCGGCATACGTGCCGGATTCCAATTCGTCAACATATCCGAGTCCTCCTTATTCTTATTCTTATCCTTGTCTCTCTCTGTATCATCCGATTCTGCTAAATTTCATCCATTACTGCATCATTGATTACATCGTACGCATCTTCAAGTGCATCCAATGCTTCCATCAAAGTATCTGCTTTCTCCTCAGCTCCCTCCTCCTCATACTGATCCAGTACTTCCACAAGCGCATCTTTTACCTCCTGCAGCGCCTCCATGATTTCCTGCAGATTGTCTTCTCTGTTTGCCATTGGTAAAATATTTATAATTTTTCCCATGTTATAATCTCCTTTCCCAGACCTTATAATAACTTTTCCGTCCATTCTTTCTCTTTAAATCCCGTCAACACAAGATTTTCTTTCACGATCAATGGTCGTTTCACAAGCATTCCGTTTGTCGCCAGAAGCCTCAACTGCTCTTCCTCGCTCATGTCAGGAAGCTTGTCTTTTAATTTTTGCTCTTTATAAAGCATACCACTTGTATTAAAAAACTTCTTTAGCGGTAAATCCCCATTCTCATACCACTGCTTCAGCTCCTCGTAAGTTGGATTCTCCTCCACAATGTGACGCTCCTCATAAGAAATGTGATTGGCATCCAGCCATTTCTTTGCCTTCTGGCAAGTAGAACATTTTGGATAATATAAAAATAACATCTTTTCAATCCCTCCGTAATAGTTTTTACTTATTTTTGCTTCTTTCCCAGCTGCCAAAATGCCACCGCACTTGCCGCTGCTACATTTAATGAATCAACGTCATGTGACATCGGAATCTTGACTGTGTAATCACACATCTCAATTGTCCTATCCATCAAACCTTCGCCCTCGGTTCCAAGAATAATTGCCAGCTTCTCTTCCTGCATAAGTTCCGGATTGTCGATTCCGACCGAATCATCTGTCAGCGCAAGCGCTGCCGTCTTATAACCCATTTCCCGAAGTTCTGTAATCGCCTGCCTGGGCCAAAGTATCTCCCGCTGGCAACGCATTTCATTATTGTCCTGAATAAATGTCCACGGAATCTGAAAAACCGTTCCCATACTGACTCTTGAGGCTCTCCTGTAAAGTGGATCACTGCATCCGGGAGTCAGAAAAACTGCATCCATGTTCAAAGCTGCTGCCGACCGGAAAATTGCACCGACATTCGTCGGATTCATTACATTTTCCAAAATGACGATCCGGTCTTTTCCCTCACACATATTCTGATAATCTATAAACGGCTGACGCTTTAGAGCGCACAGCATTCCTCTTGTCAATTTGAATCCGGTCATTTTCGTCAGCACTTCAAACTCCGCTGTAAATATCGGGACATCTGTACCTTCAAACCTCTCCAAAATCTGCCTTGTCTCTTCATTTTCTTTCATCTGATGCTTTTCGACCAGAGCCGATACCGGGATATAGCCCGCATCTAACGCTCTGCCAATTACCTTCGGACTCTCCGCGATAAATAATCCAGCCTCCGGATTGTCCTTATTTATAAGCTGCGCCTCGGTACGTCTCGCATAAATATCAAGCTCCGGTGCAGAAAAATCATTGATTTCTAATATGTTTAGCATTTTGTCTGCAATTCCTTTCCCATGCTATTTTCTTCTATATGCTACTGAATTCTCCCTACACCACTCTTCTGCCTTATCAAGATACGCCTGGCTTCTGTAATCATAATAAAGCTGACTGATTCCCAATTCATTTATCTTATCTTTAAAGACTCTGTAAGGATGTCTTTTTCTCAATGCATTCGAAAGCATTTCAGATACTCTTTCATTTCCAATCTCATATGCAAAATGTTCCAGAATATTTTTCGAAAAGTGACAGATATTCTTCTTCGACTTCTTCAAATGGACGAACCGTATAATCTAAGTCAATATGTAACTCTGGAATTTCTCCGTATTGTATTTCTCCAAGTAAATGTTCCAGGTCATACCATAGCATTGCATGATCTATTTCTTTGAGTTCTTTCTGTTCTTCCTCCGTCAAATCTGAGCCCAAAAATTTTTCATAAATTATGCCAAGCAAATGTTCTTCCTGCTCCTGATATTCCGGCAGTTCATTCTTAAATGGTGTTGGAACATCGGACATATAGCATTCACTTGCATCATGAAGCATGCATGCAAGTACCATTCGATTTGACAGACCACGGGCTGCTGCCTCCCTGGCACAGCAAATACAATGCTGTCCCACCGACCAAAATGTCTTTACATGTCCATTTCCACGGCAAAGCATGGAAAGTGCATGTGCAATATCTTCAATCCGAATTAACTCCGGATCCGGATTTGTTGGTTCAAAATGTTTTCCTGTGTATGTTGTAATATATTCACTCATCATTTTCTCCTGTTACTTCATAGCCTCATACTAAAATTATTTTCTATGTACATATGCCTTGAAATCAATCACCTTTGCTGGTTTTCTTTTTGGGACAATCCCTAAACGTTCCATGTCTAATTTAAAAAGTTCCCTTGGATATCCATATGCGTCAAAACCATCTGTTACCATTCTATTTATGCCGCCAACGGATTTCTTACCGTGTGTTTTTGTAACAATCGTATCACCTGACATTCTAAAATACTGTTCTATCTGATCTTCTAAATAACCCATTTGTTGCATCACGCCATGAATCACACGACTAATATACAATGTATAATGATTCCAATTCCTTGGTTCAATATCTGTCATTGCTATTGTATAGCGATTGCTGGCATTTACTATAAACAGTACATTTCTTCTCTTTATTTTTGCCAAATGTGTATCCCAACAAAACACAAGCGATGTTTCTTTTATTTCACTAATCTTTGTTGCTTTTAATCGTTCTTGAACAGCCTTTGTTGCACCAATTTCCATATATATCACCTATTCTTATGTATAGCTTTTTCCTTCCTCGAATACTTCCATTATACCATCGAACTTTTCTTCTGGCATTAACCGATTATTTTATTAGTGTACTCTTCTTTCGCAATCCCCTGTGATTAAGAATTATTACAATTTTACCAAATGCAATAATTTCAATTTTTCTAACAGCCATCGAATTCCTTTTGCCAGGCGCTTCCCGGAATCTGCGAAATGTCCTCCGGGATTCCACTCTAATACTACCCGCTCTGCAAATGGATCTTCCAGCAATAATTTTTCTTGTTCCCTGGTGCGGTCTCCCACGGCTTCCATTACTGCGTTCTTCGTCTTTTCTTCCTTGCCTCCAAGGCTTAGATATACGCTGCATTTTCGCTTCAACTTATGTTCTCTCATGTAAATATCCCAATCCTTGAACCATAGAGAACCAGAACAACACGCAATTCCAGCAAATGTATCACATTCGTATGCCGCCCACAGCGCAAATAATCCTGCCAGGGAATAGCCTGCCAGCCAGTGCTCCTGTTCTTTCACATGATATGTCCGGTCAATATATGGGACTCCTTCTTCAAGTAACCACTTCAACGTCCTTGCGCCTTGTCCATCAAATGCTTCCGTTCCAAATGCCGCCGGTGCTTCCCAGGGTGAAAAATCCCGGTTCCAGTCTTCCACCTGAAATGCTACTAGCAAAAAGTTCTGTTCTGGCACAAGTTCCATCAAAGCTTCCCAAAAATGTTCTACTTCTCCTCCCTGATGCGGATACATGCCCCAGAAAATAACCGGACCTCCCGATCCATTCTGTACGATATGTAATTGTATATCTGCTACGATTGTCTCTGTCACATTTATCTTCTTCATTTTCATCACATTTCTGATTCCACTGCCATCCTTATCATTTTCTCAAATGACTGCGCAAACCGCTCATCATCTTCCTCAGTACGTTTCTTCGGCCCTTTTATATGATTTTTATGAGAACTTCTTCTCGCCTTCTTATTCAAATATCGCTCCATAAGCATCTGATCAATATTGTCATTGGTGTACCATTTGCCAGACTGATGAATAGCAAATGCACCCTTTCCCAACGCCATCGCTGCCACTCCATAATCCTGTGAAACCACAATATCTCCCCTATGACAAATGCTGATCAACTTATAATCAACAGCATCCGCTCCGGCACCCACAACAATCACTTCACTGTACTCAGATGTCAGGACATGATTTGTGTCACATAATAAAGTCACCGGAATGTTGTATTTTTTTGATATGTTCTCAACTATGCTGACCACCGGGCAGGCATCAGCATCAATGAATACTCGCATGTTTCTCTCCTAAAACTCCTACTTTTTTCTATTTACAAATAGTGTACAAATCTTTAAAATAAGATATTAAGTGCTGATAGAATGGCGTTTATATTTAGACGCTTTAATCTTTAGGTACTAATTAAAACGAAAATGGGCTTCTTGTATGGTATCTGCTTGTCAGACGCTTTAGCCAAGAAGTTCTTTTATTTTCCTCATTTTAAATAATCATAATCTGATTTTGATATAATTAAAGATTTTATCTTCCATTAACCTCATTTTTTAACACTATAATCTTATTAATTTCTTCTTTTGCCTGTTGTAATTCGTCATAATCTCTCCATTTAAACATTTTTTTAATGCTTGTTCCGTATCACACAAATAACTTTCTTTACATTGTTTATAATGCGCACATTGTTTACACTTATCTTCATTTACAAATGCATAATTATGAATTGCTAATCCCTCAGGCATGTACAATGAAAATATTTCAGAATACACATTGTTTATGTCTAATTTATTACTTTCCATTCCATACAAATACTTCAGAAAATTATGCTCTCTCTTGCTAAATAAGCAATTAGCTCCAATATCTCTAGCAATTCGAATTCCAGCATAAATTGCTGACATCCATGCCCCACAATATCCTTCCTCACCAATTATAATTTCATTTGGAACACCTTTGTCTCCTTTTTTATTACCTCTGGAAAAGTTTTTAACAATGCCTGTGAATCTGTCAGCATTTTTTGATATATTTGTTCTCCTACTGACTCTTGATACATATCAGATAAATCTACTTTTTTAATCATTCCATGATCTTCAGCCATATTCAAAAACAAACTAATAATTTTTTCATCTTTTCGTTCCATTTGTTTAACTTGTGCTTCAAAAGACGAATATGGAATATATAATTGGTCTGCCCACAAAATGGTAGATGGATGGATTGTTTGCCAACCATGAAAAATCTAAATTACAGGAATCACAAATTCCAAATTCTCTTGCTATTCCTAATCCGGTAACCAACACTTTATTCATTAGTAAATTTCTCCAATCAATCTTCTTTTTAATATTTTTCCGAACTATACATTACGTTCCCACGATTACCTCACTCTTTTAATCAAGTTTACTCAATACAGTTTTTCAAAGTACCGCTTTTATACCATGTATTAATCCAATTATGCTTACATTCTAATATATAATCAACTTCTCTTAAGGTGTTTACCACTTCCATCTAATTATTGCATTTTATTTTTTCAAAAATATATAAGTCACTTTTGTTACCACAAACAGCCTGCTTTAAATAATATGCCCAAATTCATTATAATGAATTTGGGCTCATACTTATACTAATTTTATTCTTTTTCAAAAATCTTATCTAATGTTTCTTCCATATCTGCAATCAAATTTACTACTAATGCATTTCCCATCATAAATCTCCTCTTATTTAACGGCATTTCCACTGTTTCTCCATTTACTAAACAATATTTTGTATGATCAGTCGGGAACCCCTGAATCCGTTCCGTCTCTCCTGCTGTAAGCAATCTAATATTCCCTGTTTTTTTATCTTTTACAATATGAGTGGAGCGATTAAATCCTCCTTCTGATGTCAACATTGTTCTAGCTGGCTTGTCTTCATCATCGACCATCGGAATTGCACCTTCTGAAAATATATACTCGTGTCCACCTGATGATTTACGTGCTAATTTCTTTGCACCTTTTATATATTGCCAAGTCTGTCTTTCTTCTTTTGGTAATTTTCCATGAGTTTCATCACTATGTGTAATATTAGGATTTGTATAATACAACTTTTCTTTTGGGATAAAATACTTTTTATCCACTTCTTCTTTTTCCATGATGTCTCCCAATGTAGTTACATTTCCTTCATACTTTGGCATAGTTTTGGTCGTATACACAACTCCATCTTTCATAACACCAGTATTTTCAAAGTTAAATTCAAATTCTTCTGAAAGTTCACCAATTCCTTCCGGCAATTCTACTATCTTCATCTGCTTAGAATCTACATCATATACTGGAAATGTTTCTGCAAAAAAGCCATCATGAACCAAAACTCGGTTCATACTTTGTCTGTTTTCTTCCAGTTTACTTTTATTTATATATTGAATTGCATCAGCAACATCTTCTGCATATTTTGTATCATTCCTATATGCAAAAATAAATGTTCTTCTTCTACGTTGCTGATAACCATATTCTGCTGCATTAATAACACGCCATTCAACTGTATATCCTTCATCTCTGAGACATGCAAGAATAATTCCGAAATCTCTCCCTCTCTGCTTTGCTGGTGATTTAAGCAAGCGATCCACATTCTCAAGCAAAATGGTGGTTGTTTTTTCTCCACAGTTTCTCTAATAGACCACCATAAAATTCCTTTTTTCCCTTCTAAGCCTTTTGATGTCGCCAAAGATGATGCTACCGAATAGTCTTGGCACGGAAAGCCACCTACTAACAAATTGAAATCTGGAATTGTTGATTTATCTACTTCTTCAATATTGTAATTAGTTGTATCCTCTCCATTTTTATCTAAACATGTTCCAAATCTATATACATAACAATCATGTGCATATTGTGTCTTTTTCTCCGCTGGTTCCCACTGACTGAACCAAACGGTATCCCATTTTTCTTTTTTACCATAATCTTTTGATGTTTTTATATTATTAAGTCCGCATCTAAAGCCACCCACTCCAGCAAACAATTCGCAAACTGTCTTTTTCACTTTGTTTTACTCCTTTTTTTATTGCCGAACGATCGTTCTTTTTAATATATTAACTTATTTTTTTCAGTTTGTAAAGATCATTTTTAAATTTCTTCAATCTCATCTGATATTTTATACAAATTTTTCAATTCATCTAATTCTTGTTGATTATGTTTTTTTTCATTTCTTAAATCCTTTATTTCTTCTTTTATTATTTTTGCTTTTTCACTATCTGCATTTTTCTTTTTATCATTTAAAACTGTTATTTTCTTTTTGTTCCAACTGATTTTTTGTTCCAACTCCTGTATTTCTCTACTGATTTCATCATACCCCTTCTCTGCTTCCGAAAAATCATACGTATCTAAGTCAAAATCAATATCCAAAGGAACTATCATTACTGGTTTATTTATGTTATGATTATCAATATTTTCTTGAAACCTTTCTCTAGCAGCATTGACTCCCACTACACCATCGCTAATAATTTTTTTCAAATTGTCTGTGGCTGCAATATAAATATACAAGTCTATTTGAGCATTTTTATTAATCGCAGACACAAGTCTGAACATGTCTTTATACACCATTGCCCAATTTCCAAATTGTATTTCACCAAGGATATTAAATGTGTTATGTGCTGAATTCATGTCCATTTTATGTTCATCATTTTTTTGTTTTACACAAAATTTATCCCACTTTTGCCGTAATTTATTATCTTTTATGTATTTATCAACTATTAAATCACCATCTCTTATAGCATTTTCCCCATAACAATAATCCCACAATTTATAAAAATTGGTTTCTTTATTATATATAGAAAAATCAAATTCTCCTTTTCCCTTTACCGGTGGTAGGCGTTTGCGAAACGCCAAAAGCCGCATAAA
>OLQG01001951.1_pt1 | contig 11572 bp, 7 predicted proteins | sample 1672221 | NCBI WGS metagenome assembly OLQG01 (sample SAMEA3136660, study PRJEB25190) | human gut metagenome | biome: human gut; feature: human-associated habitat; material: faeces | place: Austria | collected 2013
ATCTGTTAGCACTCATTTTAGTGGAGTGCTAACATCTACAGTCTTTAAGATATCACCATGTAAAATATTTGTCAATATGTTTTGAAAAAAAGTTCTTATTTTTTCAAAACAAAAAAAGCATCAGTACGATGCTTTTTTGTAATACTGGTCTATGCAGTTCTGTGCCCCGGCAAAAAATTCCGTTTCTGTTTTCTGTCCCAGCACATATTTCTGAAACTCCGTCCCCATGGACGAAACAGCTTCTATGGAATCGGCACACAGTGGTCTTGCCTTCAGCTTATAATCTTTCAGATATTGCCGAATCATTTCAATTCCCTCCAGCTCAAAACTCTTATCCTCGATCACATCCAGTCTTGCCGGACACATTTTTGTCAGCTGTCCGTAATTTTTACTGGCCTCATATCCGGACACATACTGAAGGAACTTCAGAGCTGCTTCTTTATGATCAGAATTTTTATTCAGTACATACTGCCAGGTTGCGATATTGGTCACCTTCTCGTCAAATTCCGGAAATGGTGCCATATGGATCTTATCTTTTCCATATACGCCTGCATTCTGAAAGGTCCTCAACGCACCGGTATACATGAACATACATCCATACTGGCCGTTTATAAATTTTTCATTCAGCTGATCATGCTGGTCGATCAGATTCTCCTCTGATATCATCCCTGTATCCAGCATTCGCTTCATATATCCTGCCGCTTCTCTGGTTTTCGGATCCGTCCAGTCTGTATAATCTCCTCCGAAAAAATTGACATACTCGCTGATACTGTTATATATGTAGGAAATCTCCCATGCATCCCCGTATGCATATTTTCCCGTATTCTGAAGCTTTTTCTGAAGGATCTCAAGATCACTGAGACAGGAGAGTCTGTCCAGACCAGCCTGATCCAGCAATTCCTGGTTCACCCAGAATGCCATGATATCCATTTTGAACGGTACCGAAAAAATATGTCCGTCTGACATGCATATTTCTTTCAGGTATTCCTGCGGAAAATTCGCCGCTGTCTCCTCTGTCATAACCGTATCTTCCAACGGAAGAAGAAATCCCCTATGTTTAAATTCGGATATCATCTCATCATTTACTGTGATCAGATCAACAGAATCATCTCCTGATGTCAGAAGAGTTGCTATTTTGGCCTGGCGGTTGTCCGCATTGGCCGGACATTTTTCAATATGGATCTTTATTCCAAGATCCTTTTCCGCCTGGCTGATAAAAGAATCAAAGCCTTCTGCGCCTGCATCCACATGAAGGATCGTCAGTTCCTGTCTGTTCTCCGGCACAATATCAGATACAGCCTCCTTCTTCTGGACTCCACATCCTGTCACTGCCAGAGCCAGGGCAAATACCCCGCAAAATACCTGTTTTTTCAATCTCTACCACCCTTTTTATCTGGGCCATCTATCCTCTTTTGACATCAACGGCTGGAACGGTGCATGAGGAAGTGTCTGATACCAGTACGCTACACTTGCTACATCATCCTGTCGTTCAAACAGGCCACGGTATCCGACGCCTATCTGCTGGATCGTAACGCGAAGATCCTCTTCAAAGCAGATCGGATCCTGTAAGTGCCATCTGTAAAAGCCTCGCATTGGCGGGCAGTCATCATTGTGATAAAAATTGTGGATCAGTTCGTCATGAGCAGAATAATACGGATATCCCAGATACGGTGTGTTATAATTCTGTTCCACGGTTTTTCCATCCACCTGTTTGGCAAAGCTCCAGGAACCTCCAAAGTAATCTTCCGTTCCTGTTCCGCAGATGGTCGGATACTCCTCATCTCCGTCAATATAAAACTTCATTTCTCCCTCGCCCCACCAGTAACGTTCCAGTGTGGTAAGTGCCATGTAGGTTCCTATATAATGGCCTTTTCCTTTTACTCCATCCAAAATTGTATAATCTTTTGTTTTTTCTGTCAACCGTTCCCTTCTCCACTGCGCATGGAAATAAGCAATATCGTCCGGAAGCTCATCATAGAGACAGTAATCTACCTGATAAAAGAAAGCCGGGATTTTATTTGCATGCTGGTTTTCCAGTGTGATCTTTGCTTTCTTCTTAAACGGCATCGGGAAATAGCAGTTAAAGCCCCTGTTTGGAACAACAGCCACCGGAACAGAATTTACAAAACATTCCCTTCCGAATCCGCAGCAGAAGAAATCACCCAGAGGACTTTCCACGGAAGGAGTTTCCTCGTCATCCCAGTACATACGGATCACAAGATCCCTCAGTACAAAGCAATCTGCCTCTGTAGTCTTGTTGTCGACGGTGATCCAAATATGATTGATCTGTCCCGGTCCTTCCATTTCTGCCAGAGTTACCACAGTTCCCGGCTCAATATCCCTGAGACACGGGCTTCCTTTTCTGGACGGTCCCAGATGACTTGCAGCCATACCGCCTCTGCCTTTTTCTCCATGAGGATTTTCTGCGTTGATCGCACGGCTTTTTCCATGCTTTGCAAGTGCGATTCCTCCCAGTCCGCCTGTAAATGCCTGATACATATCTGTTTTCTCCTCTCTTTTGGAAATTAAAAATATTTACGCTTTTACTCCACCTGCCATGATACCATCCATGATCTGTTTCTCAAAAACAGCTACAAAGATAATGATCGGAAGAAGGATGATCCATCCCATGGCGCTGACAAGATCCCACGGAACTCCATACATGTTGTCACGTAACGGAAGCTGTACGATGGAAACAGAAAGTACCTGAATACCATTTGAATAAAACAACGGTGTGAAAAAGTTATTCAGACAGGTAATAAAGTTGATGATGCAAACCGTAGCAATCGCCGGCTTCATCAGCGGCAGAACGATCGTAAACAGTCTCTGTGAAAAAGATGCGCCGTCAATAGCAGCTGCCTCCTCCAGTGAGATCGGGATCTCACCGACAAAGTTTCTGAGGATCAGAACCGTAAACGGTATAACGGTACTGATATAAAGAAGGATAAGTCCCGGATATGTATCATACAGCTTTACCTTCTGCATAAACTCATACAGCGGGCGGGCTGTAACAACCTCAGGGATCAGCATGGTAGCCAGAACAAATGCAAATGCAACAGAAACTCCCTTTGAGTTAAATCTTGAAAAGCCATAAGCTGCCATTGCACACAGCACGGTGCTGATCACAAGAGTAAGACCGACGATCAGTACGGTGTTTCCAATCTTTGAAAGCAGTCCAACATTCTGTAGCAGAAATGTGTAGCTATCCAGTGTGGGATGATCCGGAAGATACTCAATCGGTGTTTTAAACAGTTCTCCTGCCGGTGTGATCGAAGAAATAAAGATCCAGTAGACCGGAAACAGGATCAGAAAAGCCACAATGGCAAACAGAACCCATCTTCCAACAGCTATCACTCCATGATAAACATTATATTTTCCTGTATTCTTCACGATAATTCCCCCCTAACTGTCAAACTTACTCATAACACGTATATTCAGCCAGCTGAAGATCGCCATTACAACAAACAGCAGCATAGCCAGCGCCGAAGCATATCCTACGTTTAGATTTGTAAATGCTTCTGTTGTGATCCTATATGCGATCAGCGCAGTATCCTCGCCAGGACCTCCGGATGTCATGGAATAAACCAGATCGAAGGTTGTCAGTCTCCAGAGTGTGAACGGAATACATAAAGTCAGGACATTTTTTGCTATCAGCGGAAGTGTGATCCGGAAAAAGCTCTGAATCCCGTTTGCACCGTCTACCTTTGCTGCCTCATAGATATCGCCGGAAATAAACTGAAGTCCGGAAAGTACAAGAATTGCAAAGAACGGAAGATCCTTCCACAGGTCCATTGCAATTACCGCTGCTCTTGCAGTACCTGTATTGATCAGCCAGCTGTTCTGGTATCCCGGTACAAACCAGCGGATAAAATCATTGATCAGACCATAATCATTGTTAAATGCCCATTTTGCAGCCATACCGGCTACTACTGCTGGCATAGCCCATGGGATCAGCACAATAGTCCTCAGAAAACGGCGGCCTTTGAATTTCATATTCAGGATCAGTGCCAGGATAACTCCGAGGATCACATGCAGGATCATGGAAACAACCACAAATATTGCCGTAAAGCTGATCGATGTAAGCACTTTAGGATCAGAAAATACCTTCAGGTAATTCTTGAAGCCTATAAATTCATTGATACCTGCAAGGATACTGATATTAAAGAAGCTGTTTTTCACAGTCATCAGAATGGGATATACTGTTGTAAAGCCTCTGATCAGTACAACCGGCAGGATCAAAAGCCATGGTATCCACTTCATAGTTTTTTTACTTATTGTCATGGAACTTTCCTCCCTGTTCATCAAGCAATGTAAAGCAGACTTTTACCTCTGCTTTACATTGCTGTTTTTTTATATCTTTTACTTATACATATCTACCACATCCTGAGCCTTCTTGCAGAACTCATCAACTGTGATCTCGTCTTTCATACAGGACTGGAAGATCGTTCCCATATCGGTGATAAATTCCATTGTCTGTGCCACCATCGGACGTCCCTGTACATTGCATTCATTTGCATATCTGCTGTACATTTCTTTTGCCGGGTCAGAATCCGGAACTACCTTCTCTGCAACATCCTTTCTTGCAGGATATCTGTCAAATGCTTTATAGGAAGCTTCCATTCCGCCTTCATCAGCCATATACTGAAGGAATTTCACAGCTGCATCTTTATTCTTGGATGCTTTGTTAAGAACATAGTTCCAAGAATCTGTAAAGATCGCACGCTCTCCCTTACCGCTGAAATCCGGTACCATTTCCATGTGGATCTTATCTGCGCCAAGCATATCTGCCTTTGCATAATCTGTTCCAAGGCCCCACATAAACCAGCATCCGTATTTTCCGTCATTGATCTTCGGATTCATCTGATCATATTTATCAGCAATCTGCTCAATGGAGGTTTCTTTATCAGCAACCAGATCATGGAGGAATTGAACCGCTTCCTTGTTTTCCTCTTTGGTCCAGTCAAAATAATCGCCGCCGAACATGTTTACAAACTGTGCAAGCTCGTTAAATGCATAAGTTTTCTCCCAGGAACCGCCGTAACCGAATCTTCCATCCTTGGAAACAGCCTTCATATACTTCATGAAGTCCTCTTTTGTATCAATGGACTTGATTCCGACCTCATCCATGATCTCCTGATTTACCCAGAATGCAAGATATCCTGCATAGCCTGGAACACCGACGATGTTTCCGTCCTTATCTGTGATCATATCCTTTACATATCCCTGAGCAAACTGATCAATGATATCATCTGTCATTACTGTATCATTCAGTCCTTCCAGCCATCCGGAATTTTTAAATGCCGCGCTCATCTCATCGTTGATCTCAATGACATCCACGGAAGTATCTCCTGTGGAAAGCATTGTGGTGATCTTCTGCTGACGGGTATCTGTATCTGTAGGTGCCGCAATTACATTAATGTTCAGGCCCGTGGCATCTTCCACATTTGCAAGCCAGTCCTCAAAATCCGGGTCTGTGGTGTTGACGCTGTATAAGGTAAGATCATATTTTTCCTTTGCGGAAACAGTAACCACGTTACCTGCCATACCCACAACCATCGCTGCTGCCAAAACTGCACTCATTACTTTTTTCTTCATATCTTTCTTCCTTTCTGGACATTTTCGTGTTTGTCCACACCTGTTTTTGATGGTTTAAGGATACCAGAGAGCCCCCTCATTCTAAATACAATATTTTATGATTTCTTTATATTATTTTTCGTTCTCTTGTATTTTTGTTGTTAATTTTTTATAATCCTTTTATATAATCTATATTTGTAACGGCTTTTTTCACAGCTGGATTCGGTTTCATTAATTTGTTTTTGACATAAAGGAGAGTATGTACTATGAAATTCCACAAATGTATCCCACCCATTTTTTCCTCATTTCGCTATAAGCTCCTGCTCGCATTTCTGATCGCAACTATGGTACCTCTGATTTCCCTGACCTTCATCAGCTATCACATTTCCTATAACATTGCCAGAGATCGTATCATCGATTCTGCCGTAATGACTGACAAGTAGCTGGTCTCTCAGCTGAACGACCGCCTCGGTCAGGTTGAAAATGTAGCAGATACCATACAGTTTCAAATGTACTCCCTAAATCAGCCTTCCTCTAATAAGGTAGATGCACTGAAAAAATTCACCACTGTAAAAAACAATATTTCGCTGTATAAATCCACATTCGATTTCTTCCATATATATGTTTTTCTGCAGCCCGATCAGCTCGGTTCAAAAGAAAGCCTGTACTTCTTTTCCACAGATGAGCTTTCTGCATATGGTCTGGATAAAAATATTGTTTCCGGTTCAGGCTTTTCCTCTGTCTGGATACCGGTTTCCAATATGCCTCTGCCTAAAATACTGTCCACAAAAAAATCATCTGCCGATGTAATCCTCTGCGTCCGGGCACTGAAAAATCAGGCCACCGGTATTCTGGAATACGCCTACGGCATTGCTCTGGACACCTCAGAGCTTACCACTTATCTGCAGCCTGCTGCTCTGGATTCCCGCATATACAGCTACATTCTCACAGATCACGGAGAGATTGCAGCGAAAAATACATCCTCACTGAATTTATCCGAAATTTCCAAAGCACAGTTTCAGAAACTCAAAGAAAATGCAGATTCTTCTTTTCACAGCGGCGACAAATATTATAACTGCTGCACCTTAAGCAATGGCTGGCTCCATGTTACCGAAATCCCGGAAAGCTATATTCAGGGCAACACGCACATCCTGATCCGTGCCTTACTGATCACTGTCCTTATTTTTTTGCCCCTTACTGTTATCATCGTTATCCTGTTTTCCGAAAATCTTACCCGGAAGATCACTGCACTTTCCTATGCAATGGAAGCCTTTCAGCTGGGACATGACCCGGAACATCTATCTATCGTTACTGTTCCCCACCCGGATGATCCTTCCAGGTATGATGAGATTGACAGACTGGGCATCACCTTTGAAGATATGCAGCACACAATAGCCGGAAACCTGAAATCCATTGTAAATCTTTCCGTAAACGAAGAACGTCTGAAATACCAGCTGCTCCAGTCACAGATCAATCCGCATTTTCTTTACAATATCCTGGGATCGATCCGTACCTGCCAGTCCCTTGGAAAGCTTGACATTGCTGATCAGATGATCGCAGATTTGACTGCCTTTTACCGTCTTACCCTGCGTAAATCAAAGGAACTTATTCCTATTAAAGATGAATTGGAAATTGCCCGGCTTTATCTGGAAATGGAAAAGCTCTGTCATAAAGATAATCTGGACTGGGAGATCGAAGCAGAAGATGGAATCGAAAATTTCCTGATCTGCAAGTTTACACTTCAGCCATTTCTCGAAAATTCCATTCTGCACGGGATTTCTTCGGGCACACCAGCTGTTTTCATTTCGATCCATGTTCTTTATGGCGATGATACGGTTGTGATCTCCATTGAGGACAACGGTGCCGGCATGGACTCTGAAACCCTTGCACAGCTGCGCCATGCTATTGAGCATAATGTTATTGATTATGAGAAGCATTTTGGAATTTCCAACGTAAGTTCCCGTATTTCCAACCCATTATACGGAAACGGTTCCGTAAGGATCCGCAGCAACCCCGGAAACGGCACATACGTCACCATTGAATTCGAACAGATGGAGGAAGATATCGATGAAAAAAATAATGATCGTAGATGATAATTACTTATCTGCAGAAGGTATCGAAAAAAACATAGACTGGGAAACGCTGAATGCAGAGATCATCCATGTCTGCTACAATGGAACCTCTGCTATCGAAGCCATGAAAAAAGAACCGGCAGATCTGATCATTTCTGACATTGAAATGCCTGATCTTGACGGCATTTCCATGAGCCGTCAAGCTCTTGAGATCAATCCTATGGTGAAGATCATCCTGATCAGTGCATATGATAAATTTGAATATGCAAGACGCGCTCTGCTCCTCGGTGCTCTGGATTATATCGAAAAGCCTCTGGATTATGCCTATCTTATCCAGAAGGTAAAAAACGCTTTTGCACTGATGGAAAAGGAACAGAAAAATCTCCAGCTTCTGAAACAAAGCAGGCCTCTTCTTACGGAAAAATTTTTCCGCGAGATCACACACCTTCCGTCTTCTGAAGCAGCCTACCGGCTGAAGCCTTATCTTAAGTATCTGAACCTGGAGCTGAATTATGATTTTTATGCAGTTGTTATTCTGGAGCTTGAAAATGCTCCGGATCTAAAAGCTGTTTACGGGATTGAAAAGTTTCAGATGGAGCTTTTCAACCTTCAGGATCTGATAACTGAGGAAACCGCTTCTCTTGATTTTGTGTATCTTCTCCCGGATATGGATGGCTATCTGTGCATTCTGGGACACAGCGGCTGTCAGTCCAACAGCTTCCGCCAGCTTACCAGCGGACTTATTTCCTCAATCGCAGATGCCTGCCAGCCACTGGGACTTTCTCTCAACGCAGGTATTGGAACAATTGTCCAGGATTTCTGGAACCTGAACCATTCTTATAAAAGCGCCGTACATGCACTGGAATACAGATTCTTTTTCCCGCATCAGAATATCTTTGACGGAAGAGAGGCTCTGGGTTCCGATCTGTCTGTTGCAGATTTTTCAGATACAAAGGAGGATGAACTGATCCGGCTTCTCTGCAAAAAGGATACCGCTGCCATAGATCTCTGGTTTCAGAATTTTTCCGACTGGCTCACTCAGAAATTTCGCACAAAGAATTTCGCTTTCATACAGATTTATTCTCTTCTTGGCCGGATCCTGAAATTTTTCTATGAATTAAATCTGGATACGCATGACCTTGAAGCTAAAATTTTGTATGTTTACAACCACATAAATGAGTTTCATAATACGGAAGAGCTATGTCAATGGCTGAAGGATCTGTGCCATCTTTTATGCCGGAAGCTTGATTCCTCCATGAATGATTATCACCAGAAGCTCTGTGAACTGGTGATTTCCTATATCAACGAACACTACACTGACAATACGCTCTGCCTCAATGATATTGCTGCCTCTGCCAATGTAAGCCCTGCTTATTTAAGTGCTCTTTTCAAAAAAAATCAGGGAATCAGTCTCAGTGACTTTATCACATCTCAGCGAATTTCCGCAGCCGCCCGTTACCTGACTACGACTACTATGAGTCTGAAGGAGATCAGCCTGAAATGTGGTTATGCCAATCAATATTATTTCAGCACCAGCTTCAAAAAGAAAATGGGGATCACCCCTTCCGCCTATCGGGAACAGCATACATAACTTCTTCTCTTCTTTATAACAAAGTTACTGGCACAAATGCCAGTGCCCTTCTCCGGAATTTTACTTATAATCAATAAAGAGAACCATCATATTTTTTCGAAGGAGGGATCGCTATGAAAAAATGGAAAAAAATCCTGATATCCCTGATGACGGTCTTTGTACTGGCCATGCTTCCGGCAGAATCGGCAATTCTGCCTGGCACAGTCTGTGTTACAGAGGCCGCTCCCAGGATCAGTTCTTCCAAGCTTACCATGATCAAGGGGCAGAGCAGAACACTGAAGATCACCGGTCTCAAAAAAGGGCAGAAGATCACCTGGAAGAGCAGCAATTCCAAGATCGTTACTGTAAACAAAGCAGGCAAGCTCCAGGCAAAGGCTAAAGGCTCTGCCACCATTACAGGAACCGTTTCCAAAAGGAAATACACCTGCAAAGTCACTGTACAGGCCCCGAAACTGAACAAAACCTCAATAACTCTGAAAGTTGGTCAGACATATCAGCTGAAGCTTAGTGGTACCAATCAGAAGATCACCTGGAAGAGCAGCAATTCCAAAATCGTCACTGTAAACAAAGCTGGCAAGCTTTTTGCAAAATCTGCAGGAAATGCTACAATTACTGCTCAGGTAAACGGAATCCACTTTGTCTGCAAGGTTAAAATCCAGAAAAAAGCTGCTCCGGCAAAACCAGCCCCTACTGCTGCTCCGGCAAAACCAACCCCTACCGCAGCTCCGAAGCCCGGCATAAAATTAAAAAACCACATTCTGAGCAAAGGCAAAAAGGCCAGTGATGGAAGCGTAAAAATCGAGCTTAACACACACGATGAATCAAAAAAAATCGATATGGATTTAGGCGGTTTGGGTTCATCTTCTTCTATGCAGGTTTCCGTAGATGAATATCGAAGTATCACATACATTCCAAAAAACAACAGTTTTAAATTCTATTTCCGGTTTTCCAGCCATGATGATTTAAAAAGTGATATTACTTTGACTTTCCCGATGAATTCTACTGCGGCTTCCTTAAACTTTTATTTTTACATGAGCATACTTCCTGATGATGAATCCGGTACACTGATCGCCACTATGAGCAGCTCCGCTCCGCTTTCCGCCATCAGGAATGAATCCTCTAATTTATCCTTCCACTTCCAGAAGCTTACAAATCCTTATGAGGTCCTGACACAAAAAGATGCTTCCGAGCTTGCCAACGACACTCTGGATATGGCTGTTCCATATTGGGCTGATCTTCTCAAGGGCTCCGGCATCACCCTGCGCTCCCTGGGCTTTTCAACTACAAAATAAGCTTTTCCCCAAAACAGATCGAGCATACCCGACAACACCCCTGGATATTACAGCCAGGGGTGTTGTACTGTCAGCTGCTTCGCAGCCTATTCCGTTAATTCTTCCAAATTCTTTTTTAATTCGAGCATCTTGTCTCTCAGCTCAGCAGCCTGCTCGAAATTCAGGTCTGCTGCCGCAGCACGCATCTGCTTCTCTACCTGAGCGATCACCTTCGTCAGTTCTTTTCGGTTCATGGATTCCGGATCCTTTTTAAGCTTCACTTCTGTCTCTGCCACCTTCTTCGAAACAGCGATCAGATCACGGACCGCCTTCTTGATCGTGGTTGGAGTGATGCCATGCTCCCTGTTGTAAGCCTCCTGTATCGCTCTCCTTCTTTCTGTCTCCGAGATTGCTTTTTCCATGGATTCTGTCATATTATCTGCATACATGATCACATGGCCTTCGCTGTTCCGGGCAGCACGGCCGATAGTCTGTACCAGGGATGTTTCCGAACGAAGGAAGCCTTCCTTATCTGCATCCAGGATCGCTACCAGCGTGATCTCCGGAATATCCAGTCCTTCTCGCAGAAGGTTGATCCCGACTAGCACATCAAACACATCCAGGCGCATATCGCGGATGATTTCCGCACGCTCCAGAGTGTCAATATCTGAATGAAGGTATCGGACACGGATTCCCAGATCCTTCATATAATCGGTAAGGTCCTCTGCCATACGTTTGGTCAGGGTCGTGATCAGGACTTTATTTTTCTTTTCAATTTCCTTATTTACCTCTGCTACAAGATCATCGATCTGTCCTTCGATCGGACGCACCTCCACCTTCGGATCAAGAAGCCCTGTAGGACGGATGATCTGCTCTGCGCGGAGAAGCTCATGGTCATATTCATATTCTCCCGGTGTCGCAGATACAAACATTACCTGGTCAAGCTTGTTCTCGAATTCATCAAAGCTCAATGGACGGTTATCCTTGGCAGACGGAAGTCGGAAGCCGTAATCCACCAGTGTCTGTTTACGGCTCTGATCACCGGCATACATACCGCCAACCTG
>OLQG01001973.1_pt1 | contig 11487 bp, 12 predicted proteins | sample 1672221 | NCBI WGS metagenome assembly OLQG01 (sample SAMEA3136660, study PRJEB25190) | human gut metagenome | biome: human gut; feature: human-associated habitat; material: faeces | place: Austria | collected 2013
AGCCGATACATATACTCGAACTGTTCTTCTACTTCCGAAGTCCACGCAGCATTGATATTACTGTTTCCTGCTCATTTGTACTCAGGTCGTTCCATATCCCTAGAACTTTTTTCTGTTTTTTCTGTCAGATTCTCTGAATTACCTTCCTGAAAAAACTGTGATAATGTCACGCCTAATGCTGTACATATTTTTTCAAGCAAGTTAAGATGGGGAAAACCTCATTTTAACTTGTACTAAATCTTGACATAGGACCAGTGCAGATTCTCCCATATATTTAAGCCAACCAACAATTGGAATAGCTTGTCTTAACGGCGGAAAAATCTTTGTTTTTTTGATCTGCATATCTCTTACAAATTCGTATCCAATCACAGATTCAACGCTGACCTCCCACGGAGACTCTTGAATTGTTTGCCCCACGCATTCCCCCCTTTCTAACGCTTTTTTTGTTTCTACTGGAATCGGTGTCAAAATGATCATTTCGACCCCCTCCTTTCTAAAGACTTATTAACGGTTACATTTATAGTGTAAGCGTCCAATAAGAGGGTGTATCGAAATTTCTGGCTGTTGCATGTAAACTATTGATTAGAGTTTTGGGAGTTGACTCTAAAAACTCTAAATCTAATCTAAGGAGCAGGCTTATGGATCTTTCTTCTTTGACTCCAGACAAACAGATGAAACTTCAATACTGGCTGGATGTAATACGGCAATGCAGGGCCTCCGGACTGACAAATCAGATCTGGTGTGAACAACACGATATCTCTTTGAAAAGTTATTATTACTGGCTTTCCAAAATTCGAAAGCTTGCCTTGGAAGAACTGCCCCGCAAGAAAAACGGCATCCACATGTGTACAGACCAACAGTCAACTGCTTTAACGGAATCCCCGGCTGAGTTTGCGGAGCTTTCACTTCCGGACAGAAACATTTCCCGTTCCACTCCTGCAGCCATACTTCATATCGGATCCATAACAGTGGAACTTTATGAAGGCACATCTGCCCAGATGCTGGAAAACATTCTGAAAGCCGTGCAGTCATGTTAGGAGATCTTTCCCATGTGGAGAAAATCTATATCCGATGCGGCTACACCGATATGAGGAAGCAGCTCAATGGCTTGCTGGATATCATCCAGTACAACTTCAAACTGGATCCTTACAGCAATTCCTTATTCCTGTTCTGTGGAAAGAGGGCTGACCGGATCAAAGCAGTCCATTACGAGGGAGACGGTTTCTGCCTTTTATACAAACGGTACGAAAACGGACGTCTCCAATGGCCGCGGACCGGAGAAGAAGCAAAACAGATTTCTGATCAGCAGCTGCGCTGGCTTCTGGAAGGTTTGAACCCGGAGCAGCCAAAGGCGGTTCAGAAATGGCTCCCGCATAAGTCTGAAAATACTGAACATCCTTAGAAATACTGGGAAATCTGACGATTCTATGGTATAATAATCCTATCGAAACGAAAGGGTTTTCAGGTTATGTCAGCTACGGAACAGGAGTATAAAAATCATATCAAAGAACTGGAACAGCAGGTCCGGCTCCTGAAAGAGCAGGTTGATTTCCTGACCCGTAAACTTTATGGAACAAAATCCGAGAAGACATCTACTCTCGAAATCGAGGGGCAGATGTCTCTTTTTAATGAAATCGAAACCTGTGCGGATCCTGATGCACACGAACCGGAGCTTGTTGAGATAGAGAAGCACCTACGTAAAAGGAAGTACACCGGTCAGCGGGAAGAACTGGTAAAAAATCTCCCGCACAGCAAAGTACTCCATACCATAGATAAAAGGGAACAGATATGCGATAACTGCGGGAGTACGATGGTGAAAGTAGGGGAAGAATTCGTCCGCACGGAAGTACAGTTTATCCCTGCAAAACTCAAGGTGATTGACCATTACCGGGAAACGTATGAATGCAGGTCATGCCGGAAAAACGGAACTCCTTATATGGAGAAGGCTCCGGTGCCATATCCTCCCGTCCTGCATTCTCTGGCATCTGCATCTACCATCGCCTGGCTCATCCACCAGAAGTTTGAATTAAGCATCCCGCTGTACAGACAGGAAAAAGAATGGGAGGCTTTGGGATTACGTTTAAGCAGAGCGACTATGTCAAACTGGCTTCTGGTTGTCTATCGGGACTGGCTTGTACACATCGTCCACCGTCTGAAGCTGGAACTTCTGAAACAGAGATACCTTCATATCGATGAAACACATGTACAGGTGCTGAAAGAACCGGGACGGAAAAATACGTCCGATTCCTATATGTGGGTTTACTGCAGCATCAGAGATGCCGTAAATCCCATCCGCTACTTCGAGTACCAGCCGGGACGAAGCGGGAAATATCCGGAAGCGTTTCTGAGGGAATATGAAGGTTATATCCATACAGACGCTTACTCCGGATACAATGCAGTTTCAGGAGTAAAAAGATGTCTTTGCTATACGCATCTGCGCCGGGCTTTCGTGGATGCGCTCCCAAAAGACATCCATAATTCGGAAGCATCAAAACCTGCGGAAGCAATCCTCCGTCTGAATCAACTCTTTAACATAGAGTCAGAGTTGGAGGCGCTCCCTCCTGATCAGAAGAAAAAAGAACGTCTTATCCGCGAGAGACCGCTTCTCGAGGCTTTTTGGTCATGGGCAGAAAAAAGTGCCATCGGAGAGCTGCCGAAATCCAAACTTTCAAAAGCTTTTCATTACGCCTTAAATAACCGTGAAGGTTTTTGGAATTATCTGGAAGACGGGAATTGTTCCATCAGCAATTCGCTTGCGGAAAACTGTATCCGTCCCTTTGTGATCGGCAGAAAGAACTGGCTGTTCTCCGGCAGTCCGAAAGGGGCGGAAGCCAGTGCAGGAATCTATACACTGGTAGAGACAGCAAAAGCGAATGGGCTTGCCCCGATGAAATATATAAAATATATCCTGTCCGACATGCCGGGGAGTGCTTTTCTTGAACATCCTGAATATCTGGATGATTATCTGCCTTGGAATCCTCTTGTAAAAGAATTCTGTCGATAACCGTTGACCTTTTAGTATAAAAGGCTGACGGTTATTTTTCTATACACTGTTTTATTTGACGCTTACTTTATAGTATGTCGAATTTTTGAAAAATTGGATTTTTTCGGACAGACGTTTTTTCCGGATTTTAAAAAGATTTTTTGAGTATAATACAAAACCCCTAACGCCACTTAGAATGGCATTAAGGGTAAAAGTTTTTCCTTCCTCATATACTTTTATTCAGAAAATACGTCGAATACTTCAACCTTATACTATCATTTTTTAATTTGAAGCACTCCAAAACACTCTAAAACCATAGATTTTTCAAATGATTTCAGCTTCGATTTTGACCCCAATTTTGACCCCAATTTTTCCACTCTGAAACGGTTTGAAACGGTTCAAAACAGCATTTTTTCTCTCCACCAGACAGCAAAAAACCCCGGAAATCAAGGATTTCCAGGGTTTTTTAAATATGGACCTGAGGGGAATCGAACCACATAATGGACATAAAAGCCCTTGTAAAATCAAGGTTTCTGGCGCATTAATTTCAACGGGGACAACACGGGGACAAACACAATATATAGATAAGGAGGAAAATTCAGAACATCTGCTAACTTTAAAACAATGAGATAAAAGTAGTATGGAAAAGATAATATTTTTATCTGATTGCTTTAAACAATGTATATGCCATTTTCAGCAATATCATGGCATATATGAAGATTTACACCCTTTTAAATATAAAGTGCCTTAAATCACAAAATACAGGCTTGTAGAGGTATGCTACAACGCATATTAATATATAAATTTTATATTATAACATATTTTATTTAAAAAAGCAATAAAAAGTATTGACAAGCAAAAAATGTTATGCTATTATATAGGTATATAAATCAGAGCTATCTATTTTAGCTTATATCATCAAGTCAAACAAGTGAGAAGTGTCAAAGATGTGTTTCACATCAATTTTCAAACAAATTAATTAAATATATATATTATTGTTGAGAGTTAGTCCGTTAGGTACGTTTCTTTTCTTTTCAGCATTGTTCACTGCGATTATGGTTACACGAATATAAGAAGTGTATTAAATATAATCTTAAAACAAGCCATAATAACGTGTGATCTGTTCTGTCCTATTTGTTTTCGGAACAAAAGACCGATTGAGAAGTCCAGTTAATTTTTACCTAGATTAGCTTTTACTTCTTATTCGGTCTTTTTTTGTTACAAACAAATCAAAACAAAGGGAGGACAAAACTTTTGAGAAAGAAAAAAAACAATGTTTACGTTGGTTTAGACGGGCTAGACATTAAAGTAAACACAACAAAAGTATTAGAACAAAATTATTATATTTTTTATAACAAGAACAATGATGAAATCGGACATTTACAAGCTGTGAAAGATGGGTATTTATTACACTTGTGTTTACCAAAGGTATTGAGAAACGATAATACAATTCCATTTTGTAAAGAAGATTTCAAACATATTGAAAATGTTTTAGCGTGTGTGCAGACACAATTAGAGAGTCTGTTCGGCAATGCTATCTATGAAACAATGGTACGTACGGTAGAGGTAAATGCTACTGCGGAGCTTTCAAACAAAACAAAAACCGCACCCACATTAAAATTACTTGCAACAATTCTTTTGACGAAAGGCGAAAAGCTATTTATTTGTGCGACAGGGGAACGAACAGGAAAACGGTATGAAGCTGTGAAATGCTTATGTTCTGGACAGCAGATTGAATCTATTAAGACAGCGCAGTTGTCAAATTCAAGAGTGAAATTAAAGCTATATGACAAGTCCAAAGAACAAAATATAACAGATAAGGGATTGTTACGAATTGAGTTCATCTACTCAGCAAGAGGATTGAAAGTTGCAAGGACAGGCAAAACGCTTGCAGAGTTCTTGAAACCAGATTCTATTTTATCTCTTTTAAGTTGGTATCGAAAAGACTATAAAGAACTGTTAATTGATTGCTATTGGAATAACACAGATAGATATAATTTGAATGATGAATACAACGTGCCAGTATACGAAGAAATGATTACGATAATCTATAATGATTTAGTTTCGCATGAAGGGCAACCGTTGTCAGTAGCATTGATAAATAAAAATCTCATAGAAATAGATTATGAGCTATTTAAAAGAGCTTGCAAGAGGTATTATCCAAAGTTGAATAGTGCGCAGAAAGCCTGGAATCGGGTTCAGAAATCTGGGGAGATACAAATAAATACGGGTGTGATTGATGAATTTGTTTCAATTAGCAAGCAGATTATCAATGGTTAAAAGTGGACAGTCGTGTCCGTTTTCGTACATACGTAACATAAGACAAACGTTGAAAATACGCATGTTCTCATAAAATTTGATCATTCTAAAGATAGTACATACACCCATATAACACAACAGGAAAGGGGTGATACATTGGAAGAAACAAAACAAAGAGGTAGACCTAAAATGTGTAGAGGAACGAAACAGAGGAAACAGGATTTCAACAGCAAGCTAAAAGCCTACTCCACTACTGCCCTTGATAATGTAATTAAAATAGCTGAAAGCTCTTTCAGTGCTGAAACAAAGCTAAAAGCAAATATGTTCTTGATAGAAAAGGCAGTTGGAAAGAATTTTTCCCTATTAGAACAAGACAATGAAACAAGACAAAACAATAATTTAAATATAAATCTCAATATTATCAAACCGAAACATAACATAGATGTAAAACAAATAGAAACACAAATTGAACAGGTAGAACAGGAACACACGATTGATGATGACGAAGAATGGGGCGCAGATACGTACAACCCCATGAAAGTTACAAACACGGAATAACAATCGCCTAAAACGGCAAATACGAGCTTAGAGAGCTATCACAGGAAGGAGATATATTATAAAAATGTATACATCAAATGCAGAAAGAATTTATTACGAACACAACCCAAAGGTGAAACAGCAACGTGAAAATTATGAGGAAAGACAGTATCGACTGGCACAGATGCACAATAAAATATTTCGTGGAATTGATCAAATTAATGACGCAAAATCGTTTATGAAGGTCAAGACTATGTTAGATGCATATGCACATGAAGAAGGCGAACAATCCACAAGTGTGTATAATCTAAACAAACGACTGAAAAATAAACTTTCGCAATTACTTATTGAAAATGATAGGGATATCAAGACCAAACAAGATAAGATTGAAGAACTTAAAAATGTGACAATAACGGAATCGTTGGAAACCTTACAGAAGTTGGAACTGGAAAGCAATGCACAGCTTTACAATTATATGTTGCAATTAAACACGGGAAAAGATGATACCCAAAACAAAAGGCGGATTGGTAGTTGGTGTAAAGAACCAAACAGAGTACAAGCGATCGCATTGCAGAAGCTGTCACAGCTCTCACAATATAATCAATTATTTAAGGACACTTACAAAGAAACAATATTAGAGAGGGCGCAGAATCCACAGCAAGTAAGATACAATGCACGTATTAAACCAGAGATTGAAAAGTTGAATTCAGAGGTGGGCGCACTCTATATAAAGGGGTTCAACTTAAGACAAGTACAACAGAAATATACTGCCGAACTGAAACAAATGAAGGGAGGAACAGTATTTGAGTAGAACAAAACAAACAGCGCAAGCGCAAATATCACAGAGTACAGTGAGAAAACTGTCTGAATCTGCTAAACGGATAGCACAGGCTAAAAGAATGGAAAGTTTGAAACAAAGGAAAGATTATGTTATGGGCTTGGAAGATGCTCCCCCACTCTTATGTATAAATGAGCTTTCTTATAAAACAGGTTTGCCATTCCAACTGTTAAGGAAGTTGATTATCGAGGAACATAAGATACCGTTTATCAAATTAAGTAACAGATACTATATAAATTATAATCATTTTATAAGTTATCTGGAAGAACTGAACTAAAGGAGGAAACATAAATGTCAGAATCAGAGAAAGAAACCATTGCCACTTATAAGCTCCTATATGATACCTATAAGGAATCTCATAAGAAAAGCTATGAATTATTACATGAAGGTTTGGAAAGTGCCTTAAATCACCTACCAGAAGATGCTGTGATATTCATGTTAATGGAAGAACTAAAAGCACATAGAAAAGTGTCATAATATCCATAATGAAATAAGTTTTTATAAAAGTGTCATTTTATCTTGACAACAGGTTTATTTGACGTTAGAATAAAGAAGCAATCAAACATAAGTTTATTTGACACATACAGCCAGTGAAGGAGTAAAAATGGAAAAACATAACTTTTTCGGTTACGAGCGTATTTCTACCAAAGAAGAGCGTCAAAAACAAAGCTACGTAAGACAGTCAATCGCACTTGACTCTTATGCTGAAAACAATGGGTTTAAATACACCCTTAGATGTAAAGAAGATGTATCTGGTAAATCATTTAGCAATAGACCAGAGTGGCAAAAAATAGAGAATTTAGCAAAACAGGGAGATACAGTTGTATTTAAGGATATCTCACGATTTACCAGAGAAGCGGAAAACGGATATCAAAAGTATATGGAATTGTATAACAGAGGAATTGAATTGATTTTCATCGACAATCCAACTGTCAGCACACCATATATCAAAAAGATGTTAGATATCGCAAAGGAGCAAAATCTAATAGCACGGATAACATTGGAAAATACAGTAAAGTTACTTATAATGGTTGAACTTGACCGTGTAGAGCAAGAAAGAAAAATCATTGTAAAGCGTATTCAAGATGGAATAAAAGCCAGTAGCAAGAAATCTGGGCGCAAATCTGGTACAGTGGATAAAATGACAGATGAACTGAAAGAGGATATACAGAGGTTTTTGAAGGACAGAACAATAAAACAAATTGACTTGATGAAAAAGCACAATATAAGCAGAAACACGCTAAAGAAGTATATAGCAATCGTTTCCGCAGAGGAAACAATATAACAGTGAGCAAGAACAACAGTAAGTAATAAAACATTTTTTAATTATTTATCTGGGGTTCTTGTTTTTTTTGAACGATTAAACAATATTTGAAGAATTCTACAAATTAGAAGGAGGTAACCATATATGTATTTGATTCACAATGGAGATTATATAAATGAAAAAATTTACCGAAAGGGATTTAATTTATGCAATAGATCGTGGTATTATAAATGAAGCAGATGTTCAGAATAAAATGGAGAGCATGAAGAGAGAACAAATTCTAAAAGAACATGGTAACAAGATTCGTAAAATAAAAGGAGGGTACTATTTCCGTATACAGGATAAAGCAAACGGTGAATACAGGCGTAGAAATAAAGATAAACGCGTCCTTGAAGATTTACTTGTTCAGTATTACAGAGATTCAGAGAAAAGAGAACAGGAATCTGAAACAAAGGAAAATGAATCTTTTGAACAGCTTTTCTTTGAATTCATGGAGTACAAAAAGACAAAGGTCGCACACGATACAGTTAGGCGCATGATGACAGACTGGAATCGGTATTATGTTCCTCGGGAGTGGTTCATCAACAAGCCTTTTAAGCAGATAACTAAAATAGATGTTGACAATTTCTTAGATGATGTTGCAAGCCAAGATGGCGGAATCCAAAATAAAGCATACTGTAATATGAAGGGCGTATTAAAACAGACTTTTGAGTATGCGATAGATGCAGACTACATAGACAGGAGTCCATACAGGGACAAGGTTAATAAGAAAAAGATAATTCCTACCAGAAAAAAGGACAGTAAAAAGGAAGTCTTTACCGAACAAGAACATAAGCTACTTCTTGCAGATATGGAACGAAGATTAGCAAAAACACCTACGAACAGCATACCACTTGCAATAATGTTTGACTTTGAAACTGGACTTAGACTAGGCGAGTTGTTAGCGCTGAAAGAATCAGATATCATTACTGAAAATAATGGTATAAAGAAGATTCATATTTGCAGACAGGTAGTAAAAAAGCATGATATGAGTGATATAAACAATATAAAGGGAAATATCTGGACAGTAGCCAATTATACTAAAAGTGATTGCGGTGATAGATATGTTCCGCTTACCGATGTTGCACTGGAATATATAAAGCGCATTATTGATATCAACAAACAAAACAATGTATACAATGACGATTATTTATTTCTTACGAAAACGGGTACAATAATAACTGAATGTTCTGTAGATAGTCAGTTGAGAAACGCCTGTGATAAAGTAGGAATCCTACAGAGAAGTATGCACAAGATAAGAAAGTCCTATGCTTCATACTTGTATCGCAATGGCGTACAGATACCTATTATCACTAAAATGTTAGGACACGCAGACGAAGCTACTACAATGAAATATTATATATTTGACGTGGAGGATTCACAAGAAACCGATACGATGGTATTAAATGCACTATCTAATGCAAATAGTTCTAATACTACAACATCTTGTAAAAAGACGGGGACAAACGGGGACAACAAAATTGTGATGTTTCAGAGCACAAAAAAAGTGGAAAACCTCAGTAAATTCAAGGTTTCCCACAGTTAAACAGGTATGGACCTGAGGGGAATCGAACCCCTGTCCGAAAGCCTATCCATTCAGGCATCTCCCATTACAGTCATTCTTTTGACATTCCCTTAACCCGACGCCGGATGACAGGCTTCAGACCTCAGTAGCTTCATAAATTCTTTTTTCTTCTCAAAGCTTTGAAGAAAAAGTGCCCCGCTAAGTTTGATGCCGGGATCTAAGCTGCGGGAGACTCAGAAACCGACAGCTGCCATTAGGCAGCGTACGCTAAATTTTCGTCTGCGTTTAAATTTAATTTCCAGGTTGGTGACGCAGTCCCAGAGCTGCGAATGGCTTCCCAAACTTCAAAACCCCCGTCGAAACCAGTACAAGCCCTCACATATTATATGAGTATATAAGTTGTATGGTTCGCAGACAGTTTTGTTCATTGCAAATCAAAATTGATCCCGTGAACTGATTTTGATTTGTACTTGTTCTATTATATGTGACATACAGAGTATTGTCAAGACCAGATCCATTGATTTTTCCCTGAGCGAACTACTAATGTTACTGTTCACTCCTGTTCTCCTGGAAGCGTGTCTGAAAAATCATTTCCGCAATCTACAAGCCCCACTTTGTGGGACTCACAGCTCACGAAAAGACTTTTTCAGACACGATCTAATACAGATTCCGAACCTTGAAATCTCTCTCTGCTTCCCGTCTCTGGTCTTTCTTGGCAATATCCTGTCTCTTATCATACAGTTTTTTTCCTTTTGCAAGGCCAATCTCCACTTTTACCAGGCTCCGGTTAAAATACACTTTTAACGGTACAAGCGTATAACCTTTTTCTGCAATCTTTCCTTTCATTTTACGGATCTCGCTTTTATGAAGCAGCAGTTTTTTTACACGTAAAGGATCCCGGTTGAAAATATTTCCTTTTTCGTAAGGACTTATATGCATTCCATAGATATACACTTCTTCATTCTCAATTCTCACAAAAGATTCTTTGATACTGCACTTTCCCATGCGCAGCGATTTTACTTCTGTTCCATGGAGTGCAATACCGGCCTCGTATGTCTCTTCGATAAAATAATCATGATACGCCTTTTTATTGTTCGCGATCAGACGGCTTCCCTTTTCCTTTGCCATTCTTTAATCCTCCCAATCCATGTATTTGTTAAAACAGCTGTTTTCTTCTTTTAAGATAAAGTCAATACTCTTCGTGGACAGATCCACCTGTGATACTTTTACCGTTACTTTCTGACCAAGACGATATGTGTGTCCGGTCTTTTCACCTACCAGACAGTAAGCTTCCTCATCAAACTGATAGTAATCGTCCATTAATGTGCTGATATGCACCAGACCTTCCACCGTATTCGGCAGTTCCACATACAGTCCCCAGCCGGTTACACCGGAGATAATACCCTCATAATTCTGTCCCAGTCTGGTTTCCATATATTCCGCTTTTTTCAGTTTCACGGTCTCACGTTCTACCTCTTCGGCTCTGCGTTCCAACGTACTGGTCTTATCTGCCACATCCCCGAGAATCTGCGCATAATACATTTTTTTCTCCTGATTCATCCGGCCACGGATCGTCTCTTTGATGATCCGGTGGATCTGCAGATCAGGATATCTTCGGATCGGTGAAGTGAAATGACAATAATGCTTAGCTGCCAGTCCGAAATGTCCGCTGCACCCCGTCGTATATCTTGCCTGTTTCATGGAACGAAGGAGCAGTCGGCTGATCAAAGGCTCCGTAGGTTCTCCCTCGATCTCATTCAGAATCTCCTGGACTTCCAGCGGTGTGATTTCTTCATGTGATTTGTGTACCGGAATATCCTGATTGCGGATAAAAGTCAGTACCTTTTCCATCTTGTCACTGTCCGGATTCTCATGGGTACGGTATAAGAATGGAATCTCACGCTCACAGTATTCTTTTGCCACTGTTTCATTGGCAAGAAGCATAAAATCCTCAATGATCTTTGTAGCTACATTCTGCTCATACGCTTTGATCTCCACCGGTCTTCCCATCTCATCCAGGAAGACTTTACTCTCCGGAAAAT
>OLQG01001975.1_pt1 | contig 11482 bp, 4 predicted proteins | sample 1672221 | NCBI WGS metagenome assembly OLQG01 (sample SAMEA3136660, study PRJEB25190) | human gut metagenome | biome: human gut; feature: human-associated habitat; material: faeces | place: Austria | collected 2013
CACAGAGATCCTGAAGTCCCGGAAGAAGGAAGTTGTTCATCATCTCGTTTTTACGGGACTCCGGCTGGATGAAATCCGGATGTGTGTTGATGTAGTCAATAAGCTTATCTGCATATTTACTCATTTTGAAGAAATATGCCTCTTCCTTGGCAGGTACGCATGGACGTCCACAGTCCGGACATTTGCCGTCTACAAGCTGGGACTCTGTGAAGAAGGACTCACATGGTGTACAGTACATTCCTTCATAATGACCCTTGTAGATATCTCCCTTTGCATACATTTTTTTGAAGATTTTTTTGACCTGCTCTTCATGGTCTTTATCTGTTGTACGAATGAATTTATCATAGGATGTGTTCATCAGATCCCAGATACGTTTGATCTCGCCAGAAACGTTATCTACGAATTCCTTTGGTGTAACACCAGCTTCCTCAGCCTTCAGCTCGATCTTCTGGCCATGCTCGTCAGTACCTGTCTGAAAATATACGTCATAACCCTGCTGTCTTTTAAAACGTGCGATCGCATCTGCAAGAACAACCTCATAAGTATTTCCGATATGCGGTTTACCGGATGTGTACGCAATGGCAGTGCTGATATAATATCTCTGCTTTTCCATTTTTCTTTCCTCCATAATATAAAAAATAATTGTATGCTTACTCATAACTGACTGAAAGTATATTCAGCCAAAACAGGAAAAATCCTGTCGATGCCATTGGAAGATTACAATGTAATTTCCTGTGACATAAAAAAACGTCTTCTCATACCACTTGCGATATGAGAAGACGAGTTATTACCCGTGTTACCACTTCTGTTCGTTCCTGCCTCGCGGCAAAAACCTCATCAGGTACAGCAAACTCTATACCCTTCCGCTATAACAGGCGGTCCTGTCACTGCCTGCCGGTGTCCATTAAACGGGACATTCGCATTCCGCTTATCGCATTCAAACCGGGTCAGCAATGCCTCTCTGAAGCCATCTTCCATCTGCACCTGCACATCCCTCTCAGTCTCGGAACTCTTGCACAAAATGAATCTTCACATTTCACTCTGTTGCATATCCATAAACGCAATCGCTTCATAATCTGCGTTCAAAAAAGTCCTCCGGGGATTTCCCTGTAGTGTGGTGTACACATGTACTCTCTTCTTCCACGAGTTTTCCATATAGGAAAATCGTAACACATTTCCAGTGGTTTGTAAACGGGGAAATATTAATTTACGGTTACTTTACATTTCACAGTTTTGGTTCCGGATTTCACGGTGATCACTGCAGTTCCTTTTGCTTTTGCGGTGATCTTACCGTTGGAAGCTACAACTGCTACGGATGTTTTGCTGGATGTATAAGTTACTTTTTCCTGGCTTGTTACCGGAGCGAGAACTGGCTGTAATACCCTGCTCTGGCCTTTCTTTAAAGTTACTCCTGCCGGGATTCCGGAGATTTTTGTTGTTTTTACAGTTGTCGGCTGAACAGTAACTTTCACTGTTTTCTTAAGACCACTCTTTAATGTGATCGTGATCGTTGCAGTTCCCTTCAATGCACCGGCTGTAACTGTGCTGGTTCCATTCGTTTTTCCGGATACTGTGACAACCTTTGTATTACTGGATTTCCAGGAAACGATGGAGTCACCGCTTTTCAGGCCGGAAACTTTCAGCACTGTCGTTTTCTGTTTTGTCTTTAAGAGAAGTGAAGTTACGGAAGTTTTCATATATGGTGTTAATTTCTTTCCATAATCTCTGGTCTCTGTTTTCTGACAGGTATCGCAGATACGTGTCTGAACTTCCGGTTTGAATACTGTTGCTGCTGTTTTTGTAGTCCATGCTGTAAAGCTGTGGCCAATTGCAGGAATTTCTTTCTGCTCGCCAAGGATCTTTTTGCAGACACTGCAGTACGGAATTTCCATTCCTTCTTTTTCACAGGTAGCTGCTTTTATCACAAGCATTGTTTCTGTATGACCCAATGCCGGAATCTCCTGCTGCTCTTTCAGAGTTTTTCCGCAGGCTGTACAATGGCTTCCTTCCGTTTTTCCTGGTGTTTCACAGGTTGGCTCTACTGCCTTATCTGTAACCGCTTCTTTATGACCGGTTGCCGGAACTTCTTTCTGTTCCTTCAGTATTTTACCGCAGATAAAACAATGACTTCCTGCCGTTTTTCCTGCCTCCTCGCAGGTCGCTGCTACTGCCGGATCAATGGTTTCTGTATGGCCAAGAGCCGGAATTTCTTTCTGCTCTTTCAGTACTTTGCCGCAGACGGAACAATGACTTCCTTCCGTTTTTCCTGGTGTTTCACAGGTGGCGGCTGTTGCCTCATCGGTTACTTCTTCTGTGTGTCCGGTTGGCGCAATTTTTTCCTGTTCTTTCAGTACTTTGCCGCAGGTCTGGCAATGGCTGCCTTCGGTCTTTCCGGATTCTTCGCAGGTTGGAGCTACGGCTTTATCGATCACTGCTTTATGATCTGTTACCGGAAGCTCTTTATGGCTGTTCAGAATTTTGTGGCAGGTGCTGCAGTATACCAGGGCATTTCCCGGTTCCTGACAGGTCGCTGCTTTTGTTACCATTTCCGCTTCTTTGTGTCCCTGTGCCGGAATTTCCTTCTGGGCTTTCAGGATCTTATCGCAGATCTTACAATGACTTCCCTCAGTTTTTCCTGCTGTTTCACAGGTGGCTTCTATGGCCTTATCAATGACTTCTTTATGTCCAAGAGATGGCGTTTCTTTCTGAACTCTCAGTACTTTACCGCAGACTGAACAGTGGATTCCTTCGGTTTTTCCTGGTTCTTCGCAAGTTGCTGCTACTGCCTCATCGGTCACTTCCTGATGCTCGATCATCGGAAGTTTTTCTGTTTTTGTTTCTTTGCAGTTTGTACAGGTGTAGCTCTGCTCACCTTCTTCGGTACAGGTTGCTTCTTTGACGGTTTCTCCTGCTTCCCAGTTATGACCGGTTGCCGGGATTATTTTCTGCTCTTCTAATACTTCACAGCAGACGGAGCAATGGATTCCCTCAGTTTTTCCATCTTCGGTACAGGTTGGTACTACAGGATCAACCGTTATCGGATCATGGCCTGTCGCCGGAATTTCTTTCTTATCGGTCAGGATCTTATGACAGGTGCTGCAAAATACCATCGCATTTCCTGGCTCTGTACAGGTTGCGGCTTTTGTTACTACTTCGACTTCTGTATGCGGAGATGCCTCAATCTCTTCCTGAGATTCAAACACCTTACCGCAGACAGAACAATGGCTTCCTGAAGTTTTTCCTGGTTTCTCACAGGTTGCATCTTCTGCTTCATCGGTCACGATCGTATGGCCGGTTGCCGGAATTTCTTTTTCATCCGTCAGGATTCTCTTACAGCTGCTGCAGTATACCAGGGCATTTCCCGGTTCCTCACAGGTCGCTGCTTTGGTTACTACTTCTACTTCTGTATGAGCAAGACGTGGAATTCCCTTTCGTGGTTCCAGGACTTTCTGGCATACAGAACAGTAGCTTCCGCCTGTCCATCCCATGGATTCACAGGTTGGTGCGATCTCTGCATCGGCTACTTTTCTGTGGCCGGTGGCCGGAATCTTTTTGTGATAATTTAAAACTTTCTCGCAGGTGCTGCAATATACAAGAATGTTTCCTGCCTCTTCGCAGGTCGCTTCTTTTGTTATGATCTCAGCTTCTTTATGACCCAGTACCGGAATCTCTTTCTGGGCCTTTAAAACTTTCTCGCAGGTCTTACAGTGGCTTCCCTCTGTTTTTCCTGTTTTCTCACAAGTCGGGTCTACGGCCTCGTCGATTACTTCTTTATGACCGGTTGCCGGAACTTCTTCCTGCGCTTTTATAATTTCGTTACATACAGAACAGCGGATTCCTGCTGTTTTTCCTGCTTCCTCACAGGTCGGTGCTATAGCTTCATCGATCACCTCTGTATGACCCAGGGCAGGGATTTTTTCTGTTTTGGTTCCCTGGCATTTTGTACAGGTGTAACTCTGTTCACCTTCCTCTGTACAGGTTGGCTCACGATGGGATTCTTCTGCTTTCCAGTCGTGGCCGGTTGCCGGAACCACGTCCTGGAATTCGAGGATTTTTCCACAGACAGAACAATGTTTTCCCTCGGTTTTTCCATTTTCGGTACAGGTTGGCTCTACGGCTTTATCAATGACTTCGGTATGGCCTGTTGCCGGAACTTCTTTCTGATCGGTAAGGATCTTATGGCAGGTGCTGCAATATACTATTGCGTTTCCTGGTTCTTCACAGGTTGCTGCCCTGGTTACCAATTCTACTTCTGTGTGACCAGTTGCTGGAATCTCTTCCTGTTCTTTTAAGATCTTTCCGCAGATCTCGCAGTGGGTTCCTTCGGTTTTTCCTGCTGTTTCGCAGGTCGCTTCTATTCTTTCATCTGTTACCTCGGCATGTCCACGAGCCGGGATCTCTTCCTGGGCCTGGAATACGAAATCGCATCTGGAGCAGTGGCTTCCCTCGGTCTTTCCAGGTGTTTCACAGGTCGGGTCTATGGCTTCATCCTTTACTTTCTCATGGCCTAAAGCGGAAATACTTTCTGTCATGGTGTTTCCACAGTTCATACAGATCAGTGTACGCTCGCCATCTTCGGTACAGGTTGCTTCTTTTGTAATTTCTTTTTCTGTCCAGTTATGTTCTATCGGCGGAATTTCCTGCTGCGTCTGAAAAACATATCCACATTCAGAACAATGGCTTCCTTCGGTTTTTCCCGGCGTCTCGCAGGTCGGTGCTACATATGCATCTTCAACTATCGTATGTCCGGTAGCCGGAATTTCTTCCTGGGCTTTGAGCACAGTACCACAGACAGAGCAATGGCTTCCCTCGGTTTTTCCTGCTGTTTCACAGGTCGCTGCTACACCTTCATCAATCACCACATTATGTTCCTGAAGCGGAATCTCTTCTTCATAAAACTCTCCGCAAAGACTGCAGATCATCTTTTTCAGGCCGGTTTCTGTGCAGGATGCCGGATGTATGATCGTTTCTTCATAAGAATGGTCGTGGTTCGGATCATAATTATAGTACACCGTTGCATGGTTAATATCATCTTCTGTTAAACCATATTTATCCCATTCTGCCTTTGAGCCGGTGTATCGGATCGCGGAAAGGCCAATGCGCTCTGAAAAAGCTGTGTTTGCAATTTCTGTTACCGTATTCGGGATCGTGATAATGCTCAAATTCTCGCAAGAACAAAACGCTTTCTGGTTGATATCAGTTACGCTTTCCGGTATTTCAATTCTTCTGATATTGTAGCAATACTCAAATGTACTATCACTGATCTCCGTTAGATTCTTTGAAAGTTTCACAGTTTCAAGATTGAAACAACCGGAAAATGCACTGCTTCCAATGCTGCCGACTCTGTCTGGAACTGCAATTTTTTTTAAGCTGCCACAGGAAGCAAATGCTCCACTTCCAATATTTTTCAGCACAGATGGAAATGTTACTTTTTCCAGTGAATAACAGCCGCTAAACGCATTATCTCCAATATTTCTTACATTTTCCGGTATCACAATTTCTTTTAACGCCGCACAGCTGAAAAATGTCCCTTCCTTTATATTGATAATACCGCTTGGTAATTCAATACCTGTCAGGCTGCTGCAGTTCTGAAATGCTCTCTGATCAATCTCTGTTACTGTTTCAGGGATTGTAACAGTTTTAAGACTTTCGCAGGTATTAAACAGATATTCTGGAAGAGTTGTAACACCTTCCGGAATTGTGATCGAAGTGATTTTTTTGCAATCCCAGAAAGTGTTTTCGCCCAGTTTTTTCAGATTCTTGGGCAAAGTCAGTTCAGTGAGATTCTCACAACCACAAAACGCCTGATTTCCTATATATGTTACATTATCCGGAAGTGTCACACTCTTTAAGTTCCGGCATCTGTTGAAAGTATTATCCCCGATTTCACTGATTCCCTGTGGAAGCTCTGCTTTTTTTAATTTACTACAGCCCCTGAAAACTCCTCCACCGATTTTTGTAACACTTTCAGGAAATACGATTTCCGTAAGATTACTGCAATTTTCAAATACCCGAATTAAAATCCTTTCGAGTCCTTCCGATAAACTTACATCCTCGAGACTTGTGCAGTCATAAAATGCATATGATCCAATATCTGTAACATTTTCAGAAATCGCAACTTTTTCAATATTATTCCATCCTGAAAAAGCAGATTCTCCTATCTCCGTGATCCCATCTTCTACACTTACTTCAAATATGTAATTTTTATAACTGTTCCATGGCTCCAGCGTATCACTTCGATTCAATATTGCTCCATCGCCTTTAAATACCAGTTTCCCGTCTTTATACAGGATCCAGCTGATCGAGCCATTATAGCCTGACGCACGGACACTGTTATCTTTGTCAATTGCCTCTGTTCTGGTAGATCCGCAGGATTTACAGGTATATGTCCTTTCTCCTACTTCTGTTGCCGTAGGATATTTGGTTATTTTTCCTTCGTCCCAGCTGTGGCCGGTTGCCGGAATTTCTTCTGTTTTTGTTTTCTGGCATCTTGTACAGGCGTATTTTTTCTCACCTTTCTCTGTACAGGTGGCAGGAGTGACTTCAAGCTCTTCCCAGTCATGTCCCAGTGCCGGGAAAAGTTCCAGCTGTTCCTGAAGGATTTTTCCACATACGGAACAATGACTTCCTTCAGTCTTTCCATTTTCTTCACAGGTCGCCTCTATCGCTTCGTCTTTTACCACTGTGTGTCCGGCAGGCGGAACATCTTCCTGTTCTTTCAAAACTTCATTACATACAGAACAGTGACTTCCCTCTGTCTTTCCACTTTCTTCACAGGTAGGTGCTACTGCCTCGTCAATAACTGCTTTATGCCCGGCAGCCGGAATCTCCTCATTGTAGGAATCTCCGCAAAGACTGCAGATCATTTTCTGGAGACCTTTTTCTGTACATGTACTTGCTTCTATAATGTGTGGCTCATAAGAATGTTCATGGTTTGGATCGTAATTATAATAAACGGTTGCATTATGGATATTGCTACTCGTTAATCCCAGTTTATCCCATTCTTCTTTTGAGCCGGTAAATCTGATAACCGAAAGATTACTGCTGGAATTAAAAGCATATTTGCTGATACTTGTTACCGTATCCGGAATCGTCAGGATTGAAATTCCAGTATAATAAAAGGCATCTTTCTCTATGCTGGTTACTCCCGCCGGTATCGTAACTTCTCCAAGAACAGAACAGTATTCAAACATATTCTCTGTAATACTGGTGATATTTTTGGATAATTTTACGTTTCTGAGGCTGGAACATGCGGAAAATATCTGATCCCCAATATTTTTAATACTGTCCGGCATTGTAACTTCCTTCAGGACTAAACACCCGTAAAATGTCATATTTTCAAGACTTTCTACTCCATCCTGGATTGTTACTGTTTTCATTGCCTTACAGCTTCGAAAAGCTTCTCTTCCAACAGTTTTTACATTACCTGGGATTTCTATAGACTGGAGACTACCGCAATTTCCAAATGCATAAGCTCCTATAGTTGTTACATTACCCGGGATACTTATGGACTGAAGGCTGCCGCAATCCGCAAATGCGTCATTTCCAATATTTTCTATTCCATCTGGCAAAGTGACTGTCGAAAGATTTGTACATCCATCAAATAAATGCTCAGGTATATCTGTAATTCCTGATGGCAGCGTTATATCCGTTAAGTTTCTACAATATGAAAACGCATATTTTCCAAGATTTTTCACTTTATCTGGAACTTTTATTGTTTTCAGAGAAGAACAGCTTCGAAAAGCATTTTCACCAATACTTCTTACTCCATCCGGAATATTGATCGACTGAAGACTACTGCATCCGCAAAATGTATCCTGGTCTATATTGGTAATATTTTCCGGAAGCACAATTTCTGTTATTTTTTCACAGCCGGAAAATGCATTATCCCCGATCGTTGTTACTACTTCCGGAATATCAATATTTTCCAGACTGCTGCAGTCGTAAAATGTATATGACGGAAGCGTTGTAATATTTTTCGGAATATTAACTTTCGTAAGTTTCTTACATCCAGAAAAAACATTCGTTCCCATGCTTTCCAGATTTTCCGGCAATACAACTTCGGTAAGATTTACACATTCCTGAAACTCACCGTTTCCAAGACTCTTCAATCCTTCCGGAAGTGTTACACTCTTAAGGCCACTGCATCCCCAGAAAATACCCCATTCCATTGTTGTAACTTTATCCGGAATTTTAATGCTTTCCAGTTTCGTACAGTTTTCAAATGCATTCTGTCCAATTACTGTAATACTTTCAGGCAAAACAATATTTTTAAGGCTGATGCATTTTTCAAACATATACTCGGGAATTCTTTCCAGGCTCTCCGATAATGTTACATTCTCCAGACTTGTACATTCCTCAAATACATGCGTTCCGATCGTTATAACACTATCTGCGATCATAGCGCTTTCAAGAGCACCACATCCGGAAAAAGTATAATCTCCAATACCTGTAATACCTGCTTCCACTGTCAGACTGGTTATCTGCCCCTTATAATTATTCCATGGTACAGATGCTCCATAATAAGAAGGCATATCACCGGTGCCCGAAATTGCCAGTTCACCGTCTTCATACAAAGTCCATGTGATATTATCAGCCACAGCTCCACTGGCCTTAACACTCTTCGCAACCTGCGTATCTGCAGGATCTGCACTCTCCCCGTCCGAAAACATATCAACCGCAACTGCATCCGTTTCCTCTTTTTCCAGAGAATCACTTCCCTGCGTATCCTGCTGAAGTTCTTCATCCTGAGATATCTCATCTGCGATATCATTCTGTTCTGCATTTCCATCAGACGCTGCATCTGAGATATCTCCCTGCACCGCACTTCCATCTGCCGCTACATCTGCATTCTCTTCCTGCGCCGTACCTTCGTCAAAAATTCCATCTGCTTCAGAAGAAGCTACACTGGCATTTCCATTCTCCAGTTGTTCTGATCCTTCATCTGCTGTCCCTCCGGAACTGTCCGTCAGAAATCCCGGATCATCAAAAGCAAAAACCTCTGTCGGAGCCGCAGACAAGACCATCACAGATGACAGCATAACTGCCAGAACCTGTTTCAATTTCATTCCCCATCCTCCTGTCTTTTGTCCAATAAAGCGGACATTCACATTCCGCTCTGCTACATGTATATGAACGCAAACACTTCATAACTTACGTTCACACTCTATATCACAATTCTACCCTACATCCCCAAATAAAGCAAAGCCAAACCAGGCATTTCCGGCAGATTTGGCACTATTGCTGATTGTTTCTGCGAGAATTTATCTAATTTTTTCAACAGTGTAAATCCCTTCCGACGTAAGTTGATCCTGTCCGGAAGCCAGTTCCATATCCCTGGAACATTCCCAAATAATCTCTTATAAGTTAATCAAATATTCATACTACACATTCGGCATAAAAAAAACACACAGCAGTTTTCATTCCTGCCATGTGTCATTAACTATCATTCCAAATCTACATCCAGATCAGATAGATATCGCCATCCAAATTCCACCTTATCATGCGTTTCATACACTCACATCCGTCTCTGCCTGTACATCCACCGCCAAACCATCCGAAAAGCAATGGTCGTCAACGTCATACCTGCAGCCATGCTCGCCGCAAAAAGGATCGTATAAATCCCGTCCTTCTGAAAATTCGCCCAGTTCTTCATCATCATCCAGTTCATAGTACGATACAATGCCGCCCCCGGAATCAACGGAATCGTAGCAGAAACCAGAAAAACCGTAACCGGCGTCTTGTGAACCCTCGCCATACACTCCGCATACAAAGTAATCGCCACCGTTGACCAGAAACCACAGACATATGGACTGGGAGTCACAAACTCCACCGCCAGATAAACCGCCCAGGACAAACAGCCCCCCAGAGCCGCAAACCACAATTTTTTACCATGTATATTAAACAACGCCGCAAAACCAAGCGACCCTGTAAAGGATACAATCAGCTGTATGATCTCTCTCATATTTTTCCTCCATATTCATGGACACACCGTTGTCTCTGTTACCGTTCTTCGCCATGATCACATTTCTGCCTGAACCCCCTCAGAACAACAGATTCGCCGCTGTAAAACCAAGTCCCACAACCAGCGCCAGCAAAATCGACTCCATACACCGGATCAAACCCGTGATCGTATCCCCGGAAAACATATCACGCAGCGAATTAGTAAACGCAATACCCGGAATCAGCAACATAATATTACCAATACTGATCAGATCCGCATGATGCCCCAGCCCGATCAGCACAGTAAGATTGGAAAGGACACCACCCGCTCCACAACACAAAAGCACCGTAAGCAGCGAATTCAGCGCCCCCCTTTTCACAAAAGCCTCAAACAACTTCAACGCAATACCGATCAACGCCGAAGCGATCATATCATTAAGATCCCCGCCAAAAAAAACAGAAAACGACCCGGAGATCACCGCATAGATCAAAATCTGCGTCCGAAAAGAATATCCCTTTTTATTCCGGATCACATCCAGCCGCCTCTGAATCTCCTCCGGCTTCGGTCGAAACTCACAGATAAATCTGGAAAGCTGATTCAGATCATCCAGCCTCCCCAGATCATTCGCCATCCCCGGCACCCGCCGCGTCTGCGTACAAATCCCGAAATCCTCACCATAAATCGTCGTCACAATACTGGAAGTAATGGAAAAAACATCCGCCCGGGAAGCACCATAAGCCAGGCAGATACGACGGATCGTATCCTCAACACGCCCAACTTCAGCACCACAGCAAAGAAGCTGCTCCCCAATCGTCATCGCATAATACAAATACTGCTCCGCCTCATCCCTCGTCATCCGGCACACCTCCCTGTACAACTATTTCATCCCCATCTATTTTAGGACAGCTAAATATCAAAAGCAACCAAGTTCCCCACGTTTAAATATTCATTTCTTCTATATTTCCTCAAAGCAACAAACTCCCAACGCCCATCAAGCCGACAACGAAACACCCAATACCTCTAAGCCAACAGCAAAACACCCAATACCTCTAAGCCGACAGCGAAGCGCCTCGGCCCCCACCACCTCCCGTCAGACCACAAGGAAACTCAGCCTTTCCTCCCAGCCGTCCAGCGAAGCGCTGACGGCTCATCCAACCTCCGGGAAACCACTCAACCTCACACCCTAATCCAACCTCCCGAGCAGCCGCCTCATACTCTCCGTCTTGAAACACCAGCTGGCAAGGCGTCCGTACCTTATTATCAAAGAAAAAAGCCGCCCAGACAAACAATCCAGGCGACTCCCAAAATCCAATGCTCAGCTCTATATTCAATTAATCACATCTTAAGCCAGCTTGCCACCAAGCTCACGGCAGGCAGCCAATCCCTCATCATCAGGAGTATTATTGCAGATAAGCCCCTCATCCTCAACAAGCTCAGCCCCAGCATCCTTAGCTCTGTCGCACCAGGTTCTCATCCATTCACCATCGCCCCAGTCATAGGAACCAAACAGCGCAACCTTCTTACCAGACAGTTTACCCT
>OLQG01002000.1_pt1 | contig 11381 bp, 4 predicted proteins | sample 1672221 | NCBI WGS metagenome assembly OLQG01 (sample SAMEA3136660, study PRJEB25190) | human gut metagenome | biome: human gut; feature: human-associated habitat; material: faeces | place: Austria | collected 2013
ATTCTGTTTTTGCCAACTGGTTTTCAAGGCGTTTCTGCATTGCCTGCACTTCTTCTAACTGTTTCTGTGCTTCGGCTCTCTTTTCTTCCGCCTCTTTCTGGGCTTTTGCAAGGATCTCTTCTGCTTTCTTCTGTGCTTCTTCGGCTGCTTTCGCTGCGGCTTCTGCATTTGCCTGGGCTGCTTTCGCTGCATCCGCACTTGCCTTTGCAGCACCTGCGGCTGCCTCTGCAAGGTCTTTCTGTGCACTTACGGAGTCTTTGGCTGCTTCTGCTGCTTTTGCTGCGGTCTCAGCATCCTTTTTTGCATTTTCAGCTGTTGTTTTGGCTGCCTCTGCGGCTGTTTTTGCTGCTTCTGCATCGTTTGCATAATTCTTTGCTGCATCCTCTGCTTCTTTTGCGGCTTTCTGTGCTGCCTCTGCTTTTGCCTGGGCTGCTTCGGAAGCGGTCTGTGCTTTCTGTGCCTCTGCTTCTGCAGTTTCGGCTGCTTTCTGTGCAACTTCTGCTTTCGCCTGAGCTGCTTCTGCGGCTGCTTTATCAACATCGGCTGCTGCCTTTGCCTCTTCTGCTGCTTTCTTTGCTTCTTCGGCTGCTGCTTTTACTTCTTCTGCTTTTGCCTTGGCTGCTTCGGCATCTGCTTTTGCTGCTTCTGCGGCTTTTGCTGCGGTCTCGGCATCGTTCTTTGCTGCGACTGCCTGGTTTTTGATCTCTTCCAGTTCTCCTGCTGCAGAACTTGCTTCAAAACCTGCCTTGCTTTCTTCCATCTTGTCCGTATCGGAAGTAACCGGGACAATGCGGAATCTCTCTGCATAAGTATTGTAGCTTCCATCTGCATTCTGCTTGGTTGTCGGATAGAATCCTTCCAGAGGTACATGGTTAAAGAATCCTGTATTGCTGACTCCTCGCTGGATCGCATCCAGACACAGATAGGTCTGCTCATCCATCGGAACTTCTGTGGAATGACGAATGGTCTGGTTGTTATACGGATAATCGGTCCAGCTAACCGGATTGATATTTTCTGCTTTTACATGAAGTGCAGAAGATTCTACCGTTCCGTCTGCGGCAACTAAAATACCATTTCCATCGTTATCGGTCAGTGACGTCCATCTGACATCGGTGTGGTTTCCGTTTTCCTGTGGTTTCACATATTTGCTTACAAACTGATCTGTTACGGTGCTCTTGTATACACCAACATCGGTTGCTGTCTTTCGATCAATGTAGTTTTCTTCCGGACCTCTTCCGAAGTATTCCAGATTTTCGTATCCTGCTGCAACAGTCATGCGGACACCAACTTTCGGCAGTGCCTGTGCTCCGGCGGTACCCGGTGCAAAGTTGCTTCTCGGTGTAAAGGCTGACCGAACTACGATCTCTCCATCTCCGTAAATGTCATAGAGCAGTGTCTGTTCTGCATCAACCGGAAGTTTTACGTTCAACGCTACACGGATGTGCTTTCTATTCTCATCCTGTGTGATAACCGGACTGTCCACAAGTTCCATGTTGTCATCGGTATTTCGCAGATTGCGGTTGTATGCAATCGGAGTGTCGTTATAGTTCTGTGCTCTCCAGAAGCTTGGTACCGGACCTTTTTCCAGAACCACTTTGCCGTCCACCGTGTAATCTGAAAGGATACCGGTTGCCTTGTCCATTTTCAGTGAGTAGGTTTTTCCCTCTTTTGTAACACCTTCAATGCTCAGTGTATTGCCGTCGTCCTCTGCTTTGGTAAATTCAGCCATTGCATTGTAATCCAGCGTCTGTTTCTCCTTGTATTCCGGTGTAAGGTCAAACTGCTCATGTGCCACTACATTGTCGTATTTGGTAAGTGTTGCATCCCAGTCCGGTTTTACCTTGTTCTGCACGGAGAACTCCAGCATATAAGTATCACCGGTCTGCGGCTGTACTTTCGGCAGTTCGATCGTGATCACTTCTTCCCCAAAGGTTTCTCCGTCCATACCCGGTGCATTTAAAGAAATCGTTTTTGTTGCGATCTCTTTATCATCTTTTTTCAGGCTCCAGATGATATTGTAATTTTCCAGTGTGCTGTTTTCCAGTTCGTTTACTACTTTTACTTTGATCGTTCCATCGGTCACTTTCGCATCTTCATTTTCAAGATAGAAGTTCACCTGCTGATGATCGTAACGCATCTGTACGGCTTTTGCTGACGGTGTATGATCTGCAAACAGAACACCGTTCGCACAGAATGCATCTGCATTGGAGCTTGCATCCATCCAGTCTCCGCCGTAAGCCCAGAATGTTTTTCCGTCTTCTCTTGTCGTTGCTAATGACTGGTCTGCCCAATCCCAGATAAATCCTCCCTGAACATTGGCGTACGTACGGTTCAGTTTCCAGAATTCATTGAAACTTCCGAAAGACTGTCCCATCGCATGTTCATATTCCTGTTCAAAATAAGGCAATTTGTTGTTTGTGTTTTTAGCGTAACTTTCTACGTTCTTTGCTTCCGGATACTGTGTGCTGTGAACGTCCACAATGTTCTTGCTTCTGGTCTCCATGCCCCATGGATCCGCTCCTGCATCCTTCTGATAACGATGATAATATCCATCGGATTCACGTTCGTACATACGCAGTCTGCTCGGATCACGGTTCAGAACTGCCATGGCTGCTGCCCAGAAGCAGTAAGTATTGTCTAACGGGCATCTTGTGTAAGTTGCTTCGTTTCCATAAGACCATCCGATGATGGATGCATGGTTTTTCAGAAGCTCCAGCATGTTCATGTTTCGATCTACAACCGGAGTTACCCAGCGGCTGTCCCCTCCAGGGATCGGCACTTTATGATCGCCATATGCTCCGTAGTGTGATTCTACGTTTGCTTCTGCATAAACATAAATACCAAGTTCATCTGCCAGATCATATAAAATCTTTGCATTTGGATAATGTGAAGTACGGACTGCATTGACATTGTACTGTTTCATCAGTTTCAGATCATCGATGATCTCCTGATTTGTCACGGCACTGCCGTTTTCCAGGCTGGTATCGTGACGGTTGACACCGCGGAAGATAATCTTCTGTCCTGTGATCTGCATCTGTTCCTGTTCTGCATCGTTAATGTTTACTTTATAGATTTCACGGAAACCTACATGTTCTGCTTCTGCTTCGATCACTTTTCCGGTGCTGTCTTTTAATTCCAGCGTTACCATGTACAGGTTCGGTGTATCCGGGAACCATTTCTTCGGATTCTTAACTTCGATCGTTGCTGTTTTGCGATCACCCAGATTTACTTTCTTCTCGCCGTCTGCATCTGCTGCATTCGGATCGGATGCACCTGTCACACCCTGAAGTGCTTTCAGCTTATCATAAGAAATCGTATCCTGACCGATCACTTTTCCGTCCATGTCTTTCAGTTTGACATCTACGGTATAGCCGCTGGTATCTTCTTTGTCAGTCAGATTGCGGACATCTACATCCACTTTCATCGTAACATCACTGTTCTTATCTGTGCGGTCTGCAAAACTTGTCTGTACAAAGAAATCACGAAGTTCTGCACGGCTGTCTTTGGAATACAGATAAATGTCACGCATGATACCGCTCAGCTGAATGAAATCCTGATTTTCCAGATAACTTCCGATGCCCCATCGATATACTTTCAGTGCGATCGTATTCTTACCATTTTTATTCAGATATGGTGTGATGTTGAAATCATGAGCCGTAAAGCTGTCTGCCGTATAACCAACCTGTTTTCCGTTGATAAACAGATAATAAGCAGATCTTACGGACTGCAGTGACAGAAATACTTCACGTCCGTCCCAGTTTTCCGGAAGCTCAAACTCAGTACGGTAATATCCTACCGGATTATAGTGCGTCGGTGCCTGAGGATCATCATACTCGATGGTATTTCCCTGTGCACTGCCCCACGGATAGATACTGTTTGTATAGATTGCTTCATCAAAATATTTAAAGGTCTTATCTGCGTTTCGATAAGTCTGCCATGCATGCGGTACAAATTCTTTCTGGAAATCTGCTTTTGCTTCTTCCGGAAGTGTTTCTTCCAGATAACCTTTTGCGTCCGCTGCATCTGCTTTTTCCGGATTTTCTACCAGTGCAAAATCCCATTCTTTCTGAGTCAGCAGCTTATAGTAAGTGCTTGCTGTCTCATTCTGGTCATCCAGTGCACTCTTCTCGCTGTTGAATGCAGTGTCTGCATCCTGATACGGAACAAAATCTGCATGAGAAGGCTCTCTGTTTACTTCTGCGGTTGAAATATCTTTGTACCATTCTTTTCCGGTAAATACCGGTGCTTCATCGGTAACGTAAACACGGATCGTGTTGGAAGTATATTCTTTTCCGCCTGCTGTAAGATAACTTGTAATATCAGCATGGCCTGCTTTCAGACCTTTGATCTGATTTCCTTCCAGAGAAGCAACTTCCGGATTGCTGCTCACGGTGCGGATACCGCTGCTGATCACTGCTCCGGATGCGTCTTTTGCGATTGCTGCAAAGTTCGTTGTTTTTCCGGTCTGCAGATAGCTTGCAGAAACTTCCAGACTGATGCTTGCTTTCAGCTCGTTTATGATCCACAGAGATGTTTTTGCACTTTCTTCTTTCATCTGGATCAGCTGCTGGTTTGCATCATTTGCTGTTGCAACATATTTTCCGGATGCCTTGTTCTGGATCCGGTAATTTCCGCTTGTCTCATCTTTGATGATCTTCCACTTCTGTGTATCATCGCCTGTGTTTTTCGCCATGGAAGGATAGGAATCCAGATCTCCTCCCTGGATCACAAGTGATACATTGTTGCGTGGATGCCAATATACATAACCGTCTCCGGCTTCGGTAAATACCCACATACGTGTCTGGGCAAGTGCCGTATTCCACAGATACAGGTTGTTTCCTTCGCTGACATTGTCTGCTCCAGGCTCGATCAGATAACCGGCAAATTCTACGTTATCGATGCGATAAACGCCCGGCCATTCTTTTGCTGCTTCCAGAACAGTCAGTTCTGTGCTGACTTCTTTCCCTTCAAACGCTGCCTTGATCGTTGCCGTTCCAGCTTTTTTTGCGATAACGGTGTTTCCGGAAACTTCTGCAATATCCGGATTCTCACTGGTGAGCACGGCCTTGCTTCCATCCAGTTCAGCCCCATCCGCATCAAATCCGGTCACAGCTGCGGTTGTACTTTCGCCGGTTCTTATGGTGCTGCTGCCAAGTGAGAGCTTTACTTCCGGCTCAACCTTTGCCAGTCTCCATGCCTGTGCCGTATCGGACATGCTTACCTGTGCATGGCGGTTTGCAGAAGTACTTGCATAACGGGAACCATTTTTCAGATAATACTGATCTTCTGTTCCTGCCACTTTCTCGATCGTCCATTTCTGGTTTGCAGATGCGGCATTCTTTCTCTGAAGGCTGACAGCTGAAGTATCTGCCTGCATGACAAGCTGTGCATCCTGCTTATTGTACCAGTAATAGCTTCCATCCTCAGCCTGTTCAAAATAGAACATCTCACAGTCTGCCGGTGCATTTGCCTCCTGCTCCCACAGCCAGAGATTATTGCCCTCGGATGCCTGGTTTCCTCCAGGAGCCATTCTCTGTGTCTCATCTTCCGTATGATAAATACGGTAGAGTCCTTTCAGTCCGTCCGCTGCTTTGCCGGTCTCTGCTTTTGCGACTGTTCCGAGGCTTCCGATGGAAGTCAGAACCATTGCCATGACAAGAACCATGGACAAAACAAAACGAACACTTCTGGTTACATTTTTCATTTTACTTTCCTCCTTTTCCGGGATTTTCTCCCTTTTGAAAAAAGTATAGGAAAGCAAGTGTTCCAGAAGTGTTCCTTTTTGAGGTGTTTACTGCTGTTTTACTGTTTTAATTACTGTAATTTGACATTACAATCCCGGCCTGACGTTCCAGAACCGGAAGAAAGGCCTCGCTCCAGGAATACTGTGCCATAAATTCATCTGAAAATTTTTCTGCTGCATGGATCTGCCCTTCCATCAGTCCATAATAATCACAGGAAACGCCCTTTGTCTCCAGATACATTCGTCCACGCTCGCTGTGAAGCATCCAGAGAAGTCCATGATCCCGCAGTGTATTTTTCAGGTTCATCACTGCTTTTCGGAAACGTCCTTTCACCTGTTCACTGAACGGTTCTTCTTCCCATAACAGATCCACGGCAAATTCCATTTCCACAATGCCGCCCCGTCTTGCCACAAGAAGTGCAAGCAGTTCTTTTGCCTTTCTGCTGCTAAAATCAATCGCATGACCGTTTAAAAACAGATCAAATCTGCCAAACGTGTGGATTTCCAGCTGCATTTCATCTTTTTGTTCCGTTCTTACCAGCCTTCTTGCTTTATCCAGTGCACGGTCCACCTCTTCCTGTCCAAACGGCTTCAGCAGATAATCACAGGCATCCAGCTGATAGGCATCAAATGCGTACTGGTCGTATGCTGTGACAAACGCTGCCTGAAGATCCGGTTTTTCTTTGTGCATCTGATCCAGCAGTTCCAGTCCCGTGATCCCCGGCATCCTGATATCACAAAATGCAAAATCCACCGGATGCCCGGCAACGTACTGCAATGCCTGCTTTGGGTTTACAAATTTTCCGCAAATTTCAATATCTTTGTGTTTTTCACATAAATAGCTTAATTCTTCCAGGATCAATGGTTCATCATCTATCAGAATAATTTTCATCGTCTGTCTCCTCCCATGGAATATGTATTGTCTGCCTGCACCCTTCTCCTTTTCTGCTCTCAATCTCAAGATCCGCATTTAGAAATTCTTTCAGACGCAGCTTCAGATTTCTTATGGCAATCCCGTCTGCATCTTTCAGTTTTTCGGTGTCAAATCCTGCCCCGTCATCCAGGATCTGAACACAGATTTCTCCGTTTTTCCGAAAACTTCGGATCTGTACGGTGCCGCCCTCCATCTTCTGGCAGATTCCGTGACATACCGCGTTTTCTACCAGCGGTTGGATCGTCAGAGGCGGTATCCGGAACTTTTCTTCCTGAAGATCCCACTGAACCTGAAGCCTCTCCCCAAAACGAATCTTTTCAATGTGCAGATACCGCTCAATCGTCTTACATTCTTCCCGAAACGGAATCATCTCTGCAGATTCCAGTGCATTCATATTTCCACGCAAAAATACGGCAAAATCGTAGACTGCCTGTTCTGCCTCTTTCGGACGCGTCCGGCAGAGCACTTTGATCGACATCAGGGCATTTTGCAAAAAATGCGGTTTGATCTGATGCAGTGCAAGCTCCAGCCGAGCTTCCTGGAGCTTCTGCTCAATCTTCGCCGCCTCCAGTGCCCTCTGCTGGATTTTATTCATACGCCAGCGGTCAATGACATTGACGCTCAGATCAAAAGCGATCACTCCGACAAGCATGAAAATACCTCCACTATAAGGAAGCATGCCGATATGTGCGAAATCTGACAATACGATCCCGGTATACAAAAGCAATATGCCTATTTCCCAGATCATATCTTCTCCGGATATTTCTTCTTTTTTGCGATACCCTGCAAAGCGGATCAGCAGTAGCAGCCAGACACCCACGTCCATGGTCAGCTTCCATGATAAAATCCCTTCAAAAGCTGCAAGGCTCATCACAATGACACCGGTGATCAGAATCCCTTCCAGAATTCCGAAATCTTTTTTCTGCCGGTCTTTTTTATAACCGTTTTTCAGAAGAAATTCCCAGACCAGACTTTCCATCACGCATACAGAAAACAGAATCAGATCATAATATTTCAAAGTCCCGCCTATGACTGCCGAAAACGCTGCATCGGAATAGATCATATGGATGGTCAATAAGAACAGCACCAGAAAAACACTTCTGCTGTAACCGCTGTCCGGCGTGATCTTCAGCTGTAATAAATAAGAACATAAAAACAACATATGCATGCCAAGCAACAGGATCATCCAGGTATGATAACGGTCATACTGTTCACTCCACACGCTTTCATCCTGGATCCGCGGTGTAAAAGACAGCCCCGGAAGCAGATATCCCGCTGTTTCTATGATCAGATCACATTCCGAAGACTGAAGCGTAATGGTCGTCCTGATCGACGTATCCCTGCTGACTTTCAGTGCATCCGGATCAGAAGAAACTACTCCGCTTTTCTCAATACATTTTCCATTCAGATAAATCCGATAAGCCGCCGGCATACCTTTCAGGCTCACAGAAACGTCAAATTGCGGCGGACAGTTTTTCAGTTTTACACGGTAACTTCCCCAGTTGAACATCCCTGCATTTTTTCGGGGCATATAAGAAGGCACCCTGACAAACTTCCCGGAAACCTGCTCTTCATCCAGCTCCGTAGCAATGAATTTCTGTTCAAAAAACTCCCATTCTCCGCACAGATCGACTGCTTTTCCGCTTTGCAGTCCAAACTGTTTGAAATCTGCTTCTCCCTTACAGACCACCTGTTTCTGCGGCATCATGAGAACGGTCAGCATTGCTGCAGTACATACAGCAAACACCGCAGCAAGAAAAAGAAACCTTCGATTTTTTTCTGTTCTATTTAAAATCCGCATATAAAAACTCATATCCTCCACCTGCAAGATTCATGCTTGTCTCAAAACCGGTCAGGTTCCGGTTCAGTAACAGGCTTTCTTTTCGAAGCTGCAATGGAATCATCGGCACATCTTCCATCAATGCTTTTTCTGCTTTATATAAGGTGCTAAGTCTGATCTGCTCATCTGTCTGCCTTTCAGCCTCTCTCAGACATTTCTGTACCGTGCCGCTTTGACTTTCTCCTTCCCCATAAGTGTAATCATAATTCCAGCTCTGCAGATAGGCCATCACATCTGCATATTCTGCGATAATACCAGTGAGCGTAACAGTACCGTTGTTTTTCTCTGCCCAGAATGCATCTCCGGTTGCCGTTTCCAGTTCCACCGAGATTCCAAGCTTTTTCTCCCACTGGCGTTTGATTTCCGTTCCTTCCTGTATGCTCCATGGATCATCATTCACCAGCAGCTTTATTTTCACATCTTCCGCTCTGGAAATATGCAGTTTTTTGAATGCTTCTCCAAGCTTTTCTTCTGCAAGCTTCTGACTTCCGTATTTTGTACACGGCAGATCCTGATAATTCTCTGTGTAAGTTTTCAAAATACCAAGACCGTTTTCCGGAACATAGCGTGCATTCGGCACAAGAAAATCACTGTCCATATTTTCTGTGTATTCTACCCGGTTCAATGCATAATTTAACGCCTGGCGAAATTCCCTGCACTGCAAAGGTCCTTCGGTCTGCAGATCCAGATAAAGACTTTCACAGATCCCGGTCATCACTTTTTTCTGAATTCCGGCATTGTATTTTTCCGCTCCTTTTAACGGGATCGGCATCACATCGACCTCTCCTTTTACAAACCTTTCATATGCTTCATCCACTGACTCCAGGCATACCGCTTCCACCCTATCCAGCCGGATGTTGTCCCGTTCCCAGTAATAGGGATTCTTTTTCATACTTACCAGCTCTTCACTCCAGGTGTCCAGTGTAAATGGTCCATTGCAGTCTTCCGGCCGCAATATTTCCGTCGCATCTTTTCTTATCGGCACAAAACTTCGTAAAGCCAGAAGCTGCAGAAACTGAACCTGCGGATGCTCCAGCTCGATCTGAAGCGTTTTTTCATTCAGCACTGTCACACCCAGTTCTTCGATTCTCTTTTTCCCCTGATAAATGTCTTCTGCATTTTTTATGATCGCTGCATAAGAGTTAAAATATTCCGGTTCCACCAGTTTTTGGAATGCCCCAAGAAAATCATCTGCTGTAACAGGAGTACCATCACTGTAACAGGCATCATCGCGCAAATAAAATGTATAAACCTTCTGGTCCTCCGAAATTTCATAGCGGTCTGCCATTCCGTACTGAAGTTCGTACTGATACACCCGCATAAGTCCTTCCAGCAAATAACAGGAAATCGTCTGCTCTGCACTGCCTTTCAGTTTCAGATGATTCAGGCCTTCTCCCGAAAACATGCTGTAATTGACGTACCGCATAACTTTTTCCTGCCCGTCCGATTCTTTCGTTACACTTTCCGTTTCCTTCTGCCGTGCACATCCCCCTGCCAGCAACATTACCATAAAAATCAGAAAACACCGTCTCAAAAAACCTTTCATTGTCACTTTCCCTTCTCCCACCATGATTAAGATAATGATATAATATTTTTCCTGTTTTTTCAATCTTCCGGCAGGATATGATTTTTGAATACACAACAAAAAGACAGAAGCATGTGGCGGAAATAAATTCCATCGCATGCTCTGTCTTTTTGCTGCCGGCCTTTTCTGAAACACTATATCATGCCAGCTTTTCTTTCTTATGTTTTATTTTGTGCGTACTTTCTTTTTTGCACTGTAAGCAGTGTATGGGACATAACCGCTGTCTTTTCCGAGAGAAGCGACGACATATCCTTTTCCCTCGGATTCGAGCGAGGTGGCGCCTGGCTCAAATTCGACGGTATAATCAGCCTCTCCCTCCGAAAAAGCAGCTGCGGTAGAACCAAAGTCAATATTTTGGTTGATGGAAAGATCGGATACCGGATCCAGTCCGTGCTGTTTTAAAATATATTCAAAAACCATTTGAGGCATACCACCCTTACGGCCTCCGAGCACATCTTTTCCGATCAGATCCGCCCATGTAAAGTCCGGCATTTCCTCTCTTGCAACCAGAAAGTTTCCTGCCCGCTGAGTCAGCTGCGCAAAATTGACAGGGGCATCGCCTGCACCGCCGCTGTACGTGTAGATGGAAGCTTCCGAACCCATGAATCCAATTTCTGCCTCACCGGAGAGCAGGGCGGTCATCACCTTGTCAGCGCCAAAACCGGTGACGAGCGTCAGGTCGATTCCTTCTTCCGCAAAATAGCCCTCTTCAATCGCCACATACTGCGGTGCATAAAAAATCGAATGCGCCACCTCATTTAATGTGATTTCCGTAAGCTCTTTTGCGCTTTTCGCCGTTGCCTCTTTTACCGTTTCCGTTGCAGCCTCTTCTGCAAACGCCATAGTCGGTAGCGCCGTCACGCTAAGCAGGGCGGACACCGCCAGAGAAATCCATTTTCTATTTTTCATATCGTTACTCCTTTACAGACATCTACTGTTACAGTATGCCGTAAAATGCAGAGGTGTTCTCGCGCAATATTTATTTGTGTTTCTGGTGTCACTGCAATTCTTGGCAAGGGCAATTCTGTAAAGCGCTGCAGCCGGATGATATGTCACCGAACAAGTAGCAGCGCTACCTGCCATACTGTGCGCGGAATTGTTGAGGGGTCAGGCCCGTTGCTTTTTTAAATTGCTTATGAAAATAAGAGCTGTTTGAAAATCCGGTTTTTTCGCTGATTTCATTTAAAGAAAGGGAGGAATGCAGCAAAAGATCTTTGGCACGGTCAATACGTGCGGTATTGAGATAGGAGCTGAGTGTTTGGTGAAATTTCGTATGAAA
>OLQG01002008.1_pt1 | contig 11331 bp, 7 predicted proteins | sample 1672221 | NCBI WGS metagenome assembly OLQG01 (sample SAMEA3136660, study PRJEB25190) | human gut metagenome | biome: human gut; feature: human-associated habitat; material: faeces | place: Austria | collected 2013
ATATTAGGGATGGCTATGTCGACGCAGTTTACCGCGATGAATACCATCACACTTGCCGATCTGACCGATGACAATGCCAGCAGCGGTAACAGTGTTCTGGCGGTCACGCAGCAACTGTCGATTAGTTTAGGCGTTGCTGTAAGTGCGGCCGTCCTTCGCGTTTATGAAGGAATGGAAGGCACAACGACTGTCGAACAATTCCACTATACGTTTATCACAATGGGCATTATTACTGTTGCTTCAGCAGCAATGTTCATGCTTCTGAAAACAACCGATGGTAATAATTTGATCAAAAGACAGCGTAAATCTAAGCCGAACCGCGTTCCATCAGAATCGGAGTAAGTTGTAATCGTTGTTGCTGAAGGGTCGGCTGGGTTATCCGATGGATGAGTACATCAATCGCCAGCTCCCCCAGTTCATCTTTCGGTTGGTGGATAGTGGTTAATGGTGGCGTCATAAAGCTTGCCAGTTCGATATCGTCATAGCCAATCACCGCGATATCCTGCGGAACCTGTAACTCTGCCTGATATAACGCCTGGTAAACGCCAACAGCCATAGCGTCATTTCCGGTAAAGACGGCCTGAGGACGCAGCGGATGTGCAGTTGGCGCATAGCGTCAAACCCGCCGTTAAATTCAAAATCACCAGTGACTTCATAGCCATCAGGAATGTTGAGACCCGCACGTTTCATCGCCGCCCGATAACCTTCCAACCGCAGGCGCGCCGGAGTTTTATCCAGCGGGCCGGTAATACAGGCGATACGGGTATGACCTTTATCGATCAGATATTGCGTTGCTAAGTCTCCGCCCAGCAACGAGTTATCCTGAATAAGATCGCTGTCGCCATCGAACGGAGCCCAGTCCATCATCACAGTAGGCACTGTCGGATAACGTTGCATGATTTCACGCGAAGGTTGATGCGTTTCGGTGCACAGTAACAGCAAGCCATCAACGCGTTTTTGCATCAGCGTTTCCAGATTGCGATTCATCCGCTGTTCATCGCCTTCGGTATTGCAAAGGACGAGACTATAACCGCGTTCGAAGCAGCTGCGTTCAACGCCACGCACCAGTTCTGAATAGAAAGGATTGGTACTGGCAGTGATCAACATGCCAATGGTATGTGTTTGATTGAGTTTGAGGCTACGCGCCAGAGCTGATGGCGCGTAATTGAGTTCTTTAATCGCCGCTTCAACTTTGGCGGTAATCGCTTCACTGACGAAGCGATCTTTATTGATAACGTGAGAAACTGTTGAGGTAGAAACGCCCGCCAGGCGGGCAACATCTTTCATTGTAGCCAAGCGTCACCTCTGCCTGTCTAAAAATGCGTCGATCTCTTCACGCCACGGTACGGAAGGTTGTGCGCCTTTACGTGTTACGGCAATCGCAGCGGCAGCATGGGCAAAACGAATCGCCTCTGGCAATGGTTTTTCTTCCAGCAATGCCGTGATTAACGCACCGTTAAAGGTATCTCCGGCAGCAATGGTATCGACAGCCTGCACCCGGAATCCAGGAACGCGCTGACCTTCACCATTCACGCTAGCCCATACACCACGACTTCCTAAAGTAATCAGTACAGTACGGATACCTTTTTCATGCAGTACCTGCGCCGCCTTCGCTGCATCTTCATCATTTTCAACACGAATACCGGTGAGCTTTTCTGCTTCCGTTTCGTTTGGCGTAATAATGTCCACCAGCGCCAGCAGTTCGTCAGGAAGTTCGCGAGCCGGAGCCGGGTTAAGCGCAACGATAGTCTTATTTTGATGGGCGATTTTCGCCGCTGCCATCACACTTTCGAGTGGTGATTCCAGCTGCATTAATAATGCTGACGCGTTGGCAATACGCTCACGTTGCGCTTCCACCAGCGCCGGGGAAAGGGCAGCATTAGCGCCGGCATGAATACCGATGACATTCTCACCTTCGCCATTAACAAAAATCAGCGCCACACCTGTTGATTCGCCTTTGATCACGCTGACCGGAGTAATATCAATGTTATCAGTGGCGAGCTGCTGGCGAACGCTCTCACCAATGCTGTCATCACCCGTACAGGCAATAAACGCGATATTCGCACCGCTACGCCCAGCAGCCACAGCCTGATTCGCGCCTTTGCCGCCAAATGCAACCTGATAGTGGTTACCGGTTACGGTTTCGCCTGGAGTAGGAAAAGATTGAAGATTAAGAATGTGGTCAGCATTAATGCTGCCAAGAACAACGAGGCTGCCTGCGTTTTGCATATTCGGGATGTCCATAAAATGCGCCACCGTGTTAGGGTGGCGCGTGCCCTGCTTTTCTTTATATTACACGTTCATCTGTCGATGACGTATTTATGTCACCATCAGGTCATACAACCTGATTAAAACTACTGCTTAACAACCAGTTTCAGATCAACCGGATACTTAGCCTGAACTTTCTCGCCTTTCAGCACTTTATCTGCGGTTTCGACGCCTTTCGCGCCAATCTGATCGGGTAGCTGAGCGATAGTCGCTGCTAGTTTGCCATCATTCACCGCTTTTTCGCCATCCGGTGTACCGTCAAATCCGACGACCATCACATCCGATTTACCGGCAGTTTGCAGTGCGCGCAGCGCGCCCAGCGCCATTTCATCATTCTGCGCGAATACAGCCTGAACATCCGGATGAGCGGTCAACAGGTTCTGCATTACGTTCAAACCTTTAGTGCGATCAAAATCTGCTGGCTGGCTGGCAAGAACATTAAACTTGTGAGCAGCAACGGCCTGCTGGAAGCCTTCGCCACGTTCACGGGCTGCGGATGTACCAGCAATGCCTTGCAGCTCGATAACTTTGGCACCTTCACCCGCTTTCTTCGCGATGTAATCACCAGCGATTTTGCCGCCCAGTACGTTATCAGAAGCAATGTGGCTCACCACTTCACCTTTCGTTGCCTGGCGGTCAAGAGTGATAACCGGGATGTTCGCCTGGTTAGCCATCTTCACAGCATTACCCACTGCGTCGGAGTCGGTCGGGTTAATCAGCAGAATTTTTGTGCCGCGAACGGTTAAGTCCTGCACGTTCGCCAGCTCTTTCGCCGGGTTGTTCTGGGAGTCCAGCACCACCAGGTTATAGCCAAGTTTATCCGCCTCTTTCTGCGCGCCATCTTTCAGCGATACAAAGAACGGGTTGTTAAGCGTGGAGACCACCAGCGCGATGGTGTCTTTTGCCATCGCATTCGCACTGACGGTGGCGCTTAGCGCAACAGCGGAAACCAGGGTAGCCAGTTTTTTCATGTTCATATTCAAGATGTCCTGTAGTCGTTATTACTGCTTTTTGTTGTCTACCAGCACCGCCAGCAAAATCACCACCGCTTTGACGATCATCTGGTAATAGGAGGAAACACCTAACAAATTCAATCCATTATTAAGGAAGCCAAGAATTAATGCGCCGATCAACGTCCCAACAATGCGACCTTTTCCGCCCGCCAGACTCGTACCGCCCAGAACCACCGCAGCAATAGCATCCAGCTCATAGCCAGTCCCCGCCGTGGGTTGTGCGGAGGAGAGACGCGCCACTTCAATGATCCCGGCCAGCGATGCCAGCAGACCACAAAGAGAATAGACGATGATTTTGATTTTATTGACGTTGATACCAGAAAGACGCGTTGCCGCTTCGTTGCCGCCCAGCGCGTAGATGTAACGCCCCAGACGCGTGTGATGCAGCATGTACCAGGCCGCGAGGAAGACAATCCCCATGATCCAGACTGGCGTCGGTACGCCCAGCGGACGACCAATACCAAACCAGCCAAACAGATCGGCGTTCTCAGTAAAGCCGGTATTCACTGGGCTACCGTTGGTATAAACCATGGTCACGCCGCGCAGTAAAAGCATCATAACCAGCGTAGCGATAAACGCCTGGACGCGACCTTTCGCTACAATCACCCCGGTTACCGCACCAATTGCGGCACCTAACGCGAGAGCAGCAGCGACAGCCACCAGCGCATTGACTTCAATGCCGACGATAGATGCAGCAACTGCGCCGGTCAGCGCCAACAGAGAACCTACCGATAAGTCGATGCCCGACGTCAGGATCACCAGCGTCATCCCGACCGCCATAATGGCGTTCACTGAGGTTTGCTGGAGAATATTGAATAAGTTATTGATGGTGAAAAAGTTCGGGCTTAACGTCGAGACAATCGCGATCAGCACCAGCAGAGCGATAAGCGATTTCTGCTCCATCAGCCACGCTTTCGTGAAATAACGGCGACCAGAGACAGTCTGGGTTGTCATTTTTTTACTCCTGATTCACGCGATTAAGCTTGCCCACAGCGGCAGCCATTAACACTTCCTGGGTGGCCTGCTCACGAGTAAATTCCCCGCTGAGATGCCCTTCATGCATGACGATGATGCGATCGCTCATGCCTAATACTTCTGGCATCTCCGATGACACCAGAATGATGCTCAAGCCATCGGCTTTGAACTGGTTAATCAGTTGATAGATCTCTTTTTTCGCGCCGACATCTACGCCACGGGTAGGTTCATCAAGGATCAACACTTTGGGGCGTGTCATCAGACCGCGGGCAATCGCCACTTTTTGCTGATTGCCACCGGAAAGCAGACCAATTGCCTGTTCCATCGACGGAGTTTTCACATTAAACAGACGAATGAAATCACTCACAGCCTGCTGTTCATCGGCATGCTTCAAACTGCCGCCAGCGCGGCTGAAGTAGCGCAGCGCTGTCAGCGACATGTTCTCTTTTACTGACATGCCCAACACTAAACCGTCACGTTTACGGTCTTCGGAGATATACACAATGCCGTTTGCCAGGCCATCCTGCGGTGAACGGGTAACGACTTCATGCCCATCCAGGGTGACGTAACCGCTGGTGCGCGGTAGTGCGCCGTAGAGCACTTTCATCAGTTCGGTACGACCTGCGCCCATCAAACCAGAGACGCCAAGAATTTCGCCTTTGCGTAAAGTAAAAGAGACATCGTTAACGCCAGGTCCGCAGAGATTATCGACTTTCAGGCGGATATCTCCCGGCGCTTTGTCCAGGTGCGGATATTGATCTTCCAGCTTGCGACCCACCATCATCTCAATCAGCGAATCTTCGGTCAGTGATGCCACTTCGCGCTCAGCAATAAATTGTCCGTCACGAAAAACGGTAACGTCATCGCAAATCTCGAAGATTTCTTTCATGCGGTGGGAGATATAGACAATACCGCGGCCTTGCGATTTCAGCTCGCGGATGACGCGGAACAGGGATTCGGTTTCGGTATCGGTCAGCGCATCGGTCGGTTCATCCATAATGATGACTTTCGACTCAAAGCTCAGCACTTTGGCGATTTCAACCATTTGCTGGTCACCGATGGAAAGATCGCCCACCAGCTTGTCGCTTTTAAAGCGCAGGTTAAGTTTAGCCAGCAATTTATCCGCTTCGGCATACATGGTTTTCCAGTCAATTTTGCCAAAGCGATTAACAAACTCACGACCGAGGAAAATGTTTTCGGCAATGGTCAACTGCGGGATCAGGTTCAGTTCCTGATGGATAATCCCAATCCCGGCTTCCTGGGAAGATTTTGGCCCGGTAAATGTCGTTTCTTTCCCCAGCCATAAAAGCGTACCGGCATCGCGAGTATAGATGCCAGTAAGCACTTTCATCATGGTGGATTTACCCGCGCCGTTTTCGCCCACCAGCGCCATCACGCGGCCCGGATAGACATTTAACGCTGCGCCCGAGAGGGCTTTTACGCCCGGGAAGGCTTTATCGATGCCTTTAAGCTGAAGTAATGCTTCCATGACGGCCTCAGAACGTCACGCCAGCACAGAGAATGATATTCGCATACGGAGAACATTCTCCGCTGCGAATTACCGCCTGACTTTCTGCGGTTTGTTGTTTGAATTGTTCATGCGTGGTGTAACGAATTTCAATGGTATTTCCCTGGTGTTTTTGCAGCTGCTCAAGGTGAGTGAGCAACGTTTCGTGGAGTTGCGGATTATGGTGTTTGATCTCTTCCGCGATAATGGCCGCCTCGACCTGCATTTCATTTGTGACGACGCCCAGCACCTGCATAAAAGAAGGTACACCCTGGGTTAATGCCATATCGATACGCGTTGTACTTTTGGGGATGGGTAAACCAGCATCACACACCACCAGCGTATCGGTATGTCCCAGACGGGAGATCACCGATGAAATATCAGAATTAAGAACGGTGCCTTTTTTCATTTTTTTCTCCATCAGCGAAACGTTTCGCTGACCCACAGTTTAATCCTGACTGAGTTGGGAAAACCATCGTGACGTTACGGAAATGTGATCAACCTCGAAACGTTTTACATGGTGATTAACCATGAAAACAAAAACGCCCCCTTATGAAGAAAGGAGGCGTCTGGCGTTAGATTTCGACCTGAGTACCCAGTTCGATAACCCTGTTTGGCGGGATTTCAAATTGATCTGGTGCACGCAGCGCATTACGTTGCAGCAGCAAGTACAGCTTGCCGCGCAGACGCAAATACCACGGGCGTTTGCCGAGGATCAACGACTCATGCGACATAAAGAAGGAGGTTTCCATCATCCGGCAACTTAATCCTTCCAGACCGCAGCGGTGGAAAACTTCTTCTACGTTTGGCGTTTCTCGCCAACCATAACTTGCCACCACGCGCCAGAAAGTGGGCGACAGTTGTTCAATCTGTACCCGACGGACGTTATGGACATATGGAGCGTCTTCGGTGCGCAGAGTTAACAGAATCACCCGCTCATGCAATACCTTGTTATGTTTAAGGTTATGCATCAGCGCAAAGGGAATGACGTTGATTGCACGCGACATATACACCGCGGTCCCGGGCACGCGAACGGGCGGTGATTTCTCCAGCGAAGCAATCATCGCTTCCAGAGAGTTACCATGTTCATGCATCCGCCGCAGCAAGCGGAAACGCTCGCTCTTCCAGGTGGTCATCACGATAAACATCACAGTACCGAGGCTCAATGGCAACCAGCCGCCGGAGAGCAGTTTATCGAGGTTAGCGGTGAACAATGGAATATCGACACAAAGGAAAGCAATCAGGATCAGCGCAACAAAATACTTATTCCAGTGCCAGTTCTGACGTGCCACGGTAGTCGAGAGAATAGACGTCAGCACCATGGTTCCGGTCACCGCAATCCCGTACGCCGCCGCCAGGTTGCTGGAGTGCTCAAAGCTGACAATCACAATCACGACCGCGACATAGAGCATCCAGTTCACAAACGGAATATAGATTTGCCCTGACTCCATTTCGGAGGTGTGAATAATGCGCATCGGCGACAAATATCCCAGACGTACCGCCTGACGCGTCAATGAAAAGACGCCAGAGATAACCGCCTGCGAGGCGATTACCGTCGCCAGTGCGGCGATGATCAGCAGCGGGATCAGCGCCCAGTCCGGTGCCAAAAGGAAGAACGGGTTCTTAATCGCTTCCGGGTTCTTTAACAACAGCGCTCCCTGGCCGAAGTAATTAAGAGTTAAGGAAGGTAATACGACAGTGAACCACGCCAGACGAATAGGGAACTTACCAAAGTGTCCCATATCAGCATACAGCGCCTCGACCCCCGTAATCGACAGCACCACTGCCCCTAATGCAATAAAAGAAACCGTTTTGTATTCAAGGAAGAAATGCACCGCCCACATCGGATTCAGCGCATGCAGCACTTCCGGGTTAGCAATAATGCTACGTAACCCCAGTCCTGCCAGAATCAAAAACCAGGTCAGCATGATCGGCGCAAACAGCTTACCGACCATAGCCGTGCCATGCTTTTGAATCATAAATAATAAAGTGAGAACGATAATTGAGAGGGGAACTATCCAGGTATCCAGCTGCGGGGCGACGATTTCCAGACCTTCAATGGCTGACATCACCGAAATAGCGGGTGTTATGACGACTTCACCATAGAAAAAGCTGCCGCCGATTAGCCCCATAATCACCAGCATTGATGTGGTTCGCGCCGACGTATTACGCCCGGCAAGCGACATCAACGTCAGGATCCCCCCCTCACCGGCGTTATCTGCCCGCATCACGAAGGTGAGATATTTAATGGAAACCACAAAGATTAGCAGCCAGAAGATCAGCGATAAAAAGCCAAACACGGCATCGCGTTCAACGCCAAAACCAAACTGGCCGGACAAACATTCACGAAGTGTATATAACGGGCTGGTACCAATATCGCCGTAGACAACTCCAATCGCCGCGAGGGTAATCGCGGGCAATGATTGCTTATTATCAGTGCTCATAGACTAGTCTTTCGTTGAAATATGAAATGTGTGCTTAGTCCCTTGGCCCACAAAAAAGCGCACAGTATGCACGATTAACGGCAAAATCGTACTCCTAAATGCGGCCACATTAACCTGGCTCAAAGAAAAATACCCCCCCTTTGAGACTATTTTAGCCACCAGCAAGAAACGTCTATACTCGCAATTTACGCAGAACTTTTGACGAAAGGACGCCACTTCATTATGGCTCCCCCTCATTTATTAGCGGAAAGAATTTCCCGCCTGAGCAGTTCGTTGGAAAAGGGGCTTTATGAACGTAGCCACGCCATCCGCTTGTGTTTATTAGCGGCATTAAGTGGTGAAAGTGTGTTCCTCCTTGGCCCGCCAGGTATTGCCAAAAGTTTGATCGCCCGGCGCTTAAAATTCGCCTTTCAGAATGCCCGCGCGTTTGAATATCTGATGACCCGCTTCTCCACGCCGGAAGAAGTTTTTGGTCCCCTTTCTATTCAGGCGCTAAAAGATGAAGGGCGCTATGAACGTTTAACCAGCGGTTACCTGCCGGAAGCAGAAATTGTCTTTCTGGATGAGATCTGGAAAGCGGGCCCGGCAATTCTTAATACCTTGCTCACCGCCATTAACGAGCGCCAGTTCCGCAACGGTGCACACGTAGAAAAAATCCCGATGCGCCTGCTGGTGGCGGCCTCCAACGAGCTGCCGGAAGCAGACAGCAGTCTGGAAGCGTTATATGACCGCATGCTGATTCGTCTGTGGTTAGATAAAGTGCAGGATAAAGCGAATTTCCGCTCCATGCTGACCAGTCAACAGGATGAAAACGACAATCCGGTTCCTGATGCCTTGCAGGTCACAGATGAAGAATATGAACGCTGGCAGAAAGAGATTGGTGAAATTACGCTGCCCGATCATGTATTTGAGCTGATTTTTATGCTGCGCCAGCAACTGGATAAATTACCGGATGCGCCTTATGTCTCGGATCGTCGCTGGAAAAAAGCGATCCGATTATTACAGGCCAGCGCCTTTTTTAGCGGTCGCAGTGCTGTTGCCCCGGTAGATCTCATTTTGCTGAAAGATTGCCTGTGGTATGACGCGCAAAGCCTGAATTTGATACAACAACAAATTGATGTATTGATGACCGGTCACGCCTGGCAACAGCAAGGGATGTTGACTCGCCTTGGCGCGATTGTGCAACGTCACCTGCAACTCCAGCAGCAACAAAGCGATAAAACAGCCTTAACGGTAATTCGTCTGGGCGGCATTTTCAGCCGTCGTCAGCAGTATCAACTTCCTGTTAACGTTACTGCTTCCACTCTGACTCTACTGCTGCAAAAACCGTTAAAACTGCATGATATGGAAGTGGTTCATATCTCCTTTGAGCGTAGCGCGCTGGAACAGTGGCTGAGCAAAGGTGGTGAAATTCGCGGTAAACTGAACGGTATCGGCTTTGCCCAGAAACTGAATCTGGAAGTTGATAGCGCCCAACATCTTGTCGTTCGCGATGTAAGTTTACAAGGCAGTACGCTGGCACTTCCCGGTTCATCGGCTGAAGGTCTGCCTGGTGAAATAAAACAACAACTGGAAGAGCTTGAAAGCGACTGGCGCAAGCAACACGCTTTATTCAGCGAACAGCAAAAATGTCTGTTTATCCCTGGCGACTGGTTAGGTCGCATTGAAGCCAGCCTACAGGATGTCGGTGCACAGATTCGCCAGGCACAACAATGCTAACGCTGGATACGCTTAATGTGATGCTGGCCGTCAGCGAAGAGGGATTGATCGAAGAGATGATCATCGCACTGCTGGCCTCACCGCAGCTGGCGGTCTTCTTTGAAAAATTCCCACGCCTGAAGGCGGCAATCACTGATGATGTTCCCCGCTGGCGTGAAGCGCTGCGCAGTCGGCTGAAAGATGCCCGAGTCCCGCCGGAACTCACCGAAGAGGTGATGTGCTATCAGCAAAGCCAGCTCCTCTCCACGCCACAGTTTATTGTGCAGCTACCACAGATCCTGGACTTACTGCATCGTCTGAATTCTCCATGGGCAGAACAAGCCCGACAGTTGGTTGATGCTAACAGCACGATCACTTCAGCGTTACACACGCTTTTTCTCCAGCGTTGGCGTTTAAGTCTGATCGTGCAAGCAACGACGTTAAATCAACAGCTATTAGAAGAAGAACGCGAACAACTGTTGAGTGAAGTTCAGGAACGCATGACGCTGAGCGGACAACTTGAACCGATTCTCGCAGATAACAATACTGCAGCTGGTCGTCTGTGGGATATGAGCGCCGGTCAGCTTAAACGTGGCGACTATCAGTTGATTGTGAAATACGGTGAATTTCTTAACGAACAGCCGGAACTGAAACGCCTGGCAGAGCAGCTGGGGCGTTCTCGGGAAGCCAAATCAATACCGCGCAACGATGCGCAGATGGAAACCTTCCGCACCATGGTGCGCGAACCGGCGACGGTTCCTGAGCAGGTTGATGGTCTGCAACAAAGCGATGATATTTTACGTCTCCTGCCGCCAGAACTGGCGACACTAGGGATAACGGAACTGGAGTATGAGTTTTACCGTCGGCTGGTGGAAAAACAGTTGCTCACCTATCGCCTGCACGGTGAGTCGTGGCGTGAAAAAGTGATCGAACGTCCGGTGGTACATAAAGATTACGATGAACAGCCGCGCGGGCCGTTTATTGTCTGTGTGGATACTTCCGGCTCAATGGGCGGCTTTAATGAACAGTGTGCGAAAGCGTTCTGCCTGGCCTTGATGCGCATTGCTCTCGCAGAAAACCGGCGCTGCTATATTATGCTATTTTCCACCGAGATCGTCCGTTATGAGCTTTCAGGCCCACAAGGCATCGAACAAGCAATCCGTTTTTTAAGCCAGCAGTTTCGTGGCGGCACCGATCTTGCCAGTTGTTTTCGCGCCATTATGGAACGCTTGCAAAGCAGGGAATGGTTTGATGCCGATGCGGTGGTGATTTCTGATTTTATCGCTCAGCGGTTGCCTGACGACGTGACGAGTAAAGTGAAAGAGCTGCAGCGGGTACATCAGCATCGCTTTCATGCCGTGGCGATGTCGGCACACGGCAAACCCGGCATCATGCGCATTTTCGATCATATCTGGCGCTTTGATAC
>OLQG01002015.1_pt1 | contig 11287 bp, 8 predicted proteins | sample 1672221 | NCBI WGS metagenome assembly OLQG01 (sample SAMEA3136660, study PRJEB25190) | human gut metagenome | biome: human gut; feature: human-associated habitat; material: faeces | place: Austria | collected 2013
TCCATGAAACAGATGCAGCAAATCTGAAACAGTTAGGCGAGTTTATTGAGAATACTTTTAAACATAATCTTTTACAGGATGCGGAAATATCTATATTCCCGGCTTCAAATACCGAAAAAAATAATGGAGAAGCATTGAGGACGGATGATTATGATTCGTATTTTGTAAATGAAGATGGCAATAAAGAACTCACTATCAATATAAAGTGGGACAGACCAAGAAAAGTATCATATCTGGTTATAAAAGAAGCTATTCCGCTTAGTCAAAGAGTAGAGTCTTTTTCTGTAAGCTATGAGAATGACGGAATTATGCAGGAATGCTATAAGGGAACAACCATTGGTTATAAAAAAATAATAGATTTACAGGAAATGGAAACAAAAAATCTTATTATTCATATTGATGATGCAAGAGTTGCTCCGGCAATATCATTTGTTGGCGTATATTAAAGAAGAACGAAAGGACCAGATACAGTTTTGTTTCTGGTCCTTTCGTGTTTAAAGTCAAGAATTGAAAATTATAATGTTTTGATAGGGGAAGGAAATGTATAAAGTATTATTTGCAGAAGATGAATTATTAGTGCGCCTGGGATTACAGAACTCTATACCATGGAGTGAATATCAGATGGAATTATCTGCATTGGCTGAAAATGGAATAGAGGCATTTCAATTGTTTGAGTCGATTCATCCGGATGTTTTGATAACGGATCTTCGTATGGAAGGGATGGATGGTCTGGAACTTGTTAAAAAGGTAAGGGAGATTGATAAAGACTGCGCTATTGTTGTAGTATCATGCATGAATGACTTTGAAATTTTGAGACAATTGATTCCGTATAATATTAATGCTTATGTTTTGAAGGCAAGCATCAGTATTGATGAGGTGTGTGATGCATTGCAGAATGTGCAGGAATATCTGATCAGAATAGGAAGAAAAACAGAGGAAACAGGAAGTAGTTCTGACAAATTAGAGATACATATTTCAAAGTTTTTATTAGGAAAAATCGTAAACTGTACATGGGAAAAAGCGGATGATATGGAGCATATGCTGTTGTTTAGCCTAAAAGATGAAGATCAGACAAAGATTAATGCATTGGCAATGGAGTTTATATATGAACTTGTAAGACGTCAGCTGCCAAATAAATTGCTGATTCCGTTAAAAGAAAAAGAATTTATTATATTCTATGAACATGAAGAACGAAATATAGATGAGCGAATAAAAAGGATTAACAGTTCCATTGAGGACTTTCTGGGGGTTCGCTTTGTGATCACATATTGTAATAGGAAGGAATCAGAAAGTCTGAAGGACTGGTTTGATCGTGCATATGTACAGCAATTTAGTATAGACTATGATGATAATAGCGGAAAAGCATTGATTCAGAAATCAATATCTTATATGGAGGAACATTATCAGGAAAATCTTAGCCTGAAAGATATTTCAAGGATAATAGGGCTATCCGGAAGCTATTTTTCGTATTTGTTTAAACAACAGACAGGAAAAAATTATATCGAATATCTAAATGAAATCCGGTTGGAAAAAGCAATGAAGGATTTAAAGAGCAGTGATGAGAAGATAGTTGTGATTGCTCAAAAACATGGATTTCAAAATTTAGAATATTTCTCACGGTATTTTAAAAAGAAGACAGGAGAATCACCGGCCAGATGGAGAAAAACAAATCAGTAAAACGAATGGACTGGAGACAAAAGGTACTTATCTCAATATTAGGAAGCTTTATTGTGATATTAAGTATTTTGTTCTGTATTACATATCATTATTTCGTAAAAAAAATAGAAACAGGTAATGAAAAGGTAGTACTAATGACATTTGAACAGGCAGAAAAAAACCTGAAAAATGTTTTGGAAAATGCAGAATTATGTTTGGATAAATATGTAACGAATGATCTGATATGGGATTATAAAAATGATTATCCGGAAACGGATGTTGAAAGTAATGAATTAAAAGTAAAAATAACAGATAGTTTTATTGATGAAATGGCTGTAAACGGGGAACTTTCTGCACTTGGATTCTTGCGTGGGGATGGATGGGGGATTGTATCGTCTGCGTTTCGGAAAAACAGGACCGGTAATACTCAGATATCTGGAAAATTGCTGAAGATACTCAGGCAAAGCAAAGATGTGTACCCCTATACAACATGGCTCCCTAGCTGGGAATTGAATCTGAATAATGACAGTCCGCTGAGATTAATGACTCAAAATGCTTCACTCATAGGTATCAAAGCATTAGGTGAGAACAGTGAACTGGAAAAGGATGGGTATCTTATTGTTGCTGTTAGTGAAAGTAATCTTCAAAGTACATATAGATCAGTAGCCTTTGACGATAGTACAGCAGTTTTAGTAGATGGAAATAATCAGATAATATCGAATGTGGGGGAAGACTTGCTGGGAGAGCAACTTGAAACAGGAAACGATACGCAAAATATTGAATATGCTCTTGATATTTATGACTGGAAATTATGCGATATGATACCAAAGCAGGAATATATGAAGGATGCGAAAGATATCCGAAATTTTGGGGTGCTTATGTGCTTAGCTGCAATACTGTCTACCGTGTTTGTGTCGATTGTATGGAGCAGAAAATATACCAGACCAATTGAACTGTTGATGAGAAACATGCATCATGTCAGGCGCCAGGAATTTGAGATAGATAAGCCTCAAAAACTTGGATGGGAGGAGCTTGATCAGCTAAATGAAGAATTGTATTATACAGCACAAAGTATTAAAGATTACATTGAAAGACTGAAATTGGTGGAAAAGAAAAAGACAGAGGAAGAGCTTCTTGCTCTTCAATATCAGATGAATCCTCATTTTTTGTTAAATTCGCTTAATTCCATTCGCTGGATGGCCATGATGACAAATAACAAGATTGTCGCAGATACACTGGTCACATTAGGAAAGATTATTACTCCTATGCTTCGAAATCCCAGCCTTACCTGGAAAATTGAAAATGAGATAGAATTTCTTGAAAATTATGTAGCCATGATGCAGTTACGGTTTAGTCATGATATGGAATACAATCTGAGCTGTTCCAAAGAATGTTATGATCTGGAGTTTCCGCGACTCATTTTGCAGCCGCTTATTGAAAATTGCTTTGTACATGGAAGCAGCCGGGGGGAAATACGTACCATAAATGTAATTATTGAATGCGATGATTTTATAGATGTGAAGGTGATCAATAGTGGAGTATTTTTTACAAAAACACAATTAGAAGAAATATACATAAAAATGCAGACAGCTTCAAAAGCATCTGATCATATTGGGATGTCCAATGTTTATAAAAGACTGAATTTGTTATATGGAGATTTGGGGAAAATGACAGTTGAGTCAAATGAAAAATGTGGTTTTATTGTTGAGGTCAGTTTTCCCAAAACGGCAAAATGCAAAATGATTATCAGGTAAAGTAGAGAAAATATATTTAATGTGACGATAACTATGAAGAATTTGATTTATTTTATGATGCATAATGCCGAATGATAAAAAAGGTCAAAAATAGTGAACAAAATGTGAAAAAACGAAAAATCCGTTAAGCATCAAGTAAGAAAGAACATTTAATCAATCTTTTTTCCATGGTAAAATGATAACATCTTAGGCAGAGAGAATTCTTAATAACATTTAACTGGCCGGTTAAAATTATTATCAAAGTCGAAAATGGAGACATCAGGGGTGTGCAATATGACGGAGATAAAATGTAAAACTGTCTAATATAACAATGACAGCTAGGAGGGTAAAAGGTTATGAAATTAAAAAAAATGACAGCAGTTTTAGGTGCAACTGCTCTGGTTGTATCTTGCCTTGGAGGATGTGGTTCCGGTAAGGACGAAAGTGCATCGGCCAGCAAAACTACAGCTAAGAGTGCTGACGATGTAGATTTGTCAGAGAAAGTAGATATTTCAATCGGTGGATTATCGTTGTTTGATTCTTCTACAACAACCTGGCCGACTGAAGTAATAAAGGAAGTTGAGAAAAAATATAACTGTACTATTACGGTAAAACCATATGATCAGGAGAGCCTGAACCTTGATCTGTCCGGTGGAAATACCACAGACATTGTACAAATTGCAGATGCAAATATTGAGGGTGTCTTAAAAGGAAAACATGCGGTAAATTTGCTGGATTATAAAAATATTGCACCAAATATCTTTTCAGATGATATGAATTACAGAAATACAATCATGCAGAATTTTAAGAGTGATGACAAAGACACACAGTATTTTGTTACTCCTCATGTAGTTTCTGAAAATGCTGAGAAAAATTATGGTTCTCTAGTTCCGACAGGGTATGTAGTTCGTTGGGATTTATATAAGCAGATTGGATGCCCGGAAATTAACAATGATGATGATTATATTGAGGCATTAAAAGCGATGAAAGAAATCTATCCAAAAACAGAGGACGGATTAGAAACCTATGCAATGAGTGCCTATAATAATTCTGATCTTCATACTTACTTCTTTAAAGGATGTCTGGGAGAAGGATATGTAAACCTTGAGGATGGTCTGTATGTTCAGGATGCAAAAACCAATGATTTAGTAGTGGACATTTATGATAAAGATGAAGATGTAAAACTCCATTCTGGTCAGGTGTGGAATTTTATAACAAACTTTACAGAGAAGGTTTATTGGATCCGGACAATTTCATCACCCAGGGTGAGGATCTTACAGAAAAATATACAAAAGGTCAGTATCTTGGTGGAACTGTAAACTGGTTCTATGGAACATATAATACAAATAACAAGGGAACAGACAAGGAATATATTGCGTTACCATCTAAACTGGGTTGGGTTAATGAACCAAACAGAGCCGGATGGACAGGGAAATATATGTTTGTATCTTCTCATTCCCCAAATATTGAAAGAGCAGTCATGGTGCTTGACTATCTTCAGAGCAGTGAGTTTGCCAGAAGTGCAGAATCTGGTATTGAAGGACGCTGGGAAAAGGGTGATGATGGAAAACCTCATTTGACAGATGATACAATGAGTATGAAGACCGACAGCAGCCGTGTAGACGAATGGAAAGCAAGTGGTATCAGTGATAGTGGTACAGACAATCTTGTTGGCTGGGATTACAACAATGTATTATCTGATGGTGGACTTGTAAATCTCTGGAATGATGAGGATGTCATGAAAGCAAATCTTACCACAGCTGAACAGGATCTCTGCAAACAGTTTAATATTGATTTACCAAGTGATCTTCTGAAGAATCGTATTGAAGATGGCACAAGTATGGATCTCAGCGAGGTTAACCCAACTATTCGTATGTGTCTTGAGATAGCACCAAAGAACATCACTCGTATAGACAGTAACTGTATTGAAATTACTGAAAATGCTTTGCCAGGTCTTGTACAGGCAGAATCAGATGAAGCTTTCAAATCTGCAAAGGAAGCATTATTACAGCAGCTTGCGGATGCGGGTGTCGAAGAGTCTGTCGAATGGTGGCAGAATGCATGGGAGACTTCAAAGAGTGCAATTGACAAATTAGAAAGCAAATAAAGAGAAAGGAGCATGCTTATGAACCGGAAAAAGGCATTGGTGACAAAGACACCAAAAGATTACAAATTGCTTTGGATGGCAATGCCATTTATCGTAATAGTCTTTTTGTTTAGCTATGTTCCTATATTTGGATGGATTTACTCATTTTTTGATTATGTACCAGGGGTAAGTATTTTTAACTGTGACTTTGTAGGATTGGATTATTTTAAACTTATTTTCAGAGATGACAATATATTAAGATCATTAAAAAATACATTCATTTTTGCAATCATCAATATCTGTTTAACACCATTACCTATGTTTATGGCTATTCTGCTTAATGAACTCAGGAATGGTCCGATCAAGAAATTTACACAGACCTTTACAACCCTCCCAAATTTCATCAGCTGGGTTATTATCTTTTCTCTTGCTACAGCATTATTTGCCTCTGATGGAATTGTAACAGGTTTGGCAACAGCAATGGGACTTGGAGATGCCTCCAATTCCCTGCTGGGCTCAAATGAAGCAGTATACTGGTTCCAGTCTTTCCTGTTGCAATGGAAGACCCTGGGGTGGAACTCGATCATCTATATGGCAGCTATTTCAGGAATCGATCAGGAACAGTATGAGGCAGCGAGAGTGGACGGGGCAGGATATTTCCAGTGTGCTCTTCATGTAACACTGCCTGCAATGATGGAAACCTTTGTTGTATTGTTTATCCTGAATATTGGTAACTTCTTAAATACAGGATATGAGCAGTATCTTCTGTTTAAGAATTCACTGACAGCGACAAACATTGAAGTTCTGGATCTTTATACTTATAGAATAGGTCTTCAGAATATGGACTATTCTTATGGCGTGGCCATCAGTGTTGTGAAATCACTTGTAAGTATCACCTTAGTTGTGGTGGCAAATCTGGTTGCAAAAAAAATCAGAGGTAGAGCAGTTATCTAAAGGAGAGAAAATTATGGGCGAAATGAAAATTAAAAGTTCTCCATCAAGAAAAGCATTTCTTGTGTTTGATACTTTACTGATGATACTGCTTGCGTTGATCTGTATTTATCCTTTCTGGTATGTATTATGCTATTCTTTCAGTGATACAACAGCGGCATCTGTAAATCCTCCGGTAATACATCCGGCCGGATTTACACTCAGTAACTATAAAGAAATTCTTACGTTAAAAGGTTTCTTCCCGGCATTAGGGATGTCCGTGCTGAGAACAGTGGTAGGAACAGGATTATCCGTATTCTGCTGTTCATTCCTTGCCTATCTTTTTACAAAAGATAAAATGCCGGCAAGAAAGATATTATATCGATTTGTTGTATTTACCATGTATATCAGTGGTGGTATGATCGCGACTTATATTGTTATGAAATCATATGGATTGTTAAACAATTTCTGGGTATATATTCTGCCTACAATGATTTCCGCTTACAATATGATACTGATCAAAACATACATAGAACAGCTTCCGCCGGCACTGGAAGAATCTGCTTCCCTGGATGGAGCCGGATATATAACCTGCTTTTTCAAAATTATACTTCCGCTGTGCAAACCAATTATTGCAACAGTTGTAGTCTTTGTCGCTGTAGGACAGTGGAACTCATGGTTTGATAATCATATTTATACCCGTGCCAATGAATCACTGACAACATTACAGTACTTATTGTATAATTACCTCAATGAGGCACAAAGGCTGGCAGAACAGTTAAAGACTGCATCAAGTGGAGCTGATATGACGCAGGCAATGGCGGCTATTTCTCCAAAAGGAATTCGTATGACAATAACTGTCCTGGCTTCCTTACCAATTTTTGCATTATATCCATTTATGCAGAAATATTTCTCTAAAGGTATTATGGTCGGAGCAGTTAAAGGCTGATCATTAAAATCCCTGGCACTCGGCTTATAACGGATGTCAGGGATTTTTATTTTATGAAAGCTTAAGAAGAACATTGATATTGTCAAGTCAGCATTTTCTTATAAATATTACAGAAAGCTGAGATTCGCAGAATCAGACTCTTCAACAGGCAGATAATGGGAGATTACAGAATAATGACAAATAAATATGGCTTTATGAATGAGGAAGAAATGAAATATGTGCAGGCATGCCTTGAATTTGCCGTACAACTGGGGCAGATCGCTGATGGCAGTCTGGAAGCAGCAGAACGCAGACGCATATTGGAAAACGAAAAAAGAAAAGAACTTCTTGAACAAGGAATTACTGTATATGGTCTGAGCAATTTTTCAGTGCCTGCATATATACAGTATGAGCTGACAAGATTCCGACTGGATTTTGTTTCAGAGAAACCTTTGATTAAAAGAAGTTATAATTATTCAACGATTACTTCTAAAGATATGGTTTCATTTTGGAACGGGCATCGGGAACTGTTTACCCGATATCAGGGTGACAGCTTTTCTTATGATGAAGTAGCTACAGTAATAAAAAAACGGATACGGGAGAAGGAATATGAGCAGGAAATTCAAAACATATTACGTAAGCAGCATTAATGGAGATGACTGCAACAATGGTGAAGCACCGGAAACAGCATTTGGATCCCTGGACAGGATTAATAATCTGGAATTAAATCCAGGTGATCGTGTTTTGCTGGAGAGAGGATCTGTTTTTGAAAACCAGTACCTGCATATAAAGGGCAGGGGAACCAGGTCTGACAAAATTGAAATCGGTGCCTATGGAGAAGGTACCATGCCGTGCATTCATTCAAACGGCACCGGAATATGGTATCAGGATTATGGAGCACCGTTGGACTCGCCATCTCATGTATATAAAGGAGAGGTATCCTCTGCCTTACTTCTTTATGATGTGGAATATATTTTGGTTCATGATCTGATCATAATAAACTCATCTCCATACACAACTATGGAAGAATATGCGGCACCACACAAAATGGACAGAACCGGTATTGCTGTAGTGGCGAAAAACGGAGGGACACTTCATGATATCACCATACGGGATGTATGGGTTCATGATGTTACAGGAAACGTTTATAACAAGCATATGAACAATGGCGGTATTTATATGACTGCCTTAACACCGGACAATGAAGAAAAAACAGGGGTCGCAAGATATGACGGGGTTACTGTAGAGAATTGTACTGTGTGGAGAGTCAGCCGGTGGGGAATTGCCGTGGGATATACTTATCAGCATCAGAAGTTTTCCGGGGTAGAGCTTGATGAAGAAACTTTCAGGAAATACGGACATGAGAATATAATCATCCGCAATTGTTATGTCAGTCAGGCAGGAGGAGATGCAATTACTCCTATGTATTCCCTTGAGCCATTGACAGAACATAATATTGCAGATAGCTGTGCAAAAGAGATGAATGATTCTGTGTATCGATACCCGGAAGACAGAATGGGAAAGGTAGCGGCTGCCATATGGCCATGGAAATGTAAAAATGCCAGGTTCTGTTACAATGAAGTTACAGATACCAGACTAAACCAGGATGGTATGGCATATGATGCAGATTCTGGAGATGGCACCTTATATGAGTATAATTACAGCCGGTTAAACGAGGGCGGCTGCATCATGTTCTGTATGGAGGAAGCTGTTCATAATATCTTCCGCAAAAATATCAGTTATGATGATCTGGGAGGGCTTATCAGTCCTGCATGTAATCCTGATGCCCTTGTGACTGAAAATGAATTCCACATGAGACGTGAAGTTCCACTGATAAGGGAAAGTATGCAGGATGGGACAGTTACTTTAAAAAACAATAAAATTATAATTCTGAATGGTGAATAAAGAGGATAAAAATGGATCGTTGGATATTAAGTTACAAAAAACCGGCAGAAGCCTGGAATGAGGCACTGCCGCTGGGAAACGGAACTCTTGGAGTGATGTCCTATGGCCGTCTGGAAAATGAAACACTTGAACTGAATCTTGATACTTTATGGTCCGGTGACGGCAGTTCAAAGCTGAATAAAAACGGCCATGCTGACCTTGGGCATCTGCGAAAGCTGCTTAAGGACCAGAAGCATCAGGAGGCAGAAGATTATTGCAGGAAACATATCCTGGGTGACTGGACGGACAGTTACCTCCCGGCTGGCAGACTGGACATGAGTCTGCAGATGTCCGGACAGGCACCCGGCGGATATGTGCGTCAGCTCTCTTTGAACCATGCGGTGGAAACAGTGGCATCTGCAGGGTATAAAAGGGAGCTGTTTGTGAGCATGGCAGATCCTCTGCTGGCAGTCCATTTCCAGGCAGCCCCCGGACAGAAACTTCATCTTGGGATTTCACTGGAAAGTGAGGTCAGACATGAGAAAATAAAAAACTGTGAAGATACCGTTTTACTTTCCGGACGGGCACCCTCTTATGTGGCACCGCCATACTATGACTGTCCGGAGCCGGTTGTTTATGAGGATGGAAAAGGGATCCGGTTTACCCTGGCTGTAAAGGCAGTGGCACCAGGGGGAAGTGTAAAATTCTGTGATGGTAAACTCCTGATCGAGGGAGAACAGGATATATTTGTTTATTTTACAGGAAATACAGATTTTGGACGGAATGCAGATACACCACAGCTGGAAAAAGAGTGTATGGAAGTATTGGAAGATCCGGATTATGAACAGCTGAAGAAAAGGCATCTGGGAGAATACCATAAATATTTTAACCGTATGGGATTATCACTGAACGACACCAGGGAAAACCGTTTGGCAGAGATGATGTTCCATTATGCCAGATACCTGATGATCTGTTCCTCCAGACCGGGAAGCCAGTGTGCAAACCTCCAGGGGATCTGGAACAACAGGATGCGTGCTCCCTGGAGCAGTAATTACACCGTTAATATCAATACGGAGATGAATTACTGGATGGCTGAGAGGTGCAACCTGGGCGAATGCCAGGAACCGCTCTTTGACCTGATCTGCCGGACAGCAGAGGATGGAAAGGAGACAGCCAGGGAGGTCTATGGACTTTCCGGCTGGGTGAGCCACCACAACCTGGATATCTGGGGACACTCCGGACCTGTTGGATATTTCGGACAGGATGAGGATCCCTGTTCCTATTCCATGTGGCCCATGAGTTCCGGATGGCTCTGCCGGCATCTCTGGGAACATTACTGCTATACAGAAGACCTGGATTTCCTGAAAGACAGGGCATATCCGGTGATCGAGGGAGCCGTAAAGTTCTATCTTGGATTCCTGTTCCCGTATGGGGAATACTATGTTACCGGACCTTCCACTTCCCCGGAGAACCGTTTCTGTGGAGAAGATGGAAAATCCCACAGTGTAGGAATGGCATCCACCATGGATATCAGCATCCTGAAAGAACTGTTTGGATACTACCTGAAAATATGTAACATCCTGGGCATAGAGGGAGAGACTGTGGATGTAAAACGGGTACTTTCAAAACTGCCGCCATTTAAGACGGGAAGCTTTGGACAGATCCGGGAATGGTTTCTGGATTATCCGGAAACAGAGATCCATCACCGTCATGTATCCCATCTGTATGGCCTTTATCCAGGAAAACTGATCACAGAAAACACCCCGGAGCTTCTGGAAGCCTGCCGGGTGGCTCTGGAAAGGCGCGGGGACGAAGGGACCGGATGGTGCATGGCATGGAAGGCCTGCCTCTGGGCCAGACTCCGGGACGGGGAACATGCACTGGGGCTTTTGAAAAACCAGCTCCGTTATACCAGGGAGGAAAACATTTCCTGTGTGGGAGGCGGCATTTATCCCAACATGCTGTGTGCACATCCACCGTTCCAGATCGATGGAAATTTTGGCTTTGCAGCTGCGGTTGCAGAGATGCTTATCCAGAGCAGGAAAGGGCATATCCTGTTGCTTCCGGCAC
>OLQG01002031.1_pt1 | contig 11224 bp, 10 predicted proteins | sample 1672221 | NCBI WGS metagenome assembly OLQG01 (sample SAMEA3136660, study PRJEB25190) | human gut metagenome | biome: human gut; feature: human-associated habitat; material: faeces | place: Austria | collected 2013
CACTTGCATTTTTCTGGGAATATGGTATTATATTTTTTGTGTTATGAAACACGCGGGTGTAGTTCAATGGTAGAACATCAGCCTTCCAAGCTGGATACGTGGGTTCGATTCCCATCACCCGCTTTTTTTGTTACCCAAAAACAGCCGCGATGGGATTCTTTGTATGGAACCTGTCAACACAGTGGATTGGCGCGTTAAAGACCAGTGTGTATATCTATGTATCGCCGATTGTAACGGTTGTCCTGTCAGTGCTGATATTGAAAGAAAGACTGACTGTGAGATTGGTGATCGGTGCAGTACTGATTCTTACAGGACTGGTTATTTCACAGAAGAGAAGTAAAGCTTCCGATATGAAATAGTGGGTTGACAGGTTACTAGTCGTGTGCTATCTTAGACCCAGAACAGAATAGAATAAATTCTTCGGGGCAGGGTGTAATTCCCTACCGGCGGTATAGTCCGCGAGCTGCGCAGGCAGTTGAACTGGTGAGATTCCGGTACCGACAGTATAGTCTGGATGAGAGAAGATGATTCAAACATGGAAGCGTGGCAGAGTAGTCATGCGACATCAGAGTTGAAAAGTAAGATCTCAGGTTCCGAAGAACCTGAGATTTTTTTCTTCCACAAACGAAACCTTCTAGAATTTAGAATTTCTGCTCAAATAGAACATTCTGGAGGAAAAAGAAATGGAAAAGAAAAAATGGAGTACACAGAAACTGATTTATACAGCAATGCTGGCTGCAGTGGGAGGAGTGCTGATGTCATTGGAGATATCAGTGCCGATGATGCCGCCGTTTTATAAACTGGATTTCAGTGATGTGCCATCGATCATTGCGTTGTTTTTGATGGGACCGGCATCGGCAGCGATAGTAGAAGTTGTAAAGATCCTGATTAAGCTTGTAACGGTAGGAACGAATACCATGTATGTCGGTGAGTTTGCCAATCTGATAGGCATTGCGTTGTTTGTGATTCCAATGTGGCTGGTTTACAAGAAGATGGGAAAGACCAGAAAAGCAGCAAGTGTTTCCATGGCAGCCGGTGTGGTGATTCGTACAGCATTTGCCTGCTTCTGCAACGCCTTTATTACCTTGCCGCTGTATGCGAAAGCAATGGAATTGCCGTTAAATCAGGTGATCCAGATGGTGGCTTCTGTGAACCCATCCATCACGAATCTGACATCCTTTATTATTCTGGCAACCATTCCATTCAACATAATTAAGATTGGACTGAACAGCTTTGCAGGTTATCTGCTTTATGAGAGAATTCATACAGTCAGCTTTGTGAAAAGGGCGGTGGAAGCATGATTCGGAATTACAGAGATCTGACCCGTCTGGAGATGGAACAGGTAGATAAGGAAGAAACGATTATTCTGATTCCTCTTGGGGCACTTGAACAGCATGGCAATCAGGCTCCGCTTGGAACGGATGATATCATAGCAGAAGCAATGGTGAAGTATCTTGGAGAAGAACTGGATGCAGCAGGAGAAAAGGATTTTCCGATTTTAGCATTTCCGGTGATTCCGATAGGATTGAGCACAGAACATAAGAACTTTTGTGGCTCGATTACATTTAAGCCGGATACCTATTATCATATGCTATATGATATCTGTGTCAGTCTGGCACATCACGGGTTCCGGAAAATTGCTTTTCTGGTGTGTCATGGTGGAAATGCGCCGGTGGTGCAGATATTAAGCAGAGAGCTGAGAAGCGAACTGGGGATTTCACCATTCATATTATCTTCCGGTGCTTTTGGACATCCGGATGTGAAAGCCACCGTATCTGAAGGAAATATCTGGGATTTTCATGGTGGCGAGATGGAAACTTCGATGGTAATGGCAGTAGATGAAAGTCTTGTAAAACTGGAAACGAGCGAGGCCGGTCGACCGGAAAGCTTCCTTCATAACAAGACCTTGCTTCCGTATGGTTCCGTGTCGATTGGATGGGTGTCGGAAGACTGGAAAACAGAAGACGGAAAACCAATCGGCATCGGTGGAGATCCTTCTGGTGCAACAGCAGAAAAAGGAGAGATCATCCTGCGAACCAGCGCAAAAGTGCTTGTACCTGGACTTTTGGAAATACGTAATTGGAAAGTATAGTGATTATTTTCGGAAAGAAATCAAATATAATTGATAATCTTCTGAGTATAAGTTGTAATTAGCGGGAAGAATAATCTGAATAATGATAGAAGGTGAACGCTGATGAAAACTTGTAAGGAAATGGCAGGAATGTGGAGAGGAATATCGCGCTCATCAGGGGAGATATCCCGTTGTGTTTCTTACATTTAAAGATGTTAAATTCGATTCGTGGGAAGCAACACTTGATAAAATTCGTGGTCTCCTTCAGGAAGAATATGGAAGGCATCAGGAGCTGCTTGGAAGTGATAAAATAGCAAAATACGAGAAAGAGTACTTCATGCGGATTATTGAAGGAACGGCAAATGAGGTGGATCTTACATCGGCTCTTGAAAAAATATCGAAGATGCTAAAGTCGCATTATGGTAAGGCGCCAATTATTATTATCGATGAATATGACACGCCTATTCAGGAAGGTTATTAAAAGGAGTTCTATGACGAGATTTGAGACAGAAGTTCATGAGATGATGCAATATTATGGCGTGACGGAAAAAGAGGCTGAGCTAAAGGCGTGGTACGATGGTTATCTTTTTGGAAGCAAAGAGATTTATAATCCCTGGTCAGTCATCAATTATCTTTCGAAAGGATGTATACCACAGCCTTATTGGGTAAATACGGGAAAGAATGAAATCCTTGAAGACGTTTTGCAAGTTGCAACAGATGATATTATAGAAAGACTTTTTTCACTTTTGCAAGGAAAAAGAGTAATTGCGAGGATTGACCAGAATGTAGTTGCTATTGCGGAATACATGGATAAATCTATTAGTTTTTATGATGCGGGAGCAGAAGGCTTTTATCATGGATTAGTTCTCGGCTTGATTGCTCTCATGGATAATCAGTACAAGATAACATTTAACAGAGAATCCGGAGACGGAAGATATGATATTAGTCTAATGCCAAGAGAACAAAGATATCCTGGGATTATCATGGAATTAAAGTGGAATAGCAATCTAAATGCAGAGGATCTTGAGAGACTGGCAGAAGATGCGTTAGCGCAGATTAACGAGAAGAGATACAATTCCGAAATGATGCAAGAAGGCGTTGAAAATATACTTAAACTTGGAATTGCATTTTCAGGTAAGAAAGTTAAAATTAAGGCAGAATAGGAAATAAAAATTAAGAAAGTATAAAACACCGGCATTTAGCTTGACAGAGTTACTTGCCGGTGTTATTAATTATAGATGTTAATATATAACAATGTTAAATAATCAAATGAGAACCGAGGTGAACATAGAAGTGGATGAATTGTACAGGGAGTTTTTTCAGACAATCCATCAGTTCCGGAAGCTGAATATGGCATCTATGATGCCGGATGTCAGCCAGTCGGAATTCGTGATCATGAATGTGATCCGGGATAAGAGCTCCGAGGGAAAGGTTGTAATTTCCGAACTGGCATGCAGGTGTAAGCTGCATTCGTCTGCTGTATCCAGGACGTTACACGGACTGGAAGAAAGAGGATATGTGGAGCGACATATTGATAAGGACGACCGGAGAAATATCTGTGTAGAACTTACCGAAGAGGGGAAAAGGACTGTTGAAGAATGCAGGCAGATCATGCAGGATTTTGGCAGGACTGTATTGAACCACATGAATGTCAGAGATATGGAACGTTTAATTACGTATATGAATAGACTGTATTCTGTGGCAGAAAAAGAAATAGAGACTAGAAAATGGAAAGGCAGAAAGGGAAAAGAGCATGAGTAAGATAGCGAAGAATATGCTTCCGTACTGGAAGTCAGTGATTATCATTCTTACGCTGCTGGTGGTTCAGGCGATGTGTGATCTGGCACTTCCGTCGTATACTTCGGACATTATCGATGTAGGAATTCAGAACAGCGGTGTGGAACATGTGGTGCCGGAGAAGATAACTGAAGAGGAAATGCAGACAGCGCAGTTTATTATGACAGATGACGAAGCGGATGTGTGGAAGAATCTGTATAAGGAGAAAGACGGATATTACGAATTGAAAGATCTGTCAGAGGATAAGCTGAATCAGGCAGATGAAGAACTGACGGTGCCGCTGATCATGAATTATCAGATGAGTACGATGGAGGTGGATGCGTTTAAGAAATCCATTGCTGCTCAGATGGGGATGGATGCAGCACAGCTTGCGGACATGTCAGTTGAGCAAATTGGTCAGATGATGCATATGGAACTGGAGAGTTTCATGCAGGAGAAAGAAGATGATGACGGTAACACAAAGACGGTAGAATGCGTAGATGTACGCAGTGTATTTTCTGCGTTGTTGCAGAGCGGCGCAATGACAAAAGACCAGATTTTTTCTATGCGCGACGATATGGAAGATACCATTGATGCAATGGGAAGCTCTCTGGTGAAATCGATGGGAGTTGCCTATGCAGTATCTGCTGATAAGGCAGCAGGTGTGGACATTGATCAGGTACAGAAGGATTATCTCTGGATGTCCGGACTGAAAATGGTTGGCATGGCACTGTTGATGGGAGTTGTTACCGTACTGGTAGGCTTCTTTGCTTCTCGTGTGGGTGCGGGTGTCGGAAGAGATCTGAGAGATAAAGTATTTAAGCGTGTTGTGAGGTTCTCCAATGCAGAGATGGACAGATTTTCAACAGCATCCCTGATCACCAGAAGTACCAATGATATTCAGCAGATTCAGATGGTGTCTACGATGCTTCTGCGAATTGTAGCATATGCACCGATCCTTGGTATCGGCGGCGTGCTGAAGGTTATGAAGACGGGAGCGGGAATGGGATGGGTGATTGCATTGGCGATTATTGTGATCCTTGGATATGTAATGGTACTGGTATCCGCAGCTATGCCGAAGTTTAAACTGATGCAGAAACTGGTGGATAACATCAACCTGGTATCCAGAGAAATCCTGACAGGACTTTCTGTTATCCGTGCATTCGGACGAGAGAAGAAAGAAGAAGAACGTTTTGATGATGCGAATCGGAGCCTGACTAGGACGACACTTTTTACCAACCGCATTATGACATTTATGATGCCTGGTATGATGCTGATCATGAATGTGCTTACAGTAAGCATTGTATGGGTAGGTGCACACAGAATTGACAGTGGTGATATGCAGGTAGGTGCAATGACAGCCTTTATCACTTATGCGATGATGATTGTTATGTCATTCCTGATGCTGACAATGCTTTCTATTATGCTTCCGAGAGCAGCGGTAGCAGCAGAGCGTATTGATGAAGTCGTTGTAACAGAGTCCTCGATTCATGATGCAGATCAGACGGAAGCAGTTGCAGAGCGTAATGGCGTGATTTGCTTTGAACATGTGAATTTCCGGTATCCGGGAGCGGAAGAAGATGTATTGCATGATATTGATTTTATTGCAGAACCAGGCAAAACGACGGCTATTATCGGAAGCACAGGATGCGGTAAATCTACACTGGTGAATCTGATTCCGCGGCTCTATGATGTGACCGGCGGTAAGATCACACTGGATGGCAAAGACATCCGTAATATTAAGATGTCAGATCTGCGTGAGGAGATTGGATTTGTGCCGCAGAAAGGAGTGTTGTTCTCTGGTACGATCGCATCTAACCTGCGCTTTGGCAAAGAAGAAGCAACAGATGAGGAGATTGCGAAGGCGGCCAGGATTGCACAGGCGACCGAGTTCATTGAGACAAAAGATGACAGATATGATAGTGCGATTGCGCAAGGTGGAAGCAATGTGTCTGGTGGACAGAAGCAGCGTCTTGCAATCGCCAGAGCGATCGCAAAGAATCCGAAGATTTTTGTATTTGATGACAGCTTCTCAGCACTGGATCTGAAGACGGATGCGGCGCTTCGGAAAGCTCTTGGTGAAAATGTAAAGGACAGCACTGTGATCATTGTAGCACAGCGAATCAGTACGATCCTGCATGCAGAACAGATACTGGTTCTGGATGATGGAGAGGTTGTAGGTAAGGGTACACATGAAGAACTGTTGAAGACATGTGAAGTATATCAGCAGATAGCGAAGTCTCAGTTGTCTGCAAGAGAGCTTGGACTTGAAGAAAGTGAGGTGTCCGGAAATGAGTAATAGTCAGGAACGTACACGTACGCAGCGCCGCAGAGGACCGATGGGACACGGTATGCAGCCGGGTGAGAAGCCAAAGAATCTGAAGAAATCTGTTGAGCAGCTTGCAAAATATATGGCAACATATAAGATTGGCATATTTATTGTGATGATCTGTGCGGCATGTTCAACAGTATTTACAGTAGCCGGACCAAAGATTCTGGGTAAGGCTACAACGGCTCTTTCAGAAGGACTGATGAATAAGATACGCGGAACAGGAAGTATCGATTTTCAGAAGATTGGAATGATCTTGTTGTTTGTACTGACGTTGTATCTGTGCAGTGCGCTGTTCAGTTTTATTCAGGGCTGGATTATGACCGGTATCACGCAGAAGGTATGTTACAGATTGCGGAAAGAGATCTCTGAGAAGATCAACTGCATGCCGATGAAGTATTTTGAAAGCCGTACTTATGGCGAAGTCCTTTCGCGCATTACGAATGATGTAGATACACTGGGACAGGGACTTAACCAGAGTATTACCACGATCATTACGTCTGTGGCTACGCTTGTGGGTGTGTTGATCATGATGCTCAGCATTTCACCGTTAATGACACTGATCGCATTGATTATCCTGCCAATTTCTATGGGACTGATCGGACTGGTGATGAAGAAGTCACAGAAGTTCTTCCGTTCACAGCAGGAATATCTGGGACATATCAATGGTCAGGTTGAAGAAGTCTATGGCGGTCATATGGTTATCAAAGCATTTAACAGAGAAGAAGCAACAATCGAAGAGTTTGAAAAGACGAATAATATTTTGTATGATTCTGCATGGAAATCACAGTTTCTGTCAGGAATGATGCAGCCGATTATGATGTTTGTCGGTAATCTGGGATATGCATGTGTGGCATTGACAGGAGGACTCCTGGCAATCAGGGGCGTGATTACGATTGGTGATATTCAGGCGTTTATCCAGTATGTCAAGAACTTTACACAGCCGATTCAGCAGATTGCACAGGTAATCAATATGGTGCAGTCTATGTCTGCAGCATCTGAGAGAGTATTTGAGTTCCTTGGAGAAGAAGAGGAAGTGCAGACTGCAGAACATCCGGCTGATATTGCGCAGGTAACCGGTGAGGTAAGTTTTGAACATGTGAAGTTTGGTTATAATCCGGAGCAGGTGATTATCCATGACTTTAGTGCAAATGTTAAACCGGGACAGAAGATTGCGATTGTGGGACCGACCGGTGCTGGTAAGACAACGATGGTCAAACTACTGATGCGTTTCTACGATGTGAACAGTGGATCCATCCGTTTGAATGATCATGATATCAGAGATTTCAACCGAAGAGAGCTAAGGGATGCATTTGGAATGGTATTGCAGGATACCTGGCTGTTTAAAGGCACAATTATGGAGAATATCCGTTACGGACGGTTGGATGCAACGGATGAAGAGGTTATTGCGGCAGCAAAAGCAGCGAGAGCACATCATTTTATTAAGACACTGCCGGGTGGCTATCAGATGGAACTGAATGAGGATGCAAGTAATGTATCTCAGGGACAGAAGCAGCTTCTGACGATTGCGAGAGCGATACTGGCAGATAATAAGATACTGATTCTGGATGAGGCGACTTCGTCTGTAGATACCAGAACAGAGATTGAGATTCAGAAAGCGATGGATAACCTGATGAAGGGCAGGACAAGTTTTGTCATTGCACACAGATTGTCTACAATCCGGGATGCAGATCTGATCCTTGTTATGAAAGACGGAGATATTATCGAACAGGGCAATCATGAAGATCTGCTGGCAGCGGGTGGCTTCTATGCAAACCTGTATAACTCACAGTTTGAAGATGTGGTAGCTTAAAAAGTTAAATAGATATATACGATATATACAAAAAACCGATGGTAAAGACATTTGATATAAATGTCTGAATCATCGGTTTTGTGATAGAGCTTAAAAGATTGGTGTATTTGTTTTAATTATTTGTGGTTTTGCGCGCTTCACGCTTTGCCTCCAGATTGGAGACAATGACGGTACAGGCTGCATCACCGGTGATGTTGACGGTTGTACGTCCCATATCAAAGATACGGTCTACTCCGGCTACCAAAGCAATGCCATCAACAGGAAGACCAACAGAAGTAAGTACCATAGCCAGCATGACCATACCTGCACCCGGTACTCCAGCGGTTCCGATAGATGCCAGTGTAGCGGTAAGAACGATGGTCAACATCTGTGGAAGAGTGAGCTGGATGCCGTAGCAGGAAGCAATGAAGATAGCACAGACACCCTGGTAAATGGCTGTACCGTCCATGTTGATCGTCGCTCCCAGAGGCAGTACGAAAGAAGCAACTTCTCGTCTGGCACCGAGCTTTTCAGTGCACTCCATGTTGATCGGCAGAGTTCCTACAGAAGATGCACTGGAAAATGCAAACATGATTGCCGGAAGCATGCCTTTAAAGAATTTCAGTGGACTTAAACCGCCCATAGTTTTTACCGTCAGTGAGTACACGAATACTGCATGTACAATGTAACAAATATATGCTGCCAGAAGCACCATTGCAAGAGAACCGATGATAGCAGGTCCGTTGGATGCGATGACCGGGCACAGTAAACAGAAGACACCGATCGGTGACAGCTTCAGAATCATTTCCATACATTTCATAAAAATGTCATTTAGATCGTTGAATGCATTTACTACACGGATATTTTTCTCACCTACAAGGATAATCGCAAATCCAAGAAGAACAGCCATGACGATGATCTGCAGCATGTTAGCTTCTACCATAGGAGATACGAAGTTGGATGGGAACATATTCACAAGTGTATCCATAAAGGATGTGGCTTCGGTTGCTTCATAAGTCAGATCCGTAGTAGCAACTACCGGGAACAGACTTTTAAAAAGATTACCGCCGATCAGACCGATCGTAACAGCAAATGCAGTCGTGCAAAGATAGAAAATAACCGTTTTCAGACCAATGGCGCCCACCTTTTTGATATCACTCATAGAAATGATACCGCACATGATGGAGAATAATACAATAGGAACGACGATGAATTTAACAAGGTTCAAGAATATCGTTCCGAAGGGTTTGATGTAGGATTCGGCAAAGTCTGCGTGACTCTGCAAGAGCAATCCTGCAATGATGGCCAGTACAAGTGCAATAAATATCTGCATGGCCAAAGACATTTTTTTCTTTTCTTTCATTTTATCAATTCCTCTCTTTAAAAAAGAGACACTGCGCCTACTGCAATGTCTCCGTTGACGATTCATTATACCATGATACATTTATAAAAACAATTCCTTTCAAAAATTTCAAAATATTCCAAAAATTTCAAAAAATAACAAATAATATTTACAGCTGTGTCAGAAAAGTATATAATAAATCTCAACAGATAATGTTACTGCAATTACAACTCGATATAGAATCAATAAGTCTTTGTGGCAGGGTGAGATTCCCTACCGATGGTATAGTCCATGACCCGCGAGAGCGGCTGATCTGGTGACCTTTATGGAATTCCAGAACCGACGGTACAGTCCGGATGAGAAAAGACATTTTCTGCAAAAATAAAGCCCGGAGCGTAGATGTTCCGGGTTATTTTTATAGGAGGATCCGATATGAACGGAAATGAACAAGAAGTAACAACAGTAAGTAATCAGGTACACAGCGCATCGAGGATGAAGGTGAAAAAGATTGCATTTATAGGTCTTATGGGAGCTGTCAGTGCAGTACTTATGCTTATGCGATTCCCGATTCCATTTATGCCGCCATTTCTTTCGTTTGATCTGTCTGGTGTGATGGAGATTATGGGAGGCCTAATGTTTGGACCGGTAGAAGCACTGTGCATTATCGTTGTGAAGATATTGCTTCAGCTTGTGATGCAGGGAACGATGTCGCTTGGTACCGGAGAACTGCAGAATTTTCTGTTAAGTTCTGCTTATGTGTTGCCGGCAGTGTTTATTTATCACAGAAAGAAGACAAGAAAAAGTGCTGCTCTCGGAATGGCTGTCAGCTGCTGTGTAGTAGCTGTAGTTGCAGTTCTTACTAATTTATATCTTATTATACCGTTTTATGTGAAATTATTCGGTATATCCATGGGTGATATTATTGCAATGTGTAATGCTGTCAATCCAGCCATGAAGGATACGGTAAGCCTTGTTATTTTTGGACTGCTTCCATTTAATCTGATCAAATATGGGGCAACATCGGTGGTTACATTTATTATTTATAAGAGATTAAGTGGTGTGATAAGAGGAATCATTAACAGATAAAGAGGAGATTAGGGATGAAATTTACATTAAAAAAAGACATTACATACGAACAGGCTGTTGAAAGAATGTTTGAAATGCTGGGAGATTGGAAGATTATGGCATTGGCTTCCAGCGTGAATGACTATGTAATGGTAAGAAACGTAAGCTGCCTGTTTTATGATGAGAAAATCTGGTTTAAGACAGACAAGAATTTCCGGAAAACAAAACAGCTTCTGGAAAATCCGCATGTAGCATTGTGCTGGAGTGGAGTACAGGTGGAAGGAATTGCAATTAATAAAGGATTGGTGGTAGATGAGCCAGACAGACGTTTTGAAAAAGGATATAAAGAACATCTGTGGGAAAGTTATAATAAATACAGTCATGAAGATACAGAAATCCTGATTGAAATAGAGCCAAAGTATGTGGAAATCTGGGATACCAGTGATGAGGGTTACGCATTCCAGCTTTTTATAGATTTTGAAAACAAAACGGTAGAATCTAAAATTTACGATCAAAAATAATAATAAATTTCAAAAAAAGCTTGCATATTTTAAAACAGTATGCTAACATTAAATGCGGTCACCATGGAAGTGGTGATAGCATAAGGCTCCATGGTCAAGCGGTCAAGACATCGCCCTTTCACGGCGGTAACCCGGGTTCGATTCCCGGTGGAGTCATTTGATTGAATAATTCAATCTTGCAACACATCATGCCGATGTGGCTCAATTCAGTAAGATTGACCACGTCAATCGCAGGCAGAGCTGATGATTACAAATCAGTTGCTTGCAACACATCATGCCGATGTGGCTCAATTGGCAGAGCAGCTGATTTGTAATCAGCAGGTTATCG
>OLQG01002032.1_pt1 | contig 11218 bp, 11 predicted proteins | sample 1672221 | NCBI WGS metagenome assembly OLQG01 (sample SAMEA3136660, study PRJEB25190) | human gut metagenome | biome: human gut; feature: human-associated habitat; material: faeces | place: Austria | collected 2013
AACAAATCTGCTTTATCAATCTCTTTAATCAGACTTGCAACTGTATCACTCTGTTTCTGATCTCCCGTTCCTAAACGATTAGAATACAAATCAATATCTGCAAACAAATCTGCAAAAATAGCATCACTCTGCTCAATACTATTGAAACCTTTCTGCAACTGTTCACGATTGAAAGAATTATTTCTTGCTGCATCTGCAAAATAAGTAAATGTCAACTCCGGCTCAATTACATAATGGCACTCCGATTTCATTTCTACTCTTAAATCTTCTGCGTCATCTCCTTGAAGGACCTCCATATACGCTTCCAGTGCCTCTTTCAAAGATTCTGGTTTTCCATCACAAATCATATCATAAACTTTAATCATAAAAGAATCCGATAAATATTTATAGAAAACAATCCCAAGAAGATAATTCTTGTATTCATTCGCATCCATTTTGGAACGCAGAATATCCGCACCACTCCATAATACACTAATCAAATCTTTGCTATTTTCCTGCTCAGCCATATAACTGTTCCTCCGATTTTTATTATCTTTAGAATTATAGCCAGGTATTCAAATCTACCGTGCTATCCTTTGATATCGATAAATTCGTATTCATCGACTAATAATATATCCAGTATACCACATATTTGAAACCTCTGTCCTATTCCTGCATCAATCTGATAATGAAGTTATTTATATTTTCTTGTTAAGACATTTAATAACTCATTTTTCTTCTTTCGATAAAATCTAGTACGCTTCATATATCGAGGAATTTTCATTTGATAAATACGCATAAACTCAAGAATTTCTGCCAAATCATACGATTTTTTCTCTGACCATTCAACATATTTTCTGTGTTGAACCAACCATGCCCCTATCATGTAATAATCTAACGCATCTTCATCATCTTCACTTTGAATAGCATGACCACATAAAAAACGATATTCTATCGGTGCCTTTACATATAAGCGGCTAATACGTTCTAGGGAATCTTTTATATCATCCCTTGTCCATTGTTTATACATTCAACTGCCCTTCGTTAAATCTCTATAATATTTTCCATTGTAACAATCGTTATCAAAACAATCCTTGCATCCGTTCTCTAACCACCATCAGCGCATACCCCAGCAGATTCTGGCCTCTCCATTTCTCCGGTTCCAGTCTATTTGAATCCTGCATTGACAGACCGATGCCCCATATCCGGTCATTAACCGCACATTCTGCCAGAATACTGTCCTCCGTATCCAACAACTGCTTTTTTAAATCTTCATTCTGTACAAATTTCTCCTTGAGGCCCTCATACACAAGCAACTGCCGAACGCCGTTCCAATAGCCGTCATTATAGCCTTTCACCTGTCGTCCGAGTGCTTTTATAACCGCAACATCTGTTGTTGCTAATATTTTTCCAGCAATCTCTTTATCTTTGAAGCAGACTGCTTTTTGATACATCATATACTGTTCCATCGAAGAAAAGGGAATTCCATTGACTGTAAATTCCGATAAAGCCCAATTGCTCAAATAACCATTTTCTTCATCCGGGTTATGAAAACATATCACTTTCATTTTCTTACCATCCTCTCTCTGCTGCTATTCCATTCATCCTTCCAATCCAATATCCACATACAACAATTTTTATAATTACTCCCCAATCTCAGTTTAATTTTTCTCACTTGTTATTTCTACCGCATCTATTTCTACCAATTCATCAATTTATATTATAAGCAAGCCTGAAAATACAGTCAATTTATTTCACCCAAGCCTGACTTATCCCCCACAAATATTTCATATTCTGAATATAGTCCTAAGTTTATGCAGTAAACCTTGTAATATATTTGAAATCTTTTGTTCTTCCTGTATTGTTTTCTCATCAACCACTTCTGGCTCTATCAGTACAATGTTTTCTTTCTCAGCCAAATCTGCTGCCTGTCGTTCGTTCTCCAAATGTTTCTCAAATGAATAGTTTTCAATATACGTCAGCAGCTGTGAAAACGACTTGTTCTCTATCTTCTGATCATGAAAACCTTCCGTTATGTAACGATCTTCCGGACCCGTTTTTACATAGTTATTATGCCAGAGTTTAGGAAACTTATTGTCAAATCCCTTAATTATCCACCTGTCCTCAGCACCCTCCACTAACATTGCTTCCAGAGATGTCGCATGGAATCTCATACCGACGTCCATCACACAATGTTCGATTTTTCTAAGAGATACTCCCTGATCCCTAAGTATCTTATCGCATAGTCCCATTTGTTTTGTATTGGGAGAGCAGGCTTTTCTGAGATAAATTCTTCGCTGACATTTCGGACATATCTCTTTATCCGGTATTTCTGCAGATGCTTCAAATTCTTCCGGTGCGATTTCTTTCACATCCACATAATCTTTATCATGAAAATATCTGCCGTTCTGCCCATAAAAGTACAGCATCCTGGAATTGTCCAAAAGGCTTTGTTTCCTACTATTTCGGTATCGCTCTTCCTGCGTCAACTTTTTCTCTTTATACTTTATTGTGTCATCCACAATCACCGATATACTGCCTGTTCGCTGTAAATAAGCAAACACCACTATCTCTTCCGGCTGTTCAATCGGACTGCTGCCACTTTCATTGGCAATTTTAATTCCTTTGCAGATGCTACGCTTCAACAACTTCCATGCACTGTTAAATCCGGCCTCTGGCAAATAGACATTGCCATTCGTCACATCCACCGTTGCTGAAACGCAATGAAGAAATTTCTGCTTACATGTATCAATAATAACAAGACCACACGGTTCTAAATGATCCTGTATTGCTTCATATACCGTAATTCCTTTAAGTTTTTTCGGATAAATGATCAGCTTCTTATCAATCAGTTCTTCTCCCCAGACAAAATATTCGGCATTGAATCTTAATGCTATTCTTTGAAGTTCATCACTATAACACGCCTTCTCACTTTTTATCTTCATATATGCCCCTACACTGATTCATTCACGTTTATCTGTTATTTTCATCATTATAAGATACGACATGTCCTATAAAAATGCCAGATATACCATACAATTTGAAATTATCCATGAAGGGCAAAAAGCAAAACATCCCTTACAAACAATATCACCACCATTTGTAAAGGCTGCTCACCACTTTCCGTATGATTCAATTTTCAAAGGCCAATAAATTCAATTCTCCCCTTTCAATTTCCGATAATAAACATAAAACATCGATGCCGTTGTGCACACGGCAATGGTATCAGCAATCGGTTCTGCCAGGTAAACGCCCATGACAACCAAAAATCACCTTCAAACTATGACTCCATTATAGTCTGAAGGTGATTCTGTTAAAAGTAATTATCTAATTTATCAGTCACTCATAAATTACATAGCGGCTTATATCTTCTTGCACATCGGAATCAGCATCCCCCCCACTGCATTTCCAAGGCTGATCACAACCACGCACAGAAATGCTCTTGTGGACCACATCTGCGCCACTGACACATAGAACATATCCGCAATGCAATGCTCGAATCCGCAAAGAATGAATCCTGCCACACAAACGAACAAAATCAATGGATTTTTTGTCTGTTTATAGCCTTCCACTGCAATGTACATCAGTGCACCGCAGAAAATACCAAGGATAAACAGGCTGATGAGGCTGTCATCCACTTTGATCTGACACATACTCTGAGCCTTTTCGGAAATGCCGGCAATCCTGCTGCCAAGCACCCCCATGGCCGCCAGCCATGTACCGGCCAGATTACCCACCCAGATAATGACCAGATCAATGATATAGGATTTTGGCTGTTCCACCGCATAGCCGACTTTGCCCGTGAACAGGTTCAGACCATGCACACAGATAGAATACAGCCCCGCCGTAAACATCAACGCCCCCACAATCTTATTTTCCAAAGATAAAAACACAATACCGCCTATTCCGATGGCAGCACCCGCCAGCACAGCCAGGACAAATAATCTCACATACTTTCTCATACTCTGTACCTCCAAATTCTCATTGAATTTCTGTAATGCTCCGGTGTCAACCAAATTCACCTGAAATCGTCAACTGCCCCAGGACTTCATGCCACTCCGCCTACAAGCACGGACTTTGACCTGTTGCTCGCGTAAAAAAAGCCGGCCACTGAGCATCACTGCCCAGACGGTCGGCATTCAAATCCATTCATACTTCCTGTGGTCAATTCCACTTCCGTCAGTCGTATAAACTGACTTTATCATACTGAAACTTCACCCGGTTGTCAAGTCATTTTCTGCTTTTTACGCATAACGGACATTGATGTTTAATTACATTGACATGGCAGTTCAGTAAATTCAGCATTCTTTCGAAATTTCCAGCCATAGTCCAATTAATCATCCGGATAACAATTAAACCAGCAGGCCTTTCAGCACTTTCACACAGCCCTCTATTCCCAATTCTCCGGAATTCAGCACGATATCATAATTGCGGTAATCATCCCATCGCTTCATGGTATTGGCTCTGTAATAGTTGGCCCTCTTTTTGTCATATTTCTTGCGGACAAACTCCATCCGGTTTGGAGAAATCTGATAATCCTCCTGGATTCTCTTCTGCTTGAAAGCATCATCCGCATGAATGAATACTTTCACCACACCTTTGCGGTCTTTTAAAGCTTCACTGGCACAGTGTCCCATAAACACTGCAGGACCATTATGTGCCAGACTTTGAATAGCAGCCTGCTCTGCCAGATAAACCTTGCCTTCATCCGAAAGCATGTTCATATCCCCTGACTGGGCTTTGCTCATCACAAACACCGTATAGAGAAAGCTGTTAGTCACACCCTCCTCATACTGTTCAATCTGTTCCACGGGAATATCATATTTCCCGGCAACACGCTCAAGAATTTCTCTGCCGTAACATGGCATTTTGCATTCTTTTGCCAGCAACTCACCAATTCTGGTGCCGCCGCTGCCAAATTCTCTTTCTATTGTTATATACTGGTACTTCATCCGACTCGCCTTCCTTCTTATGCTGCCTTATGACGCCTGATCAAACTGGCTGTTGTACAGATCCGCATAGAAACCGCCTTTTGCCAGCAGTTCCTCATGATTGCCGCTTTCGATAATATCGCCGTCCTTCAGTACAAGGATCAGGTCAGCATTTTTAATCGTGGACAAACGATGAGCAATCACGAAAGATGTACGATTCTGCATCAACGCATCCATGGCTTTCTGGATCTGAAGCTCTGTTCTTGTATCCACGGAACTTGTAGCTTCATCAAGAATCAGCATTGGTTTATCCGCGATCATGGCTCTGGCGATGGTCAGCTGCTGTTTCTGGCCCTGTGACAAACTGACCTGATCATTAAGGATCGTATCATAACCATGCGGCAGTGTCCGGATAAAGTGATCCAGGCCTACGGCTTTACATGCTGCCTCTATCTTCTCTTCTGAAACATTCTCTGTATTGTACACCAGGTTTTCTCTGACTGTGCCCTCAAAAAGCCATGTATCCTGAAGCACCATGCAGAACTGGGAACGTACTTCTTCACGCTTCATATCCCGGGTGGAAATACCGTCGATCTTGATATCGCCGCTCTGGATCTCATGGAAACGCATCAGCAGATTCACCAGTGTCGTCTTGCCGGCACCTGTCGGACCGACAATCGCGATCTTCTGTCCCGGTTTTGCTTTGGCTGAAAAATCATGAATAATGATCTTGTCTGTGTCTTCATAGCCGAATTTGACATGCTCAAAATCCACATAACCTTCTGCTTTGCCAAGCTTCTCTGTTTTATCGCTTTCATCGGACATTTCCTCTGCCCCAAGGAAAGCAAATACACGCTCCCCGGCTGCTGCCGCAGACTGCAGGGACTGAGTTGCCTGTGCGATCTGCGCAAGGGGCTGGGTAAACAAACGGATATACATCATAAATGCAACAATGACTTCAAATCCGATATAGCCTTTCATTGTCAGCACAGCACCCATCACGCAGACAGCCACATAACCAAAATTGCCGATAAAGGCCATCAAAGGCTGCATCAGACCGGAAAGGCTCTGTGCCTTAAAAGCGCTGTCTCTCAGGTTATTATTCAGTTCATCAAAAACTTTTTTGGCATTTTTTTCACCGTTATAGGCTTTGACAACTGTATGTCCGGAATAAATCTCTTCAATATGACCATTTAATGCACCGAGATTGGCCTGCTGCCTTGAGAAATATTTCTGTGAATGACTTGTGATCAGTGACATCAGTCCGAAACCGATCATAGTTGCGATCACTGCTGTCAGCGTCATGATCACATTGGTCTTAAACATCATGATTAAAGACCCAAAGAACAAGGCTACCGCTGACACCAGGTTGCCGATACTCTGGTTCATAGACTGAGAAATCATATCCACATCATTGGTGACTCTTGAAAGCACATCACCTGTAGATGTCTTATTGTAATAGGCCATCGGCAGACGATTGATCTTGCCCGAAATATCGCTTCGCAGCTGCTTTGTCACATTTTGTGTGACCGTGACCATAATGAACTGCTGTCCAAAAGACAAAATCACACTGCCCACATAAAAAGCCACCAATGTCAGACCGATGGACTTGACACGTTCCATATCAATACCTGTCGCTATGCCCTCTGTAATCACCTTTGTCAGATCTGACAATTTATCCGGACCGAGGATTGTCAGAATCGTACCGGCCACGGCACAGATCAGAGCAACAACGATCACTGCCAGATAACGTTTACAATAACGGATGATCTTCATCCATGTTCCTTTAAAATCTTTTGATTTCTCTGCAGGACGTCTGCCCATGCCAGGGCCCCGCATCCCACCTCTGTTATTTCTATTTTCCATTATGCCAGTTCCTCCTTTGAAAGCTGAGAGAAAGCAATCTGACGATAAACTTCACAATTCTTCATCAGTTCATCATGGGTACCCATTCCTGCGATCCTGCCTTCATCCAGAACAATGATCTTGTCTGCATCGCGGATAGTGCCGATTCTCTGTGCAACGATCAATCGGGTTGTATCACCGCACTTTTCATCCAGTGCCTTTCTTAAAATTCGGTCGGTCTTATAATCCAGTGCCGAGAAGGAATCATCGAAGATCATAATCTCCGGATGACGGCAAATAGCTCTGGCAATAGAAAGACGCTGTTTCTGACCGCCGGAGAGATTCGAACCGCCCTGGGCTACAAAACCATCATAGGTATCCGGCAGTTTCTCTACAAATTCATCCGCCTGAGCTGTATGGACAGCATCGATAATGTCTTCTCTGTCCACAGGCTTGCCGCCGTTTTCACCATAAGCCACATTGCCTGCAACCGTGCCGGAGAAGAGAATCGCCTTCTGGGATACATAACCGATTCTGTTTCTCAATGCTTCCTGGGTATATTCTTTCACATTCATGCCGTCAACCAGCACTTCACCTTCCGTTGCATCATAAAATCTCGGAATCAGGTTGATAACCGTACTCTTACCACAGCCGGTAGAACCGATGAAAGCCACCGTATCTCCCTTATGAGCTGTAAATGTAATGTCTTCCAGCACATTCTTCTCTGCATCCGGATATTTGAAGCTGACATGACGAAACTCTACTTCACCGGTCATACCCGCCTTGGCTTCTGTCTTCGCACCATCCTCAATGGCCGGTTCTGTATCCAGTACCTCATTGATACGCTTTGCAGCAACGGATGCACGGGGTACCAGCACAAAGATCATAACCAGCATCATGAAAGCCATCACAACCTGCATCGCATACTGTGAAAAGACAATCATATCTGAGAATAATGTCAGCTTATCCTGCATACCCGCATCATTGATCAGATAAGCACCTACCCAGTAAACCGCCAGTGTCAGACCATTCATGACAAGCATGATACCCGGCATCAGAATCGTCATGGTTCTGTTGGCAAAAAGCTGTGTACGCTTCAGTTCATCATTGGCCTTTTCAAACTTGGTCTCCTGATAATCCTCCGCATTATAGGCACGGACAACACGAAGCCCTGTCAGATTCTCACGCGTCACCCGGTTGATGTTATCTGTCAGAATCTGCAGCTTTCTGAACTTCGGCATTGCCACCATAACACAGGTTCCGACAATACACAGCAGTATAATAACTGCGATGCCTGTTGTCGCCGTCCACTGCCAGCTCTTTCCGGCAATCTTACAGATGGCCCACACAGCTGTCACCGGTGCCTTCAGAAAAACTTCCAATCCCAGCACCAATACCATCTGAACCTGGGTAATATCATTGGTTGAACGTGTGATCAGACTGGATGTTGAAAAACGTCCGATCTCTTCCATTGAAAATGACTGCACTCTGTTAAATACCTGTCCTCGCAGGTTGGCAGAAAAATTTGCTGAAATCTTTGCCGCGCAGACAGCAATACAGGCTGCCGTCAAAAGTGAGCCCACCGCACAGAGCAGCATCTTGCCTCCCGCTGCAAGTATATCTGCCATGGCACTTCCCTCTGTCTGAACAAGCACTGTCATGTCGGACATATAATCCGGCATGGTCAGGTTCAGATAAACCTGTGCCAGAATCAAAAGAAAGGCAAGTCCAGCCAGTGCCATATCTTTCTTTGTCAATTTCTTTAATAATTTGATCATTACTGCACTTCTCCTTTGATGTCATTGCATATTTCTGTTAAGTCGTATTCATTATCAGCGCTCATCTGACCAGAGTGCCAGATTTGAATGAATAAAAATACTTCAGTGCTGCTGAAGTATTTTATCACCATAAACTGTTTGATATTAAACTGTTTATTTGTAAACTATTATAGTACGAATAACGAATATGTCAAGGCTTTTTATTTTTTTTTTAGATTTTTTCTTTTCCGGATTATACAGATGCCTCATCAATCATTCTCTCCATATTCGCCATTGCATGCTTTAATACTTTATTGAAAATCGCTCTATCCTCTGCCTGAATACCGGACATGATCTGCTGATGCATATCATCCCATATAGCATTGATGCGCCTCACCAGCTCTTTTGCCTCCTCTGACAATATATAATGCATATAACGCCTGTCCTTCTTATCTGGCATGCTCTCCAGATAATGCATGGTACACAGATGTTCCAGGGTCTTTGAAATCTGCCCTTTATTCAAATCAAGATAACGATGAATATCTGCTGCCGTATTCCGCTCACCGGACATAGCCAGAAAACGCAGAATCTCGATTTCCACCCGCTTCACATCATATTCCCGAATGATGCCGTCCATCTTCTTGTTCATTAGCTGTTTGAACTGTCTGCCACGGCGCATCATGTTTAACTGTTCTTCCATAATACTTCCCCTCTGTCTGATTTTCACTGATTTAAACTACACTCACCGTCTGATCTGAATTAAAAGGCGGTGAGTATTTATGATCTGTTATATTATACACCGTTTCCGGTGGTTTTTTCAAACTTTTGTCGGGAGAATTTTTAATCTGACAGATACGCTGTGACAATATCTTTGTCAACTTGCGCCCCATTGACATCATAAACCGGCTGGGCAGCCTGTTAATTGTTCAATACAGCCTGTTGATTCGCTGTGAAGCAGACTTACAGACTTTTGTGAAGCAGACTTAATACAGTATTCAGGTCGTTCACACCCATCTGTCCCGGAGCAGAGGCTTTGCCTGCTGCACCAAATGTCAGTGCAGAACCGAATACTTCACCGCAAAGACGGCTGATCACACCTGTTCCTGCCATAGACATCGTAATGATCGGTCTGTCCGCATACAGTCTGTTCATCTCTTCTGTTGCAGAAAGCAGTGTCAGTACATCCAGTTTGCTCTGAGGCATCACCGCAATCTTTGGAATGTCTGCGCCAAGATCCTGCATTTTGCGAAGACGGCCAACGATATCATCCTTATCCGGTGTCTTGTCAAAATCATGGTTGGAAGCAACAACTTTGACGCCGCAGGCATGGGCTGCTTCAATAATCTCTTTCACCACTTCATCCCCTGTAAAGGCTTCCACATCCACCAGGTCTACATTGCCTGTCGCTGCGATTTCCTTGTTCAGTTTTGCATAATCTGCTGCTTCAATGGCCTTTTCGCCGCCCTCTTTGGATGTACGGAAAGTAAAAAGAATCGGTGTATCTTTTAAAACCTGGCGAAGGTCTGTCAGAACATCCTTCACTTTTTCAATATCAAAAACATTTTCAAACCAGTCTACACGCCACTCAACAACATCTACCGGAATATTTTCAAATGTTTTAGCTTCATTGATAATGTCTTCTTTTGTCACACCAACGATTGGCACACAGATTTTCGGAATACCTTCGCCGATTTTAATATTTCTAACTTCTACTGCTTTCATACTCTCAGACTCCTCTTTTTTTATTGTTCTGTCTTCGCTAAAAGACTTCCGTATCTCACATTGACAAAAACTGCCAGCAGCACGCCGATAACGGTAATAACAATGTTCATCATGATCACCTGCATGGATGACATTTTCGCTGCCGCACTTAAAATTGTATAGTTGCACAGACTGGATGCGATCATGACCAGACTGGTAATGGTCCCCTTGATATTCGGGAACAGATCATTCACTGTTGCTGTTGCCATCTGAAGGACACCGCCTGCAGCTGCATAACCGATCACAAATGCTCCTACGAAGCAGATCATCGGTGTTTTCACCAGGTAAACCAGAACCAACATGACAACGGAAATTGCCGGGTAGATCACCAGGAAACGGACCTGTTTGAACTTTGTGATGAGTAAGCTTGTTACCACCAACGCCACCATGGTTCCCGCTGAATAATATGTCTGCATCATGGAAACCGACGCTGATGGAATACCGGCGATTTCTTTACCAAATGTCTGTGCACAGTTGAGCCACAGCTGGAAAGTCGCTGTACTTGTAAAACCGATCAGGATCAGTGCAATACTTTCCACCGAGAAATTGGCATTTTTCAGACTGCTGATAAAAGACTCGGATTTGGCTGCCGCATTACCTGCAGGCATCGGTGCAAAGATGGCCAGTACGCCCAGAATACCGATGGCAATACCGCCAAGGACTGCTGCCACATAGGCCACCTGAATATTCGGTGAAAATGCGATGCCTATAAAAAAGATAACATAGGATGCTGCACCAATCAACACTGAAATTCTTCTTCCCAGCTTATCAGACAAAGGCCTTGCAAAAGGAAGGGAAACATCGAAGGTACCGAAGAAGGACGCAATATTCTGAATGTGCTGGCCAAACACGATTATTTGTAAAAACTCATAAAAATCCCCTATTTGATATCCCCCCTAAGAAGGAAACCTCCGCTAAAACAACGCGCACCCGCACGAAACGTTT
>OLQG01002055.1_pt1 | contig 11089 bp, 6 predicted proteins | sample 1672221 | NCBI WGS metagenome assembly OLQG01 (sample SAMEA3136660, study PRJEB25190) | human gut metagenome | biome: human gut; feature: human-associated habitat; material: faeces | place: Austria | collected 2013
GAGATTGAAGTCAGCAAGATCCGCAATATCTCTATCCTTTGCCTGGTCGGTGAAGTTTATATGGGCCTGAAGCGTTATGATGAAGCAGAACAGATTCTTCTGCGTGTTTATGAGAAGAATCCGAATACAAGACGAATCCTTGATCTGTTGACAACGTTGTATATTGATAAAGGTGAGTATTCTGAGGCAGAATATTATTATAAAGAGTTCATTGGTGTGGCATCCAGAGATCTGCATCGCTACATTCTGAGATACAGATTGGATAAGGGCAAAGGGGAACGTCTTTCTGTTTTGATCGATACCCTTGAGAAGTTAAAGGATTATGAATACATAGAGGAGTGGGCTTATGAGCTGGCGACTTTATATGAGGCCAGCGGTGAGACGAAGAAATGCATTCATGAATGTGATGAGATCGTGCTGTGGTTTGGCCATGGAGAATATGTGGACAAGGCCATTGCGCTGAAATGTAAATTGACAGGTGAGCCGCTGCCGGAGATTTCAACGGTTGAACAGCATCGCGTTGAGGAAGAACAGCGTGCGGCCCATGAGAAGCAGATGACAGAATCTATAGGTGCAGAGATGGGCATTGAGGGTTTTGCCGGTGCGGATTATGAGGGAAGCATTGATCTTGATCTCATTCAGCGGGCAATGGATGGGGCAGCGCCTGAAGCGGCAGATGAACCGATTGTCGAAACAGCTGTGACAGAGGACATACTTCGGGATGAAGTGATTGTGGAAGAGCCGATATTAGAAGAAAATGAAGAGTCGGCGGGAAGCGCTGAAGGTGAAGAGACGCAGGATGCGGCAATGGCCGTTGATGTGAGAAATACAGACAGTGAAACGGTGAATGCAGATGGAAATACGGCAGATGATGACGGGCATGCGGAGTCTGCTTATGAAGACAGTGAGGCAGAACAGCCGGATGAAGAAAATGAGAAGTCTCATATTGCCCATCTGTTCAGCTCATTGATGTTTGGCAGGAAAGAGAAAGAGAAGCATTTTGACTGGTCTACTCTGAAATTGGCCAAAGAAAAAGGGGAAAAGCCTGACGAGATCGAACTGGCTGCTGCAGCGATCACTGCCGCCCAGAGCCAGGAGAGTCAGGCAGGCGAGAAGGATGAAGATATTTTCCTTCATGAGGAAATGCCTGTTGAGGAAATGTCAGAGAATACGGTGGTAGAGGATGCACCGGAGAAAGAAGTGCCGGAATCAGAAGAAGCCGAAGATGCAGCGATTTCTACAGAGGGACTCAGCGAGGAGGATGCAGAGTTCTTCGGCAAACTGATGGGTGAAGATCTTGTTGCGTATTACACACGCAGCCAGGACAGTGAAGAGGAGATCATTGTGGATGATGATGGTGAGTCAGAGGATACGGTTATTATCGATGATGATGATGATTCAGAGAATGAAGCACCAGAAGCTGCAGCTGCGGAAGATGAAATTATCATAGACGGTGATGATGAGAAGGATGAAGTCATTTCGGAGACAAAAGAGGATACATTGGATGATCTGTTTGGCATCGCCGGTGAAGTCCATGAAGATGAGCTGATAGATGATGATGACGAAGATGAAGATGATGACGAAGATGAAGTGATCTCGGAGGATGACAGCAGCAGTCAGAATGATTCGGCGGACGAAGAAGAGGATGAAGATGACGAGGAGGATGAGATCTCGGATGATATTCATGCCTCTGATACAGTTCTGGATATTTTCGGCACGGTGACAGGTGTAGAGAGTATTAAGAGTCAGTTGGCGAAGACATTCACCAAGTTTGAAGATCCGGCACTTGACAATATGGACTTGCTGGCACCGTATGATATTAACTTTGTTGTAACAGGTTATGATATGAGCGTCAAGTCCCAGATTGCCATTGGTATTGCAAAGGCCTTGAATACATATGGTATCTGTGATAAGAACAAGCTTGTCCGAGCAACGGCACAGGATCTGAATGGCCGGGACTTTTCTATGATCTTTGAGAAACTGAAAGGCGGCTGCCTGATCATTGATGGAGCAGATATGCTGGATGATAAGGCTGCGGGCATTATTGTTGATTTTGTTCAGCAGGACAATCAGGACGTAGCCATTGTTCTGGAAGGCGAAGAGGATAAGATCAAGGAATTATTCAGAAAATATCCGGTTCTTCACAGCAAGTTCCTGAATATCATTCATATTGGCAAGTACAATGAGAATGAACTTGTTCAGCTGGCAGAGGGATACGCCAAGAAGAAAGGCTATGAGATCTCAGGACCGGGAGCAGCTTCGTTGAAGACATTGCTGCGTGAACGTATGCAGGATGGCTATTCGGTTGATTATGAAGATATCATGGCCATTATTGAGGAAGCGATTGCCAGCCTCGAAAAGCGCAACATGAAGAATCTTTTCATGACTGTTCTTGACAATAAATACGAAGAAGCAGCCATGTTCATGCTTCAGCCGGAGGACTTTAAGAACATCAACATACCGGACTAAAGCAGGCTATAATGGGAATATTGGTATACTGTCTATAAATGCTATAAAAACTGCATTGTACCGGGATATAAAATAAACGCAGTATGGTCAGTAAAATTCAAAAAGGGATTCTGAACGATAGAATCCCTTTTCAGATATTTGAAGTCCGTACTGCACTTATTTGGGGTACTGCAGCTTTTGAACCTAAAAAAATTGGTCCGACAAAAAAATAACTGAGTTGTCACAAATATTCGAACATCTGATTGCGTGCAAGCAATAAAAAATATTTCGCATGGTAATTAATATAAGTACAAACTATTGTATACTATGTGCAATTTTGACTGATTTTGAATTTATTATGAAAAGACAACTGTGCCTTTTTCACAAAATAATTCGACGAATTTCAATAAAATAGCGGAATTAATGAATTTTAGGAATAAAAAAACTTACTTTTTGGAACGTTGAAAAGTTGGTCAAAATCTTGACAAAACATTCTAAAACGTGTAGGATGTATATAGTGGCGTTTCTGAGAGATTCATTACATATTTAATCTGGTATGAATATGTGTGATTAAGAAGCTTACTGAAATAAGGAGGTATTTATTTTGAGAATCTTAGTATGTGTAAAACAGGTACCTGATACTGCAGAGATTAAGATCGATCCAGTAACGAATACACTGATTCGTGCAGGTGTACCAAGTATTGTCAATCCATTTGATGCATGCGCACTTGAAGTTGCAGCAAGAATCAAAGACGCAGATCCAAGCACAGAGATTACATTATTATCCATGGGTCCAGATCAGGCAAAGGATGCATTAAGAGAGTGTCTCGCAGTTGGCGGCGACAAAGCATATCTTTGCAGCGACAGAAAATTCGGCGGTTCTGATACACTGGCTACAAGCTACATCTTAGCTTCAGCTATCCAGTCTATCGAAGAGAAAGAAGGCAAATTTGACCTCATCCTTGCTGGTAAACAGGCTATCGATGGTGATACAGGTCAGGTTGGTCCTGAAATTGCAGCACATATGGGTCTTGCACAGGTTACATATGCAGCAGAAGTTTCTGTAGAAGGCGATGATATCATCGTTAAGAGAGAAAGCGACAAAGGTTACGATATGATTTCTGTTCAGAAACCAGCAATCGTAACAGTTGTTAAGACTGAATTTGAGCCAAGATATCCTACGATCAAGAATAAGATGGCAGCCCTCAAGAAAGAAATCACAGTTATCACATCAGAAGATATTCCGAATATCGATCTGACACGTTGTGGTCTTAAGGGTTCTCCTACAAAGGTTAGAAAGACATTTACACCAGTGAAGAATAAGAACTGTGTAATGGTTAATGAAGGCGAAGTTGAAGTATCAGCAGTTAAGCTTGTTGATCTGCTTGTAGACGCCAAAGTACTGTAAGGAGGATATGGGCATGAGTTTTGAAGAATATAAGAATCTTTGGGTATTTGTAGAGACAGAAGAGAATGAAGTAAAGCCAGTTGGCTACGAACTTCTTAATCCAGGCCGTGAACTTGCAGATAAGATGGGCGCTAAGCTTGTTGCAGTTGTTATCGGCGGTAAGGTTGAAGATATCGCTAAGAAAGCAATCGAATACGGTGCTGACGAAGCTATTCTCGTTGAAGGCGGCGAATACTTTAACTATACAACAGATGCATACAGCATCGCTATGAAGACACTTGTTGACAAGCATAAACCATCAGCAATCCTGATCGGTGCTACCAACAACGGCCGTGACCTTGGTCCTAAGATGGCTTGTGATCTGAATACAGGTCTTACAGCTGACTGTACAGGTCTTGACTATGATGCAGAAGCTGGCAACATGGTTTGGACACGTCCGGCATTCGGTGGTAACCTGATGGCTATGATTCTTTGCCCAGACAACCGTCCGCAGCTTGGTACAGTTCGTCCAGGTGTATTCAAGAAACCTGAACTGGTTGAAGGCAGAGAGGGTACAATCACTCGTGAAGATATCCATGTAGCTGCTGATCAGATCAGAACAAAACTGATCGAGAGAATCGAAGAAGTTGCTGAAGCTGTTAACCTTGAAGAAGCTGAAATCATCGTTTCCGGTGGTCGTGGTGTAGGTTCAGAAGAAGGCTTTGGTGTTATCCGTGAGTTAGCAGATGTACTTGGGGCAACAGTAGGTGCTTCCCGTGCAGCTGTTGATGAAGGTTGGATTCCACGTGCACATCAGGTAGGCCAGACAGGTAAGACTGTAGGTCCTAAGCTGTACATCGCTTGTGGTATTTCCGGTGCTATCCAGCATGCTGCTGGTATCTCTGGTTCTGATTGCATCGTAGCAATCAACAAAGACCCAGATGCACCTATCTTTGATGTTGCTGATTATGGTATCGTTGGTGACCTGTTCACTATCATCCCTATCATGATCGATCAGATCAAGAAAGTAAACGCATAATTTCATACCAGATGTATTATGTTTGCCCTGCGGCTTTGGCCGCGGGGCTTTTTGTATGCCGCGGGGGAAAAATTCGAATATCGCCATGGTTAAGCGCTGGCAAAGAGAATAAATGAAAATGATTCACGGTACTGTTAATGATAAGTTATTATCAACTAACTTAAAATAACTGAGAAAATTTTATTGCTAAATCCTATTAAGAGAATTTATCATTTAAGCCGCATGTTTAGCGGCTTTTTTTAATTGACAGCTTTTTTCTTACGCGATAAAATACTAATCGTTAGCAGGACCTAACTGAATGAAAGGATATTATGATGAAGAAAATAATAAGAACTATTATGATATCTGCGACAATTGCTATTTTGACAGCCTGTTCCGGGAGAAATGATTCAATGGAAACTGAGGTCTCTTCTGAGGTGAGTTCTGAAAACGTTGTCACATCTTCGGAACTGACTTCAGAAAATGCTTCTGATGATGCAGAGGCGGTCAGAGATGTTTTTGCCATGGATACCTATATGACAGTGAAGGCTTACGGTTCTAACGGTGATGCGGCTGTTGATGCAGCGGTGGATGAGATTAACCGACTGGATGCGCTGTTGTCCACAGGTAAGAAAGACAGCGAGATTGGTCAGATTAATGCAAATAACGGCGGACAGCTGTCAGAAGACGGCGCTCTTTTGATGGAGCGTTCTCTGGAACTTTATGAGAGTACAAATGGTGCTTTTGATGTGGCGATTTACCCAGTGATGAAGGCCTGGGGATTTACCGACGGCAATTATCAGGTGCCGGATGCAGACACATTGAAGGCAACGCTGGAACTGGTGGATCCTTCTTTGATTGATTATGACAAGGAGACTTCAACCGTCAGCTTCAAAAAGGATGGTGTCCAGATTGATCTCGGTGGTATTGCCAAGGGTTATACATCCTCCAGGATTATGGATATTTACGAGGAGAAGTGTGTGACAAGCGGCCTGGTAAATCTGGGAGGAAATGCCCAGGTATTTGGTACAAAACCAGATGGCAGCTTGTGGCGTGTAGCGGTTCAGAGCCCCGATTCAGAAGATGAATATCTGGGGGTTCTTGAGACGAAGGATAAGGCCATTATTACATCCGGCGGTTATGAGCGCTATTTTGAAAAAGACGGTGTGACATATCATCACATTATCGACCCGTCAACAGGATATCCGGCGGATAACGGCTTAATTTCCGTAACCATTGTCAGTGCGGACGGTACATTGGCAGATGGTCTTTCTACATCTTTGTTTGTTATGGGAAAGGACAAAGCCACTGATTACTGGAAAGCGCACAGTGATGAATTTGATATGATTCTCCTGACAGATGATGAAAAGCTTTATGTCTCAGAGGGGATAAAAGACAGCTTTACATCAGACAGAGAATTTGAAATTGTAGAAAAGTAGAAGAGGATGACGCAGGATGAAGTTTTGGAAAAGATTTGGCGGCTATATGCCGATTCTTGCGACAATTGTTGTCGTGGGATGCGTCGGTACGGCGCTGAAAGGCTATGCAGCGCCGGTTTATGAGGTAGAGCAGCCGGAAAACATTCAGAGTACCGAAGCAGATGCAAAAGAGAAAAAGCAGGAAACAGAAGAAACTGAGCAGGCCAAGAAGGGAAACTTCGATTTGGCAGATGGTTTTTACAAGGGCAGCGGCACCGGTTTTGCGGGTACAGTTTCTGTTTCTGTAGAAATTAAAGACAAGAGTATTATTGCAATCAATATTCTCAGCACCCAGGATGATGAGGCTTTCTTTAACAGAGCCAAGGGTGTCATTGACAAAATTATTGCCGGACAGACACTGGATGTGGACGTGGTGTCCGGGGCAACCTACAGCTCCAACGGTATCATCAGTGCTGTAAAGAATGCCCTGACCGGAGAGCAGGATACAAGCACACCGGCTACGACGGCAAGCAGCAGTAGTCAGAGTTCACCATCCATTGAAACGGTGGATGATTCCAATCAGACATGGCGAGACGGCATCTACTACGGCAGCGGTACCGGATTTAATGGCGAAGTACAGGTTGAGGTGGTGATTGCTGATGGGAAAATCAGCAATATCAGCGTGGTCAGCCATAATGATGACAGTAGTTTTATGAGTCAGGCCCAGGGATTGATTCCGAATATCATCAGTTCCCAGAGTACCAATGTGGATGCGGTTTCAGGTGCTACTTACAGTTCCAGAGGTATTATTGATGCGGTGCGTGCGGCACTGAAACAGGCAGTAGTTAATGGTTCTTCAAATGATGCCGATGACAGCAATGATGACAATAACAATAATGACAATAACAACAGCAACAATAATTCGACAATTTTCGAAGGAAAAGTACCTTACGAAGAGGGTATCTATTATGGCACAGGTGAAGGATATGCCGGAGATATTCAGCTGGCAGTTGTGATCCAGGATAAGACCATCAAAGCCATACTGGTGACAGAATGTGAAGATGATGCTGCTTTCTTTAACAGAGCCAAGAGTATCATTAACGAAGTTCTGAAAAACCAGTCAACAGATTTGTCAGGTATTGACACTGTGTCTGGAGCAACGTACAGCTCCAACGGTATTGTCGAAGCCCTGAGGGAAGCTTTCAAAGCAGCTGAAAACGGTAACAGCGGCAAGCCGGCTGAATCGGAAACGGAGACAGAAACTGAGACTGAAACGGAAAGCGAAACAGAGACAGAAGGCGAAACAGATACTGAAAATAGCGACAGCGTTTATATTGATGGTGCCTATACCGTCTCTGTTGTGTGTGAACCTGATGAGGATCAGGATTTTGAAGCTTACAATTTGTCAATGACCGTTCATATCAAAGATGACAAAATTACAGCAGTCACAGACATTGTCGGTGATGGCGATCAATCCAATGAAAGCTATATCAAACGTGCAGCAGAAGGTACTTCAAAACTGCCGGGGGTTGTAACGCAGATTACAGAAAAAGGCGGCCTTGATGCCATTGATACGGTGACAAGAGCAACCTGTTCATCCAATACCATTATCGAGGGATGCCAGAAGGCATTAGAGGCTGCAAAGCGGACACCGGAAGAAACAGATGAGACAGAACCGGGAGAAAGCGAGACAGAGAAACCGGCAAACAGAATCTATGCAGACGGCGCTTATACAGTATCTGTCATCTGTGAGCCGGATGCAGATGGAGATTTTGAAGCTTACGATTTGACGATGACGGTTCAAATTGAAAATGACCGGATTACAGATATTTCAGGCATCAGCGGCAATGGTGACAGCGACAATGACAGCTATATAAAAAAAGCGGCCCAGGGTACTTCAAAGTATGTGGGTGTGGTGACACAGATTACAGAAAAGGGTATGCCGGAAGACATTGACACAGTTGCAAGAGCAACCTGTTCTTCCAATGCGATAATCGAAGGATGCCAGAAAGCATTGAATGAAGCAAAAAAACTGGCAGAGGAAGGTAAGTAGAGATGAAGACATTTGGAGTTCGAGCAGTGAATCTGGTACTTATCGTTGCATTGTTAATCGGCTATAACACTGTATTGACACTGCGGGATAAGGATGATCAGATTGCGAAACTGACAGCAGACCTGGAAAGTGCCAAATTATATAAGCAGTCTGTCATGCAGTCCAAGGAGGATGCGGCAGGCGGCAGTTATGAAGATGGCATCTGGAAAGGCGAGGCACAGGGATTTGGCGGAGTCATTCAGGTGGAAGTCACCGTTGAGGGCGGTTCCATTACAGATATCAGTATTGTATCAGCAGAAAAGGAGGATGGCGCTTATCTTTCCATGGCGGAGGATATTATCCCGACAATCATTGATGCACAGAGCGCAGATGTAGATACGATCAGCGGAGCAACATTCAGTTCCACCGGGATTAAAAATGCAGTTGCGCAGGCATTGGAAGAGGCGGCAAAATAAATGAGCAAAATCGATATACATCATCTTACAAAAAAGCAGCGCAAGCAGATGCACGGCTGGCTTCGGGCAATCATACAACTTTTATATTTCCTGTTTCTGCCCTCAGCTTATACAGCCGCTTTTGCAGGCGTCAAATATATTTTCACACAGTTGGGCGCAGGAGAAAAAATCGGTCTGACATCTTTTGTGTCGGTACTGATTGTCCTGTGTCTGTATACCATTGTATTCGGGCGTTTCTTCTGTGGATTTGCCTGTGCATTCGGAAGTTTTGGGGATGCAGTTCACTTTGTTTATGTGTGGATTTGCAAAAAAATCAAGAAAAAGCCGGTGAAACTGCCGGAAACAGTGACTTCAAAACTCTCAATGGTGAAATACGTTGTGCTGGCTGTGATTGTACTCCTTTGCTTCAAAGGTGTGTACAGTCAGACACAGGGGTACAGTCCATGGGATGTTTTCTCTATGCTGCATGCCTTTAACTTTAAGTTAGGCGGCTATCTGCTGGGAATTGTCCTGCTGGTACTGATTATGGTGGGCAGGGCCCTTCAGGAAAGATTTTTCTGCCGATTCCTGTGTCCGATGGGTGCAGTATTCTCATTACTGCCGATGTTGCCGTTCTTCACCCTTAAGAGAGAACGGGAACAGTGCATCAAAGGCTGCAGTGCCTGTACCAAACAATGTCCGTCGGACATCGGTCTGCCGGAGGCCGGTTCGCTGGATGTCAGCGGTGACTGTTTCCAGTGCAAGAAATGTATTGATACCTGTCCACGGATGAATATCCATTGCGGACTGCCGGGTATCAAAGGCAATGAAGTGGTATTCACTGTGATCAGGGCATTGATTTTACTTGGCCTGTTTATCTGGCTGGGAATTTAAGCATTGGCGAAAGCAAAATCGCCGAAAAATGAGTTATTTAATTAAAGAACAGGGGCTGGGTTGCCATTGGCATACAGCTCCATAAAAAGAATTAATGATTAGCGTGCGCTAATGCTGATTTTTAATAAATGGCTCGATTTGAGTCGGATTTTACACTAAATGCATAATTCAAATTTCATACTTATAAGGAGGACGATATGAAAAAGAATGAATTAATTAATAAGACATTGGCCGGCCTGATGATTGCAGCAATGACAGCCGGCGTGTGCCCGACAACTGCATTTGCGGTGACTGGAGAGACTATTGCAGCGGATAATACGTATACGAAGACAGTAAAGATTGAACCTGATGAGGATGGGGAATTCAAAGCATATGATGTTCAGGTATCTCTCACAGTTAAAGATGGAAAGTTCTCAGATATTACGGTAACTCCAGTTGGCAACGTGGATAGAAAGAACCAGTCATATATGAATGATGCAAGGGATGGCTGGGGAGATTCTGCTGGATATAGCTCTTTGGTTGGCAAAGCAGCTACAGAAGATACTGTTAATGCATGGGATATTGTATCTGGGGCAACTTGTACTTCAAAGACAGTTAAATCAGCACTTGTTTCTGCAATTAATGATGCGCCATCAGCGACAGTAGAAGTCAACACAGCTAACCTTGAAGCAGCCATTGCAAAGGCAAAAGGTCTGACGGCAGCAGATTATACAGCAGAAAGCTGGGCTAAATTACAGACAGCTTTGACAGCAGCGGATGCAGCTCTTACAGCAAAGGAAAGCCAGGATGCAGTAGACACAGCAGCAAGCAATTTGACAGCAGCAATTGATGCCCTTGTAAAGAAACCAGAAGAGGTAAAAGTCAACACCGAAAAACTTGAGGCAGCGATCGCAAAGGCAGATGCGCTTAAAGATAAAGAAGCAGATTATACAGCAGAAAGCTGGAAGACAATGCAGACAGCTCTGACAGAAGCAAAGTCAGCACTTGCAGCAAAGGAAAGCCAGGATAAGGTAGATGCAGCAGAAACAAAACTGACAAAAGCGACAAATGAACTGGTAAAGGCAACTGTTTCCACAGAGGTTTATGTTCTGATGAACATTCCTTACGACAAGTTCTATGCAGCAGAAGGTGACGATGATGTAGATGCTGTAACATCTGCAACAAAACAGAAAACAAGAAAATCCGGACTTACAGCCGGTTCCTATCATGTGAACAGTGATGGTACAGATATTACAGGTGTTGTATATCCGGTAAAAGTAAGTGATATTTCCGCACTTGAGAAATATACAAAGATTACAGACGAATCTAAAGTAGATATTACAGTTTCAGGTAAAGGCGGAGAACAGACAACGACATACGAAGGAAAAGATGCATTATTTGAAAGCGCAAGCTATTCCTATTATATTTTAAGTGAAGCCCCATCTTATTATAAAGAAG
>OLQG01002064.1_pt1 | contig 11068 bp, 7 predicted proteins | sample 1672221 | NCBI WGS metagenome assembly OLQG01 (sample SAMEA3136660, study PRJEB25190) | human gut metagenome | biome: human gut; feature: human-associated habitat; material: faeces | place: Austria | collected 2013
GGGAGGATTGTGGGAGTGCAACGCACGGAACAATCCGTAGGCATCATAGTTGGGGCTTTTGCCCCCAACATCATATATAAATAATACAAGGATTATGCAAGATTGTACAATAAAGAAATGATATCTGTGAGGGAAAGATGAAAGAATTATTTACACAATGGGGAAGAAATCTAGATTCTGAACATGTTTTACAGGAATATCCAAGACCAATTATGATGAGAGAAACGCATTATGAAATTTTAAATGGCTGGTGGGAATATGCCTTTACACAGAATCAGAAGAAACCAAAGCAATATGATGGAAAAATATTAGTCCCGTTTTCACCAGAGAGTGTTTTATCAGGGGTATCCAGGCAGTTAATGCCGAATGAATATTTGTGGTACAGAACAAAGATAAAGTGTCAGGAATGGGATAATAAGGCATTACAAGAACGACTATTATTACATTTTGGAGCAGTAGATCAAAGTTGTAAAATCTGGATGAATGGACACTTTGTAGTAAGTCATGTGGGTGGTTATCTGCCATTTTCCTGCGATATTTCGGAGTACGTTCATAGTGGAGAGAATGAATTGGTAATTATGGTACAGGATCTGTCAGATACATCGTATCATGCAAAGGGCAAACAAAAATTGAAACGTGGAGGGATGTATTATACTGCTCAAAGTGGAATATGGCAGACTGTGTGGATGGAATATGTTCCGCAAGACCGGATAAAAAATGTAGAAACTAAATATATAAAAACTGGAAAACAAAAAGGAAAGCCAACTTTAAATAATTGCGTAAATGCATCGGAGAAGGTAAAAATATATATTCAGACAGTCTCAGAACAGAAAGATTTGACTGTACAAATAGATATTAGATTTCCGAAGATATATGCGAATGCAGAAGATAATGTAACGGATTTTATTGCATTATCACGCACGATACCTGATGTGCAAAAATCAATATCAGGAAGAGCAAATACATGGATAGAGATAGAAATTCAAAATGCAAAATACTGGTCTTGTGAAACTCCATATTTGTATTATTTTCATGTATCATTGATTGAATGTGAGGATGAGACAGATAAGACAGATAAGAAGCACGTTTTAGATGAAGTGGAAAGTTATTTTGCGATTCGTGATTTTACAATTCAACAGGATGAAGACCATATTCCGCGCATTTATTTGAATAACAAGAAGTGCTTTTTGAAAGGAGTTCTGGATCAAGGCTATTGGCCGGATGGTCTTTATACAGCACCTTCAGAAGAAGCATGGATCTTTGATATTCTGGAAATGAAAAAAATAGGATTTAATATGGTCAGAAAGCATATTAAAATAGAACCGCAACGCTGGTATTATCATTGTGACCGGCTTGGAGTGATTGTGTGGCAGGATATGGTAAATGGAGGAGAAAAGTATCAGAGTTGGTTCGTCACGTATCTGGCAACGGTGCTGTCCGGATTGGGGATTACAGTAAAAGATCATTATTCCAGATTATTTGCAAGACGAAGTCAGGAAGGAAGAAGTGAATTTATCAACGAGGTAAAAGAAACGATTCAGTTACTAAAAAAACATCCGAGTATATGCACATGGGTCATTTTTAATGAAGGATGGGGACAATTTGCTACACAACGAATCACGGATATGGTGAGAAAGATAGATTCAGAACATTTGATAGATTCAGCAAGTGGTTGGTTTGACCAGGGAACAGGAGATTTTCAAAGTATACATAATTATTTCTTCCCTTTAAAAGTTAAACCGGAAGATGTCAGAGCAGCCGTATTGAGCGAATACGGAGGTTTTACATTAGAAGTAGAAGAACATACTGCATCAGAAAAGAAATATGGTTATGGAGGCTATAAAACGAAGACAGAGTATCAGAAGGCGTATCGTCAACTAGATCGTAAAATAAAAAAATTAGAAGGACAGGGATTATGTGGATGTGTGTATACACAATGGAGTGATATAGAAGATGAGATTAATGGAGTCTATACATATGACCGTGAAGTAAATAAATTGAGTTAGAGTAGAAAAAACGATTCTTGATGATCGCACTGCGGCGGATAAGAAGTATGTTGCATACTGCGACCCGCCGCAGGCGGAGAATCTAGAAAGCGAGATTCTTTTTAGATCAGGTGTGTACTTTCCAATTTTTCTGTAAATGCATCATTTAACTTGATGACTGGTTTCCTGAGAATCAGACCGAGCAACAATGCCGGAATCAGGAAGAGTGCTAATTTTCCAAGTTCAATCCAGTAGTTCATATTATAGAAACCTGCGATGCATTCACGCATTGCATTCATGCTGTGGACAAATGGAAGTAAAGGATATACTTTCCGGAAAAATTCCGGCGCACACTGGATTGGGAAAGTTCCACCACTTCCGGCTACCTGCATGACCATCAGCACAACTGCGATTGCTTTACCGATATCTCCAAAGGAAACAGTCAAAGCGTAAATAATGTTTACATATACAAGACTGCTAAAGCATCCTGCCAGTACAAATAATACAGGATGTTCACATTGGATGCCCAGGAAATAAAGATCGCCAAGACAGATCAATGCGCTCTGTAAAAATCCTATACAAAGGAGAAGAAGAATGCGTCCAATATATAACTGGTGTTCTTTCGGATTATTTAATTTGTGTTTTAAGTTGTCTGAAACATTTACTTTTAACATGGCAGCCATTACAACTGCGCCGACCCAAATCGCGAGTGTTGAGTAGAATGGAGCCATAGCAGATCCATAGTTCTCGATAGGGTAAATATGTGTCTCATTAAGCTTGACCGGTGATGCAAGGAATGAACCAATTGCCTCCGGATCCTCAGAGAGAAGGCTGGTCAGTAATTGAATGCCGTTGTCATCGGAAGATAGCATTGCAGTTGCTGCATTAGACATTTTACCGGATGCTTCATTTAAAAGAGAAGCGGAATCTGATAAAGCCTTCTGTACCTCTGTGAGATTTCCGGCTGCAGAGCCTGTCACCCCGGAAATGTCTTTCAGACTGTTATCTAACTGTCCAAGCAGTGAAGTAATAGAGCTGCTTGTGCTAGTCAGATCATTTGCCAGATCATCCAGACTACCCTTAACATTGTTCTCATAATCTTTTTTCACAGTACTGATTGAAGAATTACTCTGAGCGATCAAGCTGTCAATATTGTTCTTTAATTCGGTTGCATTTGCAGTTGCGGAAGTAATACCAGTAGCTGCATCGTTAATGGCATCACGGATTGCTTCTTGAGAAGCTTTCGCTTTCTGAATATTGCCGATTGCCTGCATAAGCATACCTTTTAAATGTGGCTCAGTAATAGAGTCAGCAATTTGGCTCAGAGAGTTTTCCAGTGACTGGTAACCATCTATCAGATTCTGCACACGTCCACTTACGGTATTCAGTGCATTTGCACAAGCCTGTGCGTCTGAATTATAGGAATCCAGTGCATTCCCAACACAGGTGGATACCGCACTGTAGAAGGAAGCGCTCTGTGAAAGTGCCTGGTTGATGGAATCTGTTGTTCCTGTTAAAGCTGAATTCAGGGAATCAATACCATTTCCAGCCACGCCCAGAGCATTTACACTGGCTTTTGTACCGGAACCGGACTGACTTAAGAATTCTGTAGTGGTATTCAACATAATTGCCGCAGAATTTGCCATATCGGAAAATGCCTGTACAGTGCCGGCGGCAGAGGATAAGTCTGTTGAAATCTGCGCCAGTGCGGCTGAGAGGTTGTCGGCGATTGTCTGATCATCGGTCTCGTCAGCAACGTTATTAACAAGCTGAAAGGCTTCTAATGCGGTCTGGGATACCGTCTGTACAAATGTATCATTAATTTGCTGCTGTACGGCATTTGCGCCTTTTACGGTGACTTTCGGGGCAATTGCGTTTTCCTTTTCATTGATATAATATTTGATTTCAGGATGTGTTACATTGGATGTGAAAATACTCATCATGTCTTTACTGAAATCTTTTGGGATTACGATTGCCGCATAATATTTTCCGGATTTTACTCCTTCTTTCGCTTTCTTAGCACTTGTAAATGTCCAGTCAAGCTGCGAGTTACCTCTAAGAGTTGTAAGAATCTGATCTCCAAGGTTAAGGTTTACTGAGAGAAGTTCGCCACTATAACCTTCATCAGAGCTTGCTACAGCAACTTTTAAGTTTCCTGTATTTCCGTATGGATCCCAGCTTGCAGCGATATTGAACCACGCGTAAAGAGTCGGAATAACAGTGATTCCCATAATAACGATCATGGCAATGACATTTTTATGGATTTTCTTTAAATCATACTTAAAAATGCGAAGAATATTTTTCATGATTATTCCTCCTCCTTTCCGTGAAATCTTTTTACCATTTCATCAAAAGACATACCAGCCAGTTGTTGCTGCTCGGCGAGTCTTGTGTGAATGAATTCTACAATAATAAGCCATGTTGCGATGGCGATGATAGATATGATCCAAAGAACCAAAAATACAATTTTCGATTCCAGACTGAACATCAGTATCAGGAAGATTAACGGAATAATAATGATCGCAAGGAAACCATAGCGAATCATTTTCCGATAATTCTGTTCAAAATTCTGAGCTTTCTCAGCGGTCTGTGTACGTAAGTCGTCTTGTGAAAGAGAGGCTTTTAAAAGCATAGACAACTGAGCGCTCCTGCTTAATTGCTCATCTGGTTCTTCACAGACCATAAATTCTGTTTCAGACAGCTTCAGGTCGAACAGGCGGTTCAGTCCGGCCAGAAGAGGTCTTATTCCAAGTCCGATCAAAAGCGCAATCGGAACATAGCAGAGCAAGGTTAAAAGGTTGTGGATATAAACACTTCCATACATGCCTGCAATTGCTTCACGCATAGCAGCAACTCCATAAGTGAATGGAAGAAGCGGGTGTATTTTCTGGAAAAATGCCGGTGTCATTTCAATCGGATAGGTTCCGGAAGATCCTGGAATCTGAAGAATGACAAAGATTACACATAACGCTTTTCCAATATGCTTAAATGTCAGTGACAGAGCATAAATAATGTTGACATATACAAAGGAGCATACAAGCCCGGTCAGTACCAGCGCAAATGGGTGACGGCACTGAACGCCTGGAAGAAATACGTCTCCGACACATACGATCAGTCCCTGGACAAGACCTAGCAGCATGTATAAAAGCCAGCGCCCAAAATACATATTTGTGGCACTGTAAGAACGCATGGATCTGTCACGGTCCACTTCCATTTTGAAGATAGCAATCAGGACGATTCCTCCAACCCAGATTGCCAGGTTCGAATAGAATGGTGTCATGGAAGAACCGTAGTTTTTAACAGAATAGTAAGTTTCTGTATTCACATTTACTGGAGATGATACGAATTCAGCAATCGTATCGGAATCAATGCCTTCCAAAGAGGTAAGCTTCTGGAATGTCTCAGAACTTGTAATCGCATTGATGTCGGTACGGACGTTGTCCAGTCGGTTGATTACGGCATTCAGAGAGGACTGTGTTCCATTCAGTACGTTGTTCAGTTCTGTGAGGCTTGTGCCAAGCTGTGTCAGAATACTGTTTAACTGCTCAGTGGTAGCAGGTACACCGTTCAGTATTCCGTTCAGTTCACCTGTCAGACTGGAAAAAATATCCATAGTCTGATTCAACTGTGGAAATACGTTCTCATCAAGAGAGGTACGAAGACTCTGAATACCACTTAAGTTTGCTTTGTTGATTGTTTCCAACTGTGAAAGTGTATTGGTTGTTGTGGAAAGTGCGTTGCTAATACCATCGTTTCCGGCAGTCAGGCTGCGGATCAACTGCTGATTGCTCTGGTTCTGCTCAGAAAGTTTTGCGAGAGCAGAGTTGATTGTATTGGACTGTGCCGGTAATTGTGAAGCAAGCTGCTGCAGTGTTGCAATAATTTCACCGTTTTTGGTATTGACTTCTTGGGCATTATTCAAAGCATTTCCCACTTTCTGATTAATATCAGAAGCCTGGCCAGACAGCTTGCCGAATCCTTCAGAAGCCTGGCCATAAGCCTGTTCAATAATACTTAGACCATTTGAAATAGACTGGGATAATGCGGAAGTGAAGTCTCCGGTAGCTGTTCGTGTCTCCTTTAATACGCTGTCTGCATCGGAAAGTGCATTTGCACCGGAAGTTGCTGCGTCGCCTAAAGCAGATGTGGCACTTTTTGCGTTATCGATCAAAGTCTGTGTACCACCGACACTGGAATTGAAGGAATCCAGAATCTTTTGGTACTCGGCAATATTATCATTTACTTTGTCAAGCATTGACACAAGATCAGAATTGACAGTATCGATAGTACCGGCCAGGTCAGTAACAGACTGCTTTAATACATTTGAAACCGATTCAGATGCAATGGATGAAAAGGTATTGTTGATTTGAAGCTGGATTGTGCTGGCACCACTGTCTGTGATTTTTGGTGCAATTGCATTGATTTTTTCATTAAGATAATAATCCAGTTTCGGAGTCTCCATCTTGCCGGAGAGGATACTCAGAAGAGAACTGCTAAAATCTTCCGGAATTACGATTGCCGCGTAATATTTTCCGGATTTGACTCCTTCAACAGCATTTTCTTCATCCGTAAAAGTCCATCCGAGTTGATCATTTTCTTTTAAATTTTTAATAATTTCATTCCCGGCATTGATTGTAAGATCATTGCTTGTTGCATCTTTGTCGTTATTGGCAACGGCTACTTTAATGCCGGAGGTGTTGCTGTATGGGTCAATATTGGCTGCAATATTGAACCAGGCATACAGAGAGGGGATAATACATACGCCGATCATGACCAGCACGGCAGCAGGACTGCGAAGCAGACGTTTCATGTCCCGGCGGAAAATCCGAAATGCGTTCCTCATAAGTAAAATGCTCCTTTTGTGTAAATATTTTTCTAGTAATAGATACGATGTTGATTATCTTATCAAAAAGTATTATATTAAGGAAGAAAGTGATTTACAACCGTTAAAAGGTTAAAAAGTGCTGATTAATAGACAGAAAATATTAAAAATGTTGCATTATATCAATATGTCATAAAAATTTAACATTATAATGAAAGAAAGAGCAGGAAACATATGCAGAAGAAGACAGACCGCCGGGTCCGCAAGACAAAGACCCAGCTTAGAAATGGGCTCGCCATGCTTATGAAGGAGAAAAGTGTAGGTGAGATTACAGTAAAAGAATTGGTAGATCAGGTAGATATTAACAGATCTACTTTTTATTTGCATTATCCAGATATAGCTGGGCTGTTGTATGAGATTGAGAATGATCTGGCAGAGGAGATGGAACGTGCGATCAGAGAGCATCCAATTGAAAAGCGAGAGGATAATGGATTTTATTTTCTTCAGGACATATTTCAAGTGTTAGACAATAATCGAGAGATTGTTTCTGCTCTGGTCGGACCTTACGGAGATATGCGATTTATTCAGAAAGTGGAAGTTATTCTGGCAAGAAACAGCAGGGAAGTGTTAGAGCAGATGTTTCCGGAAAAAAGTGATCAGATGGATTACTTTTATGCATATTGCCTGAATGGCTGTCTTGGATTTGTAAAGACCTGGCTTGCCGATAAAAAGTCTTGTACACCAGAGTTCGCAGCAGATTTTATCTATCGAATGGTGGTCAGTTCTATGCGTGCTTTTTGTGAAACTCGTGAGGAAGTGTAGGAGTATACAATGCACTCTTAGTGAAATGTAACAAAAGAGCTTTCCCTATTTTGGTACATTCTTTTATTGACGGGAAAGTGTCAAAAGGATATAATTGAACTATCAAATGTAAGAGCTTACAAGGACGGTAAATGCCTTACGATTTTTTTTAAAATTAAAATGTAAGCGTTTACAATTCGTAAAGCATTTCAGTTCGAAAAGTTCTTCGTTGCGTTAGGAAGATGGCTGAAACAGGGAATCAGGAAAGCACAGGTTATCAGTCAGAGATTCTAGTTACAACAAAATATAGAAAGTGAGGACAAACAATGAAAAAGAGGTTATTAGCAGTATTACTGACAGCAGCTATGGTACTCGGAATGACAGCTTGCGGATCTAAATCCAATAGCGGAAGCTCAGACAAAAAAGAAGAAGCTCAGTCAACCGATGATATCAAAGAGTGCACAATCAAGTTCCAGTATTGGGCAGATAACACAGATTATTCTTCCCTGATGCAGGACATCATCAAGAAGTTCAACGAGGAGAATAAGTACGGAATCACTGTTGAAGGTGAAGAAGTTCCTTGGGATGGTGGAGGATATTCCAACACACTGTTCAACGCAGCTATGGGTGGTGGAGCACCGGATGTAGCAACCTTTAAGCTTTCCGCAACACCGATGTTCACAAACAATAACCTGCTTGCAGACTTAACACCTTATGTTGATGCATGGGATAAGAAAGATGACATTTCTGACAACATCTACGACGTAATGAAAAAGGCAGGCGGGTCTGACGATTCACTCTATCTGATGCCATGGAACATTCAGGTACTCTATGTATACTACAGACCATCAATCTTCAAAGAGGCTGGTATCACAGAGACACCTAAGACATACGATGAGTTCCTTGAGGACATTAAGAAATGTACAATGGATACAAATGGTGATGGAAAGACAGACGTATACGGATTTGGTATGCGTGGTGCTTCCGGTGGACAGGAGCCATGGGGAAGTTTCATCTATGGTGAAGGTGGAAGCTTTGATGATCTGACATCTGATGCATCTGTACAGGGTATGCAGGACTTCATCGATCTGTATAAGAACGGATATGTTCCGGAGTCAGCTACGAACGATGGATTCAACGAGACAGTTGCTAACTTCAAGTCTGGAAAGACAGCTATGTTCATACATCATATTGGATCTTCTAAAGGTATGGTAGAAGAACTTGGTGATGATGTTGATGCATTCATCATTCCAAAAGGAAAAGGACAGTGGACATCCATGGGAGATACAGAGACTGTAATGTTCGATTCTTGCGAGAACAAAGCAGCAGCATTTGAGTGGATGAAATATCTTGCAACAGAAGAAGGACAGGAAATGTGGTGTGAAGGAACAGGACAGGTTCCAGTAAGCCAGACTGTTCAGCAGGAAGATTACTTCCAGAATGACAAATTCATGAAAGTATCTATGGAAGGTGTCGATATCGCGGGTACAGTTCCGGTAAAAGATACAACAACTGAGTGGATCAGTAATTGGCCGGCAACAATTTCTCAGGCTCTGACAGGCGAGATTACAGCTAAAGAGTGTATGGATAAGCTGGACAAAGCTCTTAACGAGTAGAAACTAGATTTTGTAACAACTAGATAATAATTGATTTATGAAACTGCCTTGTCAGGCAACTGGCAGGGCAGTCTGATTGAAAGGGAAAGAACACGATGGTAAAAAAGAAAAGTATCTATCCATATTTATTGGTAGCACCTGCTCTGATTATCATTTTGTGCGTAGTATTCATTCCGGTTGTTAATGCGATTGGAATGAGTTTCCAGAGTTATGATTTGAGAAGACCGAATGACATTGCGTTTGTCGGACTTGCAAATTACATCGCGGCATTTAAAGATGAGCTGTTCTGGAAAGCACTTTGGAAGACGATTCTCTGGGTGGTATTTGGCGTTGGATTTCAGTTTGTATTTGGTTTTATACTGGCGTTGCTTCTTAACAAGAAGTTCAGAGGCCGCGGTGTTGTCCGTGCAGTCAGCCTGATTCCATGGGTCACACCTGGTATTTTGATCGGTCTTATGTGGAGATGGATGTATGACGGTAACTATGGTGTACTCAATGACATTCTTCAGAAATTACACATAATTAATAAGAGCATACCATTTTTAGCACAGGCGAATACAGCATTTCCGGCAGTTGTAGTAACGATTATCTGGCAGGGAATTCCATTCTTTGCACTGATGATTCTTGCAGGACTGCAGGGAATTCCAGGAGAACTTTATGAAGCAGCCGACATGGATGGCGCGACAGGATTCCAGAAGTTATTTAAGATTACAATTCCAAGTATTAAGAATACAATTTTTATCACAGGACTTCTGAGAATTATCTGGGTTGCAAACTCAGTCGATGTTATCTTCAACATGACGGAAGGTGGACCGGCTTATGCAACACAGACACTGAGTGTATATGTGTTTAATAAAGCTCAGGCATTGAACTTAGGATACTCATCAGCAATGGCAATCTTGCTTGCACTTGTACTTTGCCTGGTTGCAGTTCCGTATTTGATCTTTACATTTAGAGAGGAGGATAAGTAGTATGAAGAGGGAATCATTCTTAAAGAGATTTTTAACATTATATCTTCCACTGATCGTAATATTACTTTTCATCCTGTTCCCGTTTTATTGGACATTTATTACATCTATAAAACCGGACACAGAGTTATACGGAGCAGTTACATACTGGCCAAGACAAGTTCAATGGGAGAACTACACGAAACTGTTTACTACAACAGTAAATTTCCTGGCTGCCATGAAGAATAGCTTTATTGTTGCGGCAGTAACAACAGTTGTTTCTCTGACAGCATCAACATTAGCATCATATGCGTTTTCAAGATACAGATTTGCAGGACGTAGAGCGATGATGGCATTGTTTTTAAGCAATAATATGTTCCCTACGGTATTGCTTTTAATCCCATTATACTCTATAATGAGAAATCTGGGGTTACTTTATACTCCATGGGCTCTTGTACTCGCATATACAACGTTCACACTTCCATTTTCTGTATGGTTGCTGAATGGATTTTTTAACGACTTGCCACTATCACTTGAAGAAGCAGCATTGGTTGATGGATGTAATAGAAGGATGGCATTTTTCAAGATCATTTTACCTATATTAGGTCCTTGCCTTGTTGCCACCGGTGTATATATCTTCATGACATCATGGAACGAGTATACATTTGCGGTAATGTTTACGAACAATGCGACAAGAACAATACCTGTAGCACTGAAGAGCCTGATCGGTCAGCTTGGAGTTGACTGGGGTCTGTTAACAGCAGGTGGAATTATTACAATCATTCCAGTATGTATCATGTTCTTCTTTGCACAGAAGAGATTAGTTGAGGGATTAACAGCAGGAGCTGTTAAAGGTTAATATAAGGAGGAAGAAAAATGAATTACGAGAAAAAAGCA
>OLQG01002069.1_pt1 | contig 11050 bp, 8 predicted proteins | sample 1672221 | NCBI WGS metagenome assembly OLQG01 (sample SAMEA3136660, study PRJEB25190) | human gut metagenome | biome: human gut; feature: human-associated habitat; material: faeces | place: Austria | collected 2013
AAGTGTGCCAGTGTGGCGCAACGGTAGCGCAACTGATTTGTAATCAGTGGGTTGCAGGTTCGATTCCTGTCACTGGCTCCATGAAAGAAATAGCAGGTCAGAGTGTGTTTTTCTCTGGCCTGCTTTCTTTTTAATTCCCACCGTGTGCAATGGGCTGTGCAACGACATGTGCAATAAAAGCCGTTTTAGCATCTTCAATTAAAATCAAATTTCACAATGCCTTCACGCGATTCGAGTTCACTTTAGCTCGATTGACTTGGAATCTGATCAGTTTCGGCGCTCTCTGTCCGATCGGATCGTCCTTTGCGCCTCATGAGCTCTTCGTGGGCTTTGCAACAGAATGCGTTGGGTTTCCGAGTCCCCCTTCTGACCTTACGGCACTCTTTCTCAGCGGTTTCCTGATTTGTAATGGCATGCATGAGTTGCTGCTTGTGTTTGTACGGTCGTCCACAGACGCTGCATGTGAACCATTCTTGGCCGCTTTCGAGCTCCCGTTCGAGCTGGAGTGCAAAGGCTCGTGTCAGGCTACCAGGAATCGTTTCGGTTTCGTTGGGTCTATGGACCAGGAGTTTCTGGAGTACTGGGCTATTAATCAGCTCCTTGGGTTTTTCATCTGGGTTTATCGCGAGGTCAATGAAGAGAGCCAAGGTCTTTTCAAGGTCCTCGAGTTGGTTTTCGATCCAGACTCGATTTGCTTCCATGGCGATATCGGGGCTAAGGCCGTCTAGAGGCCTAACTTTGAGTTGCATTGCGTACGAGAGCGTTTTGAACACGCTGACGATGACCTCTCTTGATGGACAGGAACCTAAGTAGTTCAGCACTGCATCATATGCGCTTCTTCCAAATGCTGACTTGGAGCATAGAAGGAGCGCGGAGAGCTGCATGAAGGCCAATGTGGTTCGGATGTCATTAACAAGAATGATTTGGGAGTTGCTCGGTCGGATTCCTTTGATAAGATTTGCGATTTCAGTTCCTGCGGAGCAGCGTTTATCCTTGAAATGATTAAAAGGCGAAGGTCCGAGGTTCTCGGCTATTTGTTGGCTTCGCTGCGAATCGTAAAACCCGTCGCGCCAAAGGTTGAGACCATCTCCAACTGGATCGATCGAATAAGCATCATTTTGCTTAAAGCGCTGTTCAACATGGTTTGTTTGGTTGGCATAGGGGGAAACGGGCAGACCGTAGCGTTCAACAAAATCGACTATCGCCCGATTGTCCGATAGATCCAAATTCATCACTGCTCCGGTGGAAAAACCGTCAGGAAGGCCGTAGGCATATCCATTGGCCTTGCAGATGAGGGCGTCGCACTCGGCTCCGTCGATATCTACGGTGGTTTCTTTGACGCTTGGGAGTGTCCAGCGGGTAAGAGACTGAACGGAGCCCATCGGCGTTGGGATAAGTGGGTCGTACATACTTGTCCTTTCAAGTAAACAATAGCTGATGAGTTAGACTAAACGACGTAGTTAGAATAACACCGAAGATGCTATAATGAACTTGATAAAACGATTACGGCCGAAAGAGGCACTTATGGACGATTTAACCGAAGGCCAAAAGAAGTGGATCAAAAGGAAGGCGTGGTATAAAAAGCTCGAAGCCGAACCAAAGGTTTATCTCAACCGTAAAGATGTTGAGAGTCTTTTATTTGTTGGCAAGACGAAGGCGATGGCAATAATTCACGCAGCCGGCGGCGTTAACTATGACGGAATTTGGCGACTTGATAAGCAGGATTTAATCGACTACCTAATTTCGAAGGAGTTTGGCGATGTTGCCTAGTTGCTTGAAGTCGCTCGTGCGTGATCTAGGCAAGACGGGCGCGCGAGGTGTTTCGAAAAAGCTCAATGCCGCGCATCAAGTGGAAACCGCTTTTGGGCATGACGAGTACTCTTGTGCGTTTTTGGCCACTGGGGAATGCTCGATTTACAGCTTGAGCAGGCGTGAACTGATGGGCCTCAAAGATGTTCCTCCGGACAATAAGGAAAATGAGGCGAATTACTGTAGGTATCTTGCAGAGAGAATGCTCTCTGGCAAGGCGGAGGATGCTTGGGCTTTGCGTCATAACCCATGCGACGGCAGGCATCGCGATTGTATCGCTGCGGCCCTTCGCTTGAAGGATATAGACGTGGAAATCGATGTTAGCTGGGAGTATTAATCGCAGAGGTGAGTAAGGGGCTGAGAGGCCCCTTTCCTTTTGCCGAATAACGGCAGCGCTTTTATCCATTGGCCTGTAGACTAGTTCCGTGTATTGCGATCTGCAAGCCAAAGGGGCTCGATGAAATATTCAGATCTTATCGACGGCGAGGTTACGGCGGGCCAGTTCCAGTCTTTTCTCGCCGAGGGCGAAAGCGTCGCCGTAACTGTCCGTATTCCGAAGAACATGCGTGATATGGCTAAGGAAGCGGCTGAACTGAACGGTGTCAGCTTTACTTCGCTGCTAAAGATGAGCCTCATCGAGCATCTCGCGAAAGGCTGTGACAAATAATGAGGCTTCGGTAGTTTGTGTGACAAGGGGCTAGCCTAGGCAGCAACGCTCTTCGCTCCCTTCACGCCCTTCTTCCTCGCCTTCACCGGGCGACCCGGGAGCTGGGGCTGGCAGTCGCCGCACCTGAGCATGAGCAGGGCCACGAGGTTGTCGGTGTTGCGGAAGCCGTAACCCATCCTCACCGTCACCTTGATCTTGTTGTTGATGGCCTCTACGCGCCCGTTGCTGATGCCGAGCTCGACTGCGGCGATGATGTCGTCGCGCCGGCGGCGCACCTTCTTCTCCACGGCGACGACCTTGGCGATCTTGCAGTAGGCGGCCCTGTGCATCCAGTCGTCGAGCAGCTCGGCGGCCTCGGAGCCGTCGGCTGCCCGGAAGACGGCCCGCAGGTCCTCCTTGAGCTCCCAGGCCCTGACCAGCCGCGAGCCGGCCCTCTTCTTGAGCGCCTCGAGCCTCGCCCTCTGGCCGTCGGTGAGGTCCTCGGGGTTCTTCACGAGCGCGTAGCGGCTGCCCTTGATGGAGGCCGCCTCCTCCTCGAGCGCCCTGACCTCCTCGGGCGGCAGCTCGCCTTTGGCAGGCCTGCCGCGCTTGCCCTCGGGCCTGGGCCTGGCGGCCCTGGCGGCGGCCCTGGCGGCGTTCCACTCCTCGCAGCGCACGGCGTCGAGCGCGTCGTTCATCCACTGGACCACGTGGAAGGGGTCCATGACCCACCTCGCGTTGGGGCAGCGGCGCTTGACCAGCTGCCTTATCCACCTCGCGCCGTCGGCGGTCACCACCTCTATGGCGCGCCTCTGCTCGCGCGTGAGCTCGTCGAGGAACAGGTTGAGCACGTCCTTGCCGGTGCCCTCGTGCGCCCAGATGAGGCAGCCGCGGTCGTGGTCGACGACCACCGTGACGTACTTGTGGCCCTTCTTGTACGACGTCTCGTCGATGCCGATGCGGCGCACGCCGTCGAACCTCGAGGCGCCGCGCGCGGCCTCCAGCTCGGCGTAGACGCGCCTGCACACGCCGCCCACGCTGTGCCACTCGACGCGGGCGAGCTCGGAGACCGCCGAGGCGGTGCAGCGGACCGCCAGCCACGCCACCCAGTCCTCGAAGTCGCGCGTGAAGCGCGCCCCGTGCCGCGCCCAGGGGACGGCCTCGGTGCGCACGCCGTGCTCCGGGCAGCGCACCCTGCAGGGCGCGTACTCCAGGTAGCAGGCCGAGCGCGCCAGGTCCATCGCCCTCCACAGCCTGGGGGCCCCGCGGTTCGTCATGTCGTAGAAGTCGCAGGCCCTGCCGCATACGGGGCAGCGGCGCTGCTCGCGCTTGTAGGGCCGGACGCTCACGACGATGCGCTCGGCCTCGATGCGCGCGCCCAGGACGACCGTGCGGGCCAGACCGAGGGCGAGAAGTAGTAGACTCTTCATGCGTCACACCTCTTCGGTTGTCTGAATTTGGCTTAGCAATCATAGGCGGATGACGCGGAAACGGCCCCTCCCGGGGCCGTTTCAGTTCCAGATCGTTGTTTTCGCCCGCTGAGCTGGGCCTATGCCGGAATCTCTCCCACAGAAACCACCGAAGAGCCCAAATAATGCTGCCGGATTATTACGATAATCAGAATAAGATTCTCAAGGACGGGCTTGTTGAGCATATCGGCAGGGGTGACCGCATCTCAGTCGCGGCGGCCCTGTTTTCCATTTATGGCTATCGAGAACTCAAGGAGCAGCTAAGAGGCTGTGAGTCCTTTCGTTTTATTTATACCGAGCCAACGTTTCTTAGGGCAAAGACCGAAAAGCAACAGCGCGAGTACTATATCCCGCGCATGGGCCGCGAGAGCAGTATCGGCGGCACGGACCTCGAGATCAAGCTCAAAAACGAGCTCAGGCAGAAGGCCGTCGCTCGCGAATGCGCCGAGTGGATCAGGCGGAAGGCAGAATTCCGCTCGTATAGGGATACTAACCGCGCTGCCGGCGGCTATCTCGTCGTCGATGGTACCGAGCCTGCGGCATTTCAACCCATCGAGGGCCTGACGACATCTGCCCTGGGCACTACACCCAGCAAGCAGCTCACCATGACTATGGGTATCCCGGGGGACATGGCGCGCCAGTACCTGTGCCAGTTCAATGCCGCCTGGGATTCGGGCGAGCTTGAAGACGTCACCCAGGCGGTAATCGACTCCATCTCCACAATGTATCGCGAGAACCCGCCCGAGCTGGTCTACTACGCAGCGCTCTACCGCATCTTCAGTGAGTTCCTCGAGGACGTCTCGGTGGATGACCTTGCAAAAGAGGGGACCGGCTTCAAGGAGAGCAAAGTCTGGAACCTGCTCTACGATTTCCAGCAGGACGCGGCGCTTGCCATCATCAACAAGCTCCAGACCTACAACGGCTGCATCCTCGCAGACAGCGTCGGCCTGGGCAAGACGTTCACTGCCCTCGCGGTCATTAAGTACTATGAGCTGCTCAACCGCAACGTGCTCGTGCTCTGCCCCAAGCGCCTTTCCGACAACTGGCTCACATACAAAAAGAACTACGTCAACAACCCCATCGCCGCCGACCGCCTGCGCTACGACGTGCTCTACCACACCGACCTGTCCCGTGACAAGGGACTGACGGTTGAGGGCAACGACATCGAGAAGTTCAACTGGGGCGCCTACGACCTCGTCGTCATCGACGAGTCCCATAACTTCCGCAACGGCGCGGACACCTCGTCCAAGGTCGAGGACGAGACGCAGGGCAACCGCTTTGAGAGACTCCTCAACAAGGTCATCAGGGACGGAGTCGAGACGAAGGTCCTGATGCTTTCGGCAACTCCCGTCAACAACAGGTTCCGCGACCTGCACAACCAGCTCAAGCTCGCCTATCAGGGCGACCCCGACGCATGGTCGAAAAAGCTCGGACTCGACAAGCCAGTCGATCAGGTATTCCGCGACGCGCAGGCAGCGTTTCGCGACTGGTCGGAGCTGCCCGCGGCCGATAGGACCACGACGGCGCTGACGGACCGGCTCGACTTCAACTTCTTCCAGATTCTTGACCGCGTTACCGTCGCGCGCTCGCGCAGACATGTGCAGCGCTACTACGACGTGTCCGCGATCGGCCCGTTCCCCAAGAGGCTCAAGCCGGTATCGTTGCGGCCGAGTCTGGCCACCTCGGACGAGGCGGGCACCTACTCGCAGATAGCCGACACGCTCGCCTCGCTCACGCTCGCGGTCTACCTGCCCACGGTCTATCTCCATCCCAGCGCGGCGCCCAAGTACGCCGACGAGCACGGCCGCCCTCCCACCAGCGGCCGCGAGCAGGGAATGGTCAAGCTCATGTCCTCCATTCTGCTCAAGCGCCTGGAGAGCTCCGTCTACGCCTTCGGGATCACGCTGGGCAAGATCATCGAGGTCATTAGGCACAATCTAAAGGTCATTGAAGACTATCGCGCCGGCGCGTCCGGCGCGTCGGTCGAGGGCGTCGAGTCCTTTGAGTATGAGGAGGGGGACACCGACTTTACGGTCGGCACCAAGAGCAGGTTCTCGCTCGAGGACATGGACTGGATCAGCTGGGAGCGCGATATGCTCAAGGACCTCGAGGCGCTCGAGGACATCCGCCAGCTCATCGCCCCCATCGATGCCGAGCACGATGCGAAACTGGCTGAGCTCAGGCGCGTTATCGCGGACAAGGTCGAGAACCCCATTAACCCGGGTAACAAGAAGCTGCTGATCTTTACGGCGTTCGCGGACACGGCGGACTACCTCTATGAGAACATCGGCGCCTACGTCGAGGGGCGCTATGGGCTCGAGGTGGCGGAGGTCGCCGGAGGATCGCAGAGCGCCCGCTGCTCGGTCGAGGGCGTCCGCAACGACATGAACGAAGTCATCACCTGCTTCAGCCCTGTATCGAAGGACCGCGACGTTGCGTATCCGAGGCTCAAAGGCAAGGACATCGACGTGCTCATCGCGACCGACTGCATCTCCGAGGGTCAGAATCTGCAGGACTGCGACTGCGTCATCAACTACGACATCCACTGGAACCCGGTGCGCATCGTGCAGCGCTTTGGCCGTGTCGACCGCATTGGTTCCAAGAACGCCTGCATCCAGCTCATCAACTTCTGGCCCGATGTTGAACTCGACGAGTACATCAACCTCAAGGTGCGCGTGGAGAACAAGATGCATGCGTTGGTTATGGCGTCGACGGGCGACGACGACTATATCAACGAGGACGAGAAGGGCGACCTGGAATACCGTCGCCAGCAACTCGAGCGCATGAAGGACGAGGTCGTCGACCTGGAGGACGCGCAGGGCGGCATCTCCATCACCGATCTCGGCCTCAACGATTTCCGCATGGACTTGGTCGAGTACCGGAAGGAACATCCCGAGATCGAAAACGTCCCATACGGCATCGAGGCGGTCGCCGCCGGCGAAGAGCCGGGCACGATATTTGTACTGCGCAACGCGAACGGCAACATCGACCGCCTTTCCGGCAACCCCATCCACCCCTTCTACCTGGTGTACGTTGGCGAGGATGGGTCGATTCTGCATGGCTACGCCACGCCCAAGGACATCTTGGACGAGATGAGGCGAATCTGCCGAGGCGTCAAGGAGCCGGTTGAAGACCTGTGCCGCGCTTACAACGCCCAGACCGACGACGGGCGTGACATGGCTGCCCAGACGGACCTACTGGCAAGCGCGATTGGGTCCATCGTAGAGGGCAAAAACGAATCCGATATCGACAGCTTCTTCAGCGGCGGGACGACGGGCTTCTTGGAAAACGACATCGAGGGCATCGACGACTTTGAGCTCGTGTGCTTTTTGGTGGTGAAGAGGCCGTGCTAGGACTTCCGGCCACAACCGAAGTGGACAGGCGCTTGCCCAAAGAGGCCTTCTATCGTCATATAGAGGTCGACGCTGCCACCCGGCGCGACCTTACGGGTGGCGTGGCGTCGATTATCGTCGCGAACTCCATCAAGCCGACGACGACCAATATCGCCGACGGCAAGGCGGTGCACGAGATTCTCGTGCTAAAGATCGATCCCAAGGGCGAGCGGGTGCCAGAGCGCGCCGTGCGCCTGGTGAGCGATGCGACGCCCAACAAGGCAGTGATTGTCGATGGCAGGTCCGGCGATATCGCGATCTGCGAGGAGGGACGCCTGCTGGAGGCGCAGGACGTCGAGCGTCTCGCCTTGAACGGTTTCGACCTCGACATGGTGTGGGATTCCATGCTCGCCCAAGTCGCGCTCGGAGAATTCGATGGTCATAACGTATGGGCGAGAATCGATCGCCGTGAGAAAATAGACGGGCTGCACGCGGAGGTTTCCGCGCTCGACACCAAGGCCCGCAAGGAACGTCAGATTGTCCGAAAGAACGAACTGTTTGCACAGATGAAAAAGAAGCAAGCCGAGCTTAGGCGGCTTGAGGAGGAGTAGCAACGATGGAGAAGATCAGCCGGGAGACCCCCGACCTCACGCAAGAGAACATCGCCAAGATCGCCGCGCTCTTCCCTGACGTGGTGACCGAGGCGACGGACGCCGACGGCAACGCCAGGCTTGCCATCGACTTCGACGCCCTTCGCGACGACCTCTCCGGCGAGGTCGTGGACGGCCCGCGCGAGCGTTATCAGTTCACCTGGCCCGGCAAGCGCGAGGCCAAGCTCGAAGCGCGCCGCCCCATCAAGAAGACCATGCGCCCCTGCCCCGAGAAGTCCAAGGACTGGGACACCACCGAGAACCTCTACATCGAGGGTGACAACCTCGAGGCCCTCAAGATCATGCGCGAGACCTACGCCGGCAAGGTGAAGCTGATCTACATCGACCCACCCTACAACACGGGCCACGACTTCGTCTACGACGACGACTTCTCCAAGACGCGCGCGGAATACGATGCCGAGAGCGGCGAGTACGACGAGGAGGGCGGCCGCCTGGTGGCCAACCCTGAGTCAAACGGCCGCTTCCACTCCGACTGGTGCTCGATGATGTATCCGAGGCTCATGCTGGCGAGGGACCTATTGAGCGACGACGGCGCAATCTTCATTAGCATCAGCGACGCCGAATCTCGAAATATGAGAAATCTATGCGACGAAATATATGGCCCTGAGTCTTTCATTGCCATGATTAGCTGGCAGAACAATACTTCACCGAGAAATGACGCAAAAGGTATTCCGTATGTTACGGACAATATTCTCGCGTACTCCAGAACTCCGCTCTGGCAACCTCGCCCACTACCTAGAACTGACGAAATGAATTCACGGTACGAAAGCCCCGACAACGATCCGACGCCATGGACTTCCGGACCTTACCACGCGCCAGACTCAAAGAATCACCGAAAAATGGTATATGCAGTTCAACACCCCTTCACCGGTGAGTTAATTTATCCACCAGCCGGAAGACACTGGGCGCGCGAGCAGACAAAGGTACTCAGCCTTATGAACGAGTGGGCACCTTATAAGCTGCAGTCGATTAATGATACGGACGTCCGAGCCAACCTATGTGGAGTTCCTTCAGGGGAGGTTCCTGAGGTTCCGGCAGTTATTCTGGCAACCCCCCCTCGAGAAAGCGAAAATAGCCGCCATAAAACGTCTCGACGCTGGCTGTTGGCCTGAATACTACTTCACAAACGGTGGCAAGGGGGGATTGCGCACAAAAAAGCATCTTGACCTGACTCAGGGCAAAGTGCCCACCACGTTATGGCTTGCTAACGAAGTCGGTTCAACAACCGAAGCAACAAACGAACTCAAAAAACTATTTGGCGGCTCCGCACCCTTCGATACTCCAAAGCCCGTTCGTCTTCTCGATCGCATCCTAACCATCGCCAGCGACAAGGACTCCATCGTCTTCGACTTCTTCTCTGGGTCCGCCACCACAGCAGAAGCCGTCATGCGCAAGAACGCCGAGGACGGTGGCAATAGACGCTTTGTCCTCGTTCAACTGCCCGAAGAGGCTTCTGGCGGCTGGGACAATCTGTGCAACGTCGGTGAGGAACGCATCCGCCGAGCTGGCGAGAAGACTAAGACCGAAATCGACAAGGCCAACGAACAGCTCGAACTCGGCGCCGAGCCCAAGCCTGTGCCCGACATCGGCTTCCGCGCACTGCGCGTAGACGACTCCTGCCTCAAAGATGAGTTCGCTGCGCCGGATCAGTACAACCAGGCCCAACTCGACCTCTTCGCCGACAACGCCGCCGAAGGTGCTGCGCCGCTCGACCTGCTCTTTCAGGTTCTCCCTGCATTCCGCATCGAGTACTCCGCAAAGATTTTCGAGCGCGTCCTTGGCGGGAAAACATGCTTCGATGTCAACGACGGCCAGCTCATCGCCTGCTTTGATGAAGATGTCGATACTGCGGCATTGGAGGCTATCGCCAAAGAGCGCCCGCTTTACGCCGTCTTTCGCGATGCATGTTTCTCCAACGACGCCGCCGTGGCAAACCTCGAGGAACTATTCAAAACCTTCAGCCCCGACACCATTAGGAAAGTGATTTAGCGGCGTGGACGGCATTTTAAACAGTAATGGATTTTGGACCATCATGGGCGCTGTCATAGCTGCGCTTTCGGGGATGGCGTCGACATACCTTTCTCAGAAACTTGAGAACAATGCAAAGGCTGCCGAGAAACGCTCCGATCGTATCGAGCGTCTCCGGTGTGAGCAAATTGACTGTCTTGAGTGTCTCGGCAAATTGCTGGTTGAATGGGCTCGCTACAGCGGCACCTATTATTCGACTCTTCAAGATGATTTGCTAGAGCATAGCGATGACCCTAAGAAAGCCAGGGGCGACGAGGTCGCATCTGAATCGATGAGGCTTGTAACAGGCGAGATTCTGGTTTCGAACGGAAAGATTATTGACTCCGAAATCAGGGAAAGAGTCCAAGAGCTCGTTTCCGAAGTATGCCTGTCTCAAGATCGCGATGCTATTTTTAATTGGGTGATCGGTATGTCGAGAAAAACGATGGCTGTTCAAAAACTGATTGCCCAACGCAGAAGGGCGTTGGAGCTCCAAGGTCTAAGCGCGCAAGAGTTGGCGTTGTTCGGGCGGGTGTAAAGTTAAATGCAGTTCAAGTTTAAAATTCAGCCTTATCAGACTGAGGCTGCTCGCGCGGTGACCGATGTCTTTGCCGGTCAGCCCAATTCTGGCGCCGCGCTCTATCTGCGCGATCTCGGTCGCGCGGTGGGCGGCGACGGCACTGAAGCGCTGCCGGGTCTTGAGACACAGGTTCAGGCATCCGAGGGCTACGCGAATGCCCCGATTGCCCTTGGCTCCGCTACGCTGCTCGAGAACATTCACAAGGTGCAGCGCCGCAATCGCATCGTCGAGTCTTCGTCGCTTGCTGCTGGCCCCGCCCCGGTAAACCTCGACGTGGAGATGGAGACGGGCACGGGCAAGACCTACGTCTATACCAAGACCATGCTCGAGCTCAACCGCCTCTATGGCTGGACTAAGTTCATCATCGTGGTGCCGTCCGTCGCCATCCGCGAGGGCGTCTACAAGTCTCTCAAGAATACCGAGCAGCACTTTTTTGAGCAGTACGGCAAGGCCATCCGCTACTTTGTCTACAACAGCGCTCGCCTGGGCGACATCGACCGGTTCTCGGCGAGTTCCGATATCAACGTCATGGTCAT
>OLQG01002070.1_pt1 | contig 11049 bp, 11 predicted proteins | sample 1672221 | NCBI WGS metagenome assembly OLQG01 (sample SAMEA3136660, study PRJEB25190) | human gut metagenome | biome: human gut; feature: human-associated habitat; material: faeces | place: Austria | collected 2013
TATGCAGATTCCGACAGGATATTCAGAGTCTGCATACGCTTTTGAGTTGAAATAAGAAAAATGGTCAAATAGTTTTGAAACGTTTTCAAATTTTGTGTCAAACCTGGATACCATCGTATCATCAACACGAAGAAATACAGGCTGCGTTTTTAAAGAAGCTGGGATGATCTTCAATGCGGTATTCGCAGTGGTATTCATAAATCTTGATTACTGATATTTTTAGTAGAATATTGACGAATATAGCGACATTATGTAAAATTTAAAGTGAGCGTGCGGGATTATTTCCTGAAGACTTGAAGAAAACGCTTAATGTGAACCATAGGTGCGGAGAAAATTGGAGGAATCTAAATGGTTGCAGAGCAATTTGATAAAGTCATTATAGGGGCAGGGTTATATGGTTTGTATTCTGCTCTTTTCTGCTGTGAGAGAGGGCAGAAAGTTGTTGTGCTTGAATGTGATCCGGCTCCGTTTAAGAGAGCTACATTTATAAACCAGGCAAGAGTTCATCAAGGATATCATTATCCGAGATCTATTTGGACGGCGATGAAATCAGCGGGTTATTTTGCACGATTTAACCGGGATTATGATTTTTGCATTAATAGGGAATTTGACCAGATATACGCCACCTCAAGTATGTATTCATGGTCAGATGGAAAACAGTTTAAGGACTTTTGCAGAGCTGCGAATATCCCATGTGAAGAATTGTATCCCGGAAACTACTTCAAAAGTGGTATGTGTGATGGTGTATTTCGTACACGTGAATATACGTATGATGCAATGCTATTGAGGGATTATCTGCTTGAAAAGCTGAAGGGGTATGAGAATGCAGTGCGTATTGAATATGGTGTTCGGATAACAAGCATAGAAAGGACTGATAATTCGTACATTGTACATACTGAGGATAAAACATCCTATGAAAGTGGATATGTTTTAAATGCTACATATGCCGGTACAAATCAGATTCTGGATATGGCCGGATTTGATAAATTTGGTATTAAGTATGAGCTGTGTGAGATCATTCTTTGTGAAGTGAATGAGAAACTGAAAGACATTGGCTTTACTGTTATGGATGGTCCGTTCTTCTCTATTATGCCATTTGGAAAGACCGGATACCATTCGCTTACATCTGTAACGTTTACGCCGCATACCACGAGTTATGATGAGATTCCCACATTTTCCTGTCAAGAAAAAAGTGAAGGATTTTGCTCGAAGTTCAGACTCGGAAATTGCAATGATTGTCCGGCAAAGCCGGAAACAGCATTTTCTTATATGTCCAGCCTTGCAAGAAAATATATGCTGGATGATTATGAATTTACTTACAAGAGTTCGTTGTACTCGATGAAACCTATTCTGATGAGTTCAGAAATAGATGATTCACGCCCAACAGTGATTCGGAAGTATTCCACTGATCCGACATTTGTGGGAGTGCTTTCAGGAAAGATAAATACGGTTTATGATCTTGACGAGGTATTGATGGATGAAGAATAAAGAAAAGAATTTTGTCTCGGCTGTCGTATATGTACATAATGCACAGCAAAGAATAGACGGGTTTCTTCATACGATTATTGAAGTTATGGAGAGCAATTTTGAACATTCTGAGATTATATGCGTAAACGATTCATCGGATGATAATAGTTTATCCGTAATTAAAAAAGTAAGTGAGGATGCAAAGAAAACCAGTGTTTCTGTAGTGAACATGAGCTATTTCCACGGACTTGAGTCTGCCATGAATGCCGGTGTAGATATGGCGATAGGTGATTTTGTATTTGGGTTTGATAATACAAATCTGGATTTTGATGCTGATGTGATCATGCAGATATACAGACATTCATTGGAAGGTTATGACATTGTAAGTGCATCACCTGATAAGAGGGAGAAGTTTACTTCGAGGCTATTTTACAGAGTGTTTGATCGGTTTACGAATATTTCGTATGGTATGGCAACAGAAAGCTTCCGCATCTTAAGCAGGAGGGTAATAAACCGTATCAGTTCGATGAATAAGGGGGTGCTTTACAGAAAAGCTCTTTATGCGAACTGTGGGTTGAAGACAGATAACATTAAGTATTCTGTAAAAGAGACCAGTATGTATTCCATGGACAAAAAAGAAAAGAATTACAGAGCAGGCTTGGCTGTGGATTCCCTGATCTTGTTTACGGAAGTTGGATACAGATTCTCCATGACCATGACGATGCTGATGATGGTGATGACACTGTTTGTTATTGCATATACGGTGATTACTTATTTTATGCTAAATCCGGTCGCAGGCTGGACTACTACGATACTGTTCCTGTCGGTCTGCTTCTTCGGATTGTTTGGAATACTTACAATCATCATCAAGTATCTTCAGCTGTTGGTGGATATGGTATTCAAGAAGAAACATTATAGCTTTGAGAGTATAGAGAAACTGACAAAATAATGGAGGGAAAATCAGTATGAATGCACTTGTAGGATACACCGGTTTTGTTGGAAGTAATTTGTATGAAGCCGGGGAGTTCGACGCAGTATATAATTCAAAAAATATCCAGGAAGCATTCGGAACAAATCCGGATCTTCTTGTCTATGCCGGTTTACGTGCGGAAAAATACCTTGCAAACAATGAACCGAAAAAAGATTTAGAACAGATCAGGATCGCAGAGAATAATATTTTAAGAATAAATCCAAAGAAACTGGTTTTGATATCGACGATTGATGTTTTTAAGAAACCGTCTGGTGTTGATGAAAATTCTGTCATAGAAACCGACGGTCTTCATGCGTATGGGTATAATCGGTATTTACTGGAATGTTGGGTAAGAGAGAATTATCCGGATGCTCTGATTATCAGATTACCGGGGTTATTTGGGAAGAACATAAAGAAAAATTTCATATATGACTTCATCAATGTGATTCCTTTTATGTTGAAAGAAGATAAATATCTTGAACTGTCGCAAAAAAATCCGGAAATTATGAACTATTATGTAAAACAGGACAATGGATTCTATAAGGTCTCTGTAAAGGATGAAGAGCGAGAAGGACTTAAAAATATGTTTAAGGAATCAGGTTTTTCAGCACTTAATTTTACGGACAGCCGCAGCAGATATCAGTTCTATTATCTTAGAAATCTATGGGCGGATATTAATACAGCTTTGAAGGCTGGTATCAAATTGTGGCATCCGGCTACAGAACCAGTTTCAGCTGAGGAACTATATAAATACCTTACAGGAGAAGAGTTTGTAAATGAATTGGATGGTATTCCTGCTGATTATGATTATAGGACAATACATGATGCTGCATTTGGTGGGAGTTCTGGATATATTTCTGATAAGGCTAAAGTTTTGAAAGATATCAAGAGGTTTGTAATCTGATGAAAGAAGTGTTTTTTAAGCTTAAAAATAGTAAGCGTATAATATGGATGATAAAGATACTCGTCTGTATCTGTGTATTATTCATGTTATTTAAGGCATTATTTGTAAATGGTTTGAAACCATATTACAGTTATAAGGATTATAATTACCAGAATGATTTCTCGGAGGGGCAAGTGTCATCTTTGGATGGCTTTACTCAGATTGAACAATATTTTACGTCAAAAGGTAATATCATTGATGGAATAACGCTTTATTTGGGAGATCTTGCAGACAGGGAAATAAAGGTGTCTGTTTATCCGGCAGGTGAAAGTGAGATTGCCAGTACCATTATTAGCTCATCAGGATACAGCAGCAATGTATGGAATAAATTGTCTGGTTTTACTGTTAGAAATTTGGAAAGAGATAAGGAATATGTAATTTGCCTTAGCTGTGAAAAGGGATTATCAGGCATAGTTGTTAGCTCAGGTGATGCTCCGATTATTTTCAACGAGTGTTCTGCGGATGGGAATCAAATAGATGGTCACATTGCAGCAGGTATCCAGTTTACATATTGTTATATGACATTAGGAAGCTTTTTTGAGATGCTCATCGCAGTTGTTCTCACTCTTCTAATGGGTCTTGCTATGTGCTGTTCAATATTTAATATTGAGAAATTACTGGGTAAGTTTTTGGGATCGAAGGAACGAGAGGGATTCCTTACTGCACTGTATTTTTCTGTATCTTCTGTGTTGCTGTATAATCCGCTGGAAGCAATCAGCATTGAGGTTTCTAAGTTTAGCAGGGTAATAGGAGCAGGGCTTATCGCTAATGTGGATGTTTCTAAAAGGACTGGTAATTTCAACCATTGGTTTATTTTATTTGCTGCAGCATTTGTTCTTTTTTATCTTCTTTCAAATAGTATTTTTAAGAAAGATATGACAGAAGATGCAAAGAAGGTGGCGGGATTCATTAAGAACTACATGGTTCTTGCAAATTGCTGTCTTTTGCTCAGGATAATCACATATTTTAATGATGAAACTGCATCAACGAATGCAGTATACTATTTTACTTCATATGTTGTAATGATAGTTGCTTTAATAGGAATATGCTATATCGTGTTAAATCTTGATAAAAAAGTAAGTCTTAAGAATTATCTCAGATTAAATGTTACAGGTTTAGCAATAAGCCTTCCCATTGCGATTTTTATTGCCTTAGAGTGGGGAAAAGGAAGAGTACTTCTTGGTGTGTGGTTTATAATTTCCATACTGATCATACTGTATTGTAAATTTCTTATATCAGACAGCTTTGAAAAGAAGATGGAGAGACCGTTGGGGTATGTCGCTATATATGCAGCATTGCTTCCACTTTTAACATCACTTTATATTGAAGCTATCCACGTGATGAATCAGAATGAAGTGTTTGTTGCACATCCGTTAAAGTATTATAAGATTGCTATAGTTTTATATATTATTGTGGTAATCGCCACTATCGCAGGAACGAAAAAGAAAGACATTAACCTGGATAAGATATCAAAATGGGCCGTACCGATGTTTATATTTGGTGTTTCCTGTCTTTCAATTCAAATTCCTATCTCTTCCACTTATAAACCTGATCTTTTTGAAGGAGCGAATTATAGTATTCTCATAAGTGATTTCCTGAATTTTGGAACGATTCCGATAGTTCAGCATTATGGTGGGCATATGATGACTTCTGTTTGGGAAGGTATCATTTACGGAATAATAAATGGGGATTATTATGGAGCGGCTGTTTCGCCATATTCATCTATGATATTACCGTTTCTTATAGTGCTTTTCTATTACCTGGTGAAAGAAGTATGGGACGGGAAACAGGCCGTATTTGCAGCGCTATTATTTCCATTTTATGACTTTTGGTCTTATTATGGATTAGGAATGCTGACATGTGTAGCTGCTGTCGCATATATCAGGAAAAACACATATGTAAGGGCAATACTTTTGTGGGGGGCATTTGTTTGGTGTGCCATATATCGCCTTGACTTGGGATTTGCATTTGGTTTGGCGCTTATCTTCTCTATGATCACATATGTATTAGCAACAAAGAATTGGAAAGTCGCAAAGCAACTTGGCATTTCACTTGCTGGATGGGGAGTCGCAGGCAGTTTGATATGGTTCGTTATTTGTATTATCAAAGGCATTAATCCAATAAACAGACTGATAGAGTTCCTGATGATCAATTTGTCAAATCAAAACTGGGCATATGCAGAAATTGGAAATGCTGCAAATACATTATTTGGATGGTCTTACATTGTTATTCCATTCCTTGTAACCCTGGCATTACTGTATACAACTTTCTCAAAGACTATGAGAGAAAGAATCGGTATGGGTAAATGGATTCTGCTTCTTATTATGGGATGGTCGTATTTTGGGAATTTTTCAAGAGGACTTGTCAGGCATTCGCTCGCTGAAACAGAGACAACTATAGTAATATGGAGTGGTTATCTGTTTTTGGCAATGTTTATAAGTGCATATAAAAATGAAGCTCGATGTTTTCTTCCTTCCTTTATGGTATTAATTCTGTGCAACACACTATTTGTACAAGAGGGGAACTTCACTTCCGCAGCTATCGCAGAAAATGCAATGAATCAACCGACAGCTATTATAGAGAGCTGGGAACCAACAAGATTTTCGGAGGAAGAGTATGCCGAGGCTAAATTGGTACAGGACAGACTTATTGCACATGGTGGAACAGTTGATGAGGAAACAAGACTGCCAGATTATTACATGACATACTGGGAGCAGGTAAAGTATAAAAACAAAAAAGTACAGCGTGTTGAGCTTGATAATGATTTGTTTGAATATGTAAAGAAATATGAAACAGTAATCGGCACACTTCTGAAAGATGATGAGACATTTGTGGATTTTATAAATAAAACACTTATATATTCATTGCTTGAAAGGGAAAATCCCGTATATATTTCACAGTCACCGCTTCAACTTTCCGGTGAATTTACTCAGACAGAGTTCATCAAGGAAATAGCGGGTGTTCCAATTGTGCTTATGCCGATAGATGCCGATAATTATTGGTTATCAAATTCATTAGATGGCATAACAAATCTATATCGAAATTATAAAGTGGGTGAGTATATTTTTCAGAATTATACTCCATTATGCCAATATGGGAATGATTACGTTGTATGGTGCCTTAACGATAGAAAAAAGATATATACTGAAAAAATAAAAACGCTTAGAGCGCAGACCCCGGTTAAACTTATTGATTATGGATATGACGGACCGATTGCAAATACTGATGCCGCAGGGAATATAACATATTCATTTATCAATGCCTTACATAATCACACAATCGGTCAGCTGCCGAGAATCTGGGCTGAGGGTGATAAGAAAAGAGCAGTAGAGAATACTGTTGCAGCAGAAACGTCATATGTTGATGGATTATTCGTATTTGATCCTGCAGCAATAGAAAAGAAGAATGGAAATTACTGCAAAATTGCTCTCAGCTATGATGGGTTGGATAATAACGGACTGTATGAGAATGACGATGAACAACTTGCAGCCGCAGTTATAATGGGAAATTATGTGAATGGTGTGTTTGAAGAAAAGTGCAGATATAACCTATCACTGAAAGAGGGTAGATATAACTATCTGATTCGTTGCAGTACAGATTATTATTGGTATCTAAATCAGATAAATGCGCTTAGAATTCAAACGGATGGTAAAGTATATGATGTTGGTGTAAATATATTAGAGGGAGATTGAGACGTATGAATTTTTCAATTTCAAATATCGGGTGGACAGCAGAGAATGATGAACTTGTATATTCCATTATGGCGGAGAGTAGTTTTGCAGGACTTGAAATTGCTCCTACAAGGATTTTTCCTGAGAATCCATATGATGATTTAGGGAGGGCTGAAGAGTGGAGTAAGGCATTGAAATCGGCTCAGAAATTGACGGTATCCTCGATGCAGTCTATTTGGTATGGAAGATCTGAAAGGATATTCGGCAGTGAAGATGAACGCTCTGCTCTGGTTTCATATACCAAAAAGGCAATTGATTTTGCTGAAATTATAGGATGCGGCAATTTAGTATTTGGTTGTCCGAGAAACCGATCTATGCCGGATGATGGCGATATAGAAATTGCTGTAAGTTTTTTCAAGGAGCTTGCGGACTATGCTTATGCCCATAATACGGTGATTGCAATGGAAGCGAATCCTCCGATTTATAATACGAATTTTATCAATACAACAGGGGAAGCTATAGAGCTTATTGAGAGAGTGGATTCAAAGGGATTCCTGTTGAACCTTGATTTGGGAACTATGGTAGAGAATAGTGAGTCTGTAGATGTCCTAAAGGATAAAGGGCATCTGATAAATCATGTTCATGTAAGTGAACCGGGGCTTAAATCGATTGAACAGAGAGAGATACATAAACACCTGGCTGCTTATCTTCGTGATCTGGGATATAAAAGATATGTTTCCATAGAGGTTGGCAAGCAGGAGAATGTTAATATGCTTGCAGAAATGATGAATTATGTGAAGGAGATATTTGGATGAGTAATAGGAAAGAACAGTCGAAAGCTCTGAAAAATAAGGCTTTGGCCTAAATTCGGAGGCGCCGGGAACGCAGGTGCTTCGGAACGCAATATTGTTGAACTTGTGAGGTAGAATTTAATGGTATACGAAAAACAAAATGGCGTACCAGGATTTGAATGTAACGAGTATGCTGAAAAGACAAAAGATTATGCTGTTCTGATCCCCATTATCAATGAAGGAGATAGAATTCATAAAGAATTATATAGGGCTAAAAAACATAATATCCCAGCTCATGCAGATATTATTATCTGTGATGGTGGCTCTGCAGACGGATGTACAGATGAAAAGAAATTAAAGAAGTTGGATGTGAATACTCTGTTGGTTAAGCAAGATGAGGGTAAGCAGGGGGCACAGCTTCGCATGGGTATCTGGTGGGCTTTGGAACGAGGATATAAAGGAATCATCACCATTGACGGTAATAATAAAGACAGCATTGAAGATGTGCCGAAATTTATAGAGAAGCTTGAAGAAGGATATGATTTCATTCAAGGTTCCAGATTTATGAAAGGCGGAAGAGCTATAAATACTCCTGTTGTACGGTTTATCTCTGTCCAGCTGATTCATGCCCCGATAATATCTCTCACAGCTCATCAGAGATTTACGGATACCACGAACGCCTATCGAGGCTATTCTGCCAGATATCTGAAGGATGACAGAGTGCAGCCACTTCGGGATATCTTTATGACATATGAGCTTTTGGCATATCTGTCTGTACGTGCGACACAGATAGGAATGAAAGCCTGTGAGGTTCCAGTCACAAGAGCCTACCCGAAAAAAGGGAAAACTCCTACTAAGATCAGTTTTTTCAAGGGAAACAGTGACCTGATGAAGATTCTCTTAAAAAATGCAAGAGGGGCATACGATCCGAAATAAGGTATTGGGATCTTTTGTGAAGGCTAACCAAGGATTAAAAGAAAAAATAAAACAAATACCGATCACACAAAAATAACAGATAACGATTGAAAAAGGAAAATAAGATAGTTAAAAAACTGTCAAGACCGGTAAGTCTGCTCCTTACGGTTGTATTAGTAGTTGGTGTGATCTCATTGGTAATGTTTGGTGTGATTCCGCAGCTTACACGAACAATGGGAACTTTGATGACGAGCATCGCTGATTTTATCCCACATATGCAAAGCTGGATTCGAGAATTTTTCCATAATAATCAGGAAATTATAAAACTGACAGATCAGCTGCAGTTTAATCTGGATCAGGCAGTCAGATGGGCAATAAGCCTTCTTGGAAACGGTGCAGGAAATATGATGAATACGACAATGTCTGCAGTGGGTTCTCTGATCAGTGGATTAACAACCTTTTTCATTGCTGTTTCCTTTGCCTGCTATATTCTTTTTCAGAAAGAAAAGCTGCATATACAGGTCAGAAAAGTATTTTTCGCTTTTCTTCCAAAACAAAAAGCAGATGCTTTCCTTAAAATTTGTTCTCTCACGTATCGGACATTTGCAAACTTTCTTACAGGTCAGTGTCTGGAAGCCGTGATTCTTGGATGTATGTTTGTCGTTACACTGAGTATTTTGCGGATGCCATATGCACTCCTGATTGGAGTTTTAATTGCATTTACGGCGTTGATTCCTGTTTTCGGGGCTTTCATCGGGTGTGCGGTAGGAAGCTTTTTAATCTTTATGCTAAGCCCGAAACAGGCAATTCTATTCATAATCGTATTTCTGGTACTGCAGCAGATAGAGGGAAATCTGATCTATCCCCATGTTGTTGGTGAATCTGTAGGTCTTCCGTCTATCTGGGTGCTGGCAGCCGTTACAGTCGGTGGAAACATTATGGGAATTGTAGGTATGCTTGTTTTTATTCCGCTGTTGTCAGTGTTCTATACTATTTTTCGGGAATTCGTATATCTGCACCTGAAAAAACAACATATCAAACAGGTAACAGCAACAAAAATAGAAGAATATACGGAAGAAGAAATTGCTGCTATAGAAGGAAAGGAAATGAACAGAACAGAATAAAGTATATTATGAAAATTCCTGAAGATGTTCAGAAAATAAAAAGGAAAAATAGGTAAAGAAAAAGGCAGTGAATCAGAAATGGTTCATTGCCTTTTATGCAGTATGGATTATCCGTATAAATAGATGCACAATGTACCTCACACCTATGCTATAATTACAATACGATTGTTTGAACGCAGAAAAGCATTCCCCGCTTCAAGTGTGCAGAGCACTAAGTGACTGCGTTCATGAGCAAGTAGCGAAGCGGATTGTGAATGTCCGCTTTACGAAAAAAGAGCATCTGCTGCGGGAAACAAATCAGAAATACAGGCTGCACTGTCCGGCACAGATCACACAGAAAAAGCAGGATGATGTGATTAAACTATAGTAAATAACCAGATACGTTTAAGTGTAATTTAGGAAGTGATTTTAATGAATGAGCAGAAAAGAAAAATTGGGTTTACTGTTGCATGTATAAATGAGTTTGTCAGTAAGCATGAACTAAGCATCAAAGAAGCTTTTCAGTATCTTTTTCAGTTTAAAGGAATAGCTTTTGTTAAAGAAAATTATGATGTGGAACATACGCTGGATTTTGAAACAGCATTAGAAGATCTGGGAATCTTATGTCAAAAAAATGGGGGTACATTATGAGATTATATTATGGAAGTAATATAGTGATTGATAATATAAATCTGGCAATGTGCAGACCATACAAAGATTTTGGACGGGGATTCTATTTGACAGATATTGAAGAACAAGCTAAAAAATGGCGATAAGAGTAGCAAAAATTTATGGAAAAAAACCGATCGTTAATGTATATGAGATAGAAGATAATTTCGAAGATTTAGATAATCTTAAAATTAAAAATTTCGGGATAGAGACAACAGAAGAATGGGCAAAATTTGTGATCTTTTGGATTTGATTTTGCGAAAGGACAATCTTAATGAAGCCTACAAACAAGTTAAGAGAAACAAGGGAAAAGGTGGAATTGATGGTATGCAGGTGGATGAACTTCTGCCCTTCCTAAGAGAAAACCAGGAAACCCTAATCCAAGAGATAAGGGAAGGAAGATATAAGCCTAACCCAGTTCGAAGGGTAGAAATACCCAAGGAAGCAAAAGGCGAGTTTCGAAAGCTAGTGTACTGTATCATTGATAAATAGCTGATTTTTGTGGTCTGACAAACCGTTT
>OLQG01002073.1_pt1 | contig 11036 bp, 10 predicted proteins | sample 1672221 | NCBI WGS metagenome assembly OLQG01 (sample SAMEA3136660, study PRJEB25190) | human gut metagenome | biome: human gut; feature: human-associated habitat; material: faeces | place: Austria | collected 2013
GAACTGCGCGAAAAGCTAGGCCGCGATACTTCCTACACTGTGGCTAAGAACACGCTGGCGCGCATCGCCGCCAAGGAAGCGGGCATTGAGGGTCTTGACGACCTGCTCAAGGGCCCGACCGCCATCACCTTCGTGAAGGGCGACTTCATTGAGGCTGCGAAGACGCTGCGTGACTTTGCCAAGACCAACAAGGCTCTCGTTATCTCGGGCGGTTATGCCGACGGCACCGTCTACGACGGCGAGGGTGCTACCAAGCTGGCGGACATGATGTCCCGTCCGCAGCTGCTCTCCAAGTTCGCAGGCGACCTCAAGGCCACGACCGCCAAGGCCGCGTACCTGTTCGTCGCTGTGCCTACCAAGGCCGTGCGTACGATCGACGCTCTGCGCGAGAAGCAGGAAAAGGCAGCTTGATTCTCATGCGGCTTGCCGCATGAACCACAATCGGAAAACAACACACATCAGGCGGACGGCAATCGCTGAAGGCCGCCGCCAGAATGAAAGGAAGCCATCATGGCTAAGTACACCAACGAAGAGCTGCTGGAAGCTTTCGGTGAAATGACCCTCGTCGAGCTCTCCGAGTTCGTCAAGGCCTTCGAAGAGAAGTTCGACGTCGAGGCTGCCGCTCCGGCCGCCGTCGCCGTTGCCGCTCCGGCTGCCGGCGCTGCCGCCGAAGAGGAAGAGAAGACCGAGTTCGATGTCGTCCTGACCGCTGTCGGCGACAAGAAGATCCAGGTCATCAAGGCTGTCAAGGCCATCACCAACGCTGGCCTGGCTGACGCCAAGGCCATGGTTGATGGCGCTCCGAAGGCCATCCTGGAGAAGGCCAAGAAGGAAGACGCCGAGAAGGCCAAGGCTCAGCTGGAAGAGGCTGGCGCCACCGTCGAGCTCAAGTAATGATCGCGGGAGTGAAACCCGCACATTGCAGCTTTTCACAGACCCTGCTGTCGCACATGCGGCCGCAGGGTCTGCGCGTATGCGGCGGTCCGCGCACCGGAGCCGAGACCGCTTCTGTGAACGCCTGACACGGCCTGACATGGGCGTTCCGCACCGGTGTGCGCTACAATCCGAAATACCGGCATCAATGCGATAATGTTGTCAATTCATCGGTCATCAATCCCTGAAAACACAGCGGGACATGACACAATGGCACATAGTATGCGAACGAGCGTGAAAGGAAGGGCGGCACGTGACTGGCGATCAGCGGACGATACAGCAGTGGACGGTGAGAATCGGTGGCATCGATCAGAAAACCGTGAAGCCGGGAGACAACATCGAAATCGGGCGCAAGCCGTTGCGGCCGTTGCCCGATGACGGCACCGAACGCCTGGAGATAGCGGACGGCACGCGGTCCATGTCGAAACGCCATGCGACCTTCGCGGTGAGTCAGAACGGCGGCGGCACCGTGCGCGATCTGGGCTCGACCAACGGGTCATATGTGGTGCGGGGCAATGGCGATCTCATGCGTCTGCCGCCGAACGTCGATTTCCTGCTGCCGACTTCACCGATGCGCCTGCAATTCGGCGATGTCCCCGTCGATTTCATTCGTGTGGAGCAGCCGGTGAGCGACACGTTTGTCGTGCCCGACCTGTTCGGATACGCTTTGGAGACCGTCAAGCAGGAGCCGGATGTGGCCGACATGTCGGTGGATGACATTCTTGACCTGCGTGCCGGGGAACCTACCGCCGCGATCAGCGCTGCCACCGTGCGCAAGCGTGTCGGTGAGCTGAATGCCGCCGCATCGCAGACGTTCCCGCCGCAGAAGACGACCACGGCGGATGGATTGGCGGCGGATTCCGCGGCCGGCGCCGCTGAGCTGGATTCGGAGCTTGCCGTTTCGTCGGATGCTGCCATGCCCGTTGAGGCCGCGGTGCTGGCCGAAACCGCGTCGCCGGCTGAGGCCGACGCTGCCGAGAGCGATGCCGAGACCAAGGTTCCGGAAGCCGCCGAGTCCTCCGAGAATGCGGCGCCTGCGGATGCCGTTGATGCCGCGGACGCGGCCGTATCCACTGAGACTGCGACATCCGATACGGCATCGCCTGAAACCGTGACTTCTGGAACCGTGGCATCCGAGTCCGCCGCGGATACGGTACCGGCTGATTCCGCTGTATCTGATTCTGTAGTGACCGCGGCCCAATCGCAGACCAACGATGAGCCGAGCGAGCCCGATTCCATGCCGTTGAACGTGGCCGATGCTAAGCCGGTGGTGGCGTTGCCCCGCGACCTGTTTGCCGACGCGCTCGCCGAGGACAGCGAAGAGGCCGGGCAGTCCACCGCGCCCGCAGAGCAGGCGGATCAGTTGGCGAACGGACAGCCGTCCGACGACCGATTCCAGCAGGCGTCATCCGATCAGGAGGCGCACGACGACATCCGTCAGGCGGTGAACGAGGTCGCAGCCAACGCGGCCGGTGTGGAAGTCACCGCCGGCGCCGTGGCAGGCGACGGCGTCGTGAAAGCCGATACGGACATCGCCCACGGGGAGATTCCGGAAGAGCACCGCCGGTTCGCGCAACCGAACGACGACGAGGCGGACTCGACCGGTTCGTTCCGACCCGCATTCGAGCCGGGATCGGTGTTCGAACTCGTGTCGAAAGGCAGGCTTGCCGCCGCCGAACCGAAAATCGAAGTCAACGGGTACACCTCTGACCAGGCGAAGACCACGGAAGACTACACCGAGCAGTTCGCCATCGCGAATTGCGAAGAGCTGCTGCCGTTCCTTGCCATGAATCCATTGCTGTACGATGACCTCTATAATTGGCTGGAAGATCAGGGCAAATCGGACATCGACGCCGCGCTGGAGAACAATGAGGGCTACAAGAGTTACCGCAAAGCGGTAGGGAAGTGAGTCGGGTCATGAGCGAAAGCATGCAACAGGCGCCCCAATCGCTGGAACGCATGCGTCAATGGCATGAGCAGTACCGCGCCGGATTGGTGCCGTCCCCATTGGAGGACATCAACCAGCTTGGGGCGAAGCTCGATTTGACCCATGCGCATCCCTCCGGCATCGCCCAGCTGTTCGCGGGAGGCCGCGCGTCGCTGGATCTGCTGTTCCGCGACAACGGCATGCTGCGTGCGGCGAACCGCCGACTGGAGCGGGTGCTTGACGAGAAGGCCGCGAAACTGCGCGTCAGCGGCGTCGCGGAACTGTCTCTCACCGTAGGAGTCGCCACATGGGACGACGGTGCCATGCCGGTGCTGCTGTATCCGGTATCCGTGCAAAGCGCCCAGGATGAAGGCGATGTGGCGGTGATCCGGTTCGTCGGGCATGTCCGGCTCAACCCCGCGTTCGTGACGGTGATGCGCGAGCAGCACGTCGAACTTGACGAGCGGGAGCTGTTCAACGGCGCCAACTACGAGAGCGGCACGCCCGAAACGTCCGCGGTGTTCGCGGCGATCACCAAGCGTGCGGAGAAGGTGTTCCCCGATTTCACCATCGAGCGGCAGATTATCCTGGGCTGCTTCATGTCGCCCGGCTCGCTGATTCTTGCCGAAAGCCAGCACATCATCGATACGCTGGCCGAGGGGGCGACCGGCAACACGGTGCTGGACGCGCTCGCGGGCAGCAAGGAGGCCGCCGAAGCGCTCAAGGACTCCAGCGCACCTGCGTTCAGCCCATTCGACGCCGATCCGCACAACGAGTTCGAAGTCGGCGATGTCGACAACGCCGTGCGGTACGCGGCCGATATGGTCGCAGCCGGGCATTCGCTCGGAGTCGATGTCGTCAACGGGCGTGACACCGCCGATTACGCCGCCGCCATCGCGTCGCGCTGCGTGATGAACGGCCGCAGCGTACTGTACGTGCCGTGCATCGCCGATCAGAAGCGTCGTTTCCGTCAGGCCATCAGCGCCAATGAGCTCAGCGGCCAAGTGCTCGACGTCTCGGACGAGCGCTGCAATGACAGCATCGACCATCAGCTGATCGCCGCGGTCGGATTCCAGCCCGGCGTCGCCAGCTCCCGGTTCGACCAGATCGCCGATGAGCTGGTCGGCGTGCGTTCCCGTCTCACCCGGTATCTGGGGGACCTGCACTGCACTGACAAGCAGTGGGGCGTGTCCGCGTACCAGACCATACAGAACCTCGCCGAAATCGCCACGTTGCCCGCGCATCCCGCCACCCGAGTGCGGTTGCGCAAGGAGACCGCGCGTGAGATCGGCGGTCATCTGGATGAATGGGCGGCGAAGCTCAGGCGTGCCGGCGAGCTCGGCGAATTCACGCTCGGACCGGAGGATACCGCTTGGTTCAAGGCCTCCATTACGTCCGAGGACGAGGCTGTGACCGTCTACCAGCGTGTGGTTGATCTGCTGCGCAAGTTGCTGCCGTTGACCCGTGAACAGGTGTCGTCCACCGTGCAGACATGCGGGTTCCCGATACCGAACACCGAGCAGGAGTGGGGCCGTCAGGTGCAGGTGCTGAAGAACCTGCGCCGCGTGCTCGACGTGTTCCAGCCGGAGATCTTCGAGCGCGACATCGACGCGATGATCGAGTCGAGCAAGTCCAAGGCCGAACGCAAGGCCGAAGGCACCACTATCGGATTCTGGGAGCGTCGCCGCCATATCAAGGAGGCCAAGAGCCTGCTGCGCGTGGGCGCACAGGTCGAGAACCTGCACGATGCGCTGCAGGTCGTGGCCAAGCAGGCCGCGCAATGGCGCATGTTCGTGCCTCACGGCGGGTGGCCGGTGCTGCCGAACAAACTCGACGACATCATCGCCACGCAGGAGGAGCTGGCCCGCGACCTGACGGCGCTGGACGCCGTACTGTCCACCACCGTGCAGGGCGGCGATCTGGAATCGCAGGATTTCGTCGCCGTCGAGGAACGTCTGAAGGCGCTGTTCGACGACCATCTCGCGCTGGACACACTGCCGGAGCGCTGCCGTCTCGAACATGAATTCCAGACGGCCGGGCTCACCGAACTGGTCGAGGACCTGCACACGCGCCGTGTGCCGGTGGAATCGGTGGATGCCGAACTGCAGCTGGCATGGTGGACCACGGTGTTCGAGAACATCGTGCGGGCGTCCGCGATCATCTCCAATCAGGATGGGTCGGCGTTGCAGTCCGCTGCGGATCGTTTCGCGCAGGTGGACACCGAACACGTGCGTTCGGTCGGTCCGATGGTCGCGCAGGAATCCATGCGCCGCCTGTGTGAAATGCTGTTCTCCCGCACGCAGGAATCCAACCAGCTGCACACGGTGCTGGCCGGCAAGACCCGCATCCCGCTCAGCCGGATACGCCGTGACCACCCCGAGATCCTGGCCGCGGCCAAGCCCATCATCGTGGCGACCCCGGCCACGCTTGCCGCGCTCACCGATCCGACGACCCTCGCCGACGTGGCAATCATCGACGCGGCCGCGCACATTCCGGCCATCCAGTTGCTGACCATCGTCTGCCGCGCGAAGCAGGTGGCCGTGCTGGCCCACCGGTCCACCGTGACCTCGCCGAGCGTGAAGGCGCTGATGGAGCTGCTGCCGAGCGTGAAGGTCCGCTCCCACCCCGTGCGGCGCGCGCCCAGGCTCGCCGCGTTCTTGGAATCCCAGGGGTATGGCGAGGTGTGCTATGACGTCACGACCGAGCCGTCGCAAGGCCGGGTGGCCTTCCACAAGGTCGAGGCGAACGGAACACCGGTCATGGCCACCGGATTGGTCGAGAGCAGCCAGCAGGAGATCGATGAGGTCGTCCGCATCATCACCGAACGCGCGGCGAGTTTCAACGTGGTGCCGGTCGGCTACACGCTGACCGTGGTCACGCTCACCGACGCGTTCCGTTCGCGACTCGGTGCGGAACTGAAATCGCTGGCGTCGAAGAACAAGACCATGGGGCAGTTCCTGCGCCACGTGCGCATCGTCGCGCTGCCGGAGATCGCCGGGGCCCAGTCGACGGACGTGATTCTGTCGTTGTGCTACGCGAAGACCGTGCATGGGCGTCTGCTGCAGCAGTTCGGCGTGCTGGAGGGCGAAGGCGGACGTGCCATGCTGCTGGATGCGCTGGCGCTGTGCGACCGTCATCTTGATATCGTTTCGGCGTTCGACGAATCTGATCTGGACGATGAGCGACTTCACCAGCCCGGACCGCAGCTGCTGCATGCCATGCTGCGCTGGGTGGAGCAGCTGGACGACCACGTGGTGCGTCCGGTGACCATCACCCGGTCGAACAATGTGCTGTTCAATGATCTGGCGGAGCGCGTGCGGTCCCGCGGACTGAACGCCGCCGTCGACTACGGGTTCGACCGCGGCCTGCACATTCCGATGGTCGTCGGGTTGCCCGACAAGCCGTTCGCGCTGGCCGTGCTGACCGACGACGCGCAGTTCATGAGCGTGCAGTCCACGCGTGAACGGCATCGCGGCCTGATGCAGGACCTTGCGTCGCTGGGCTGGTCGGTGATGAGCGTGTGGAGTGTCGGCGCATTCGTCAACCCGGACAAGGAGGTCGATGCGATCGTGTCGCGCATCGGCGAGATCTACGGGGATGTGCGATGAGCGGCGATACTACTGGTGACGGGGATCGTGTGGCCGCAGATGCCTCGGAGCCAAGGCCGTACAGTGCCTCGCGTCGTACGCGGCGCGAGCACAAACGCGTCGTGTTCCACGGAACCGAGCGCTTCGATGCAGACGGCGTGAAACTCGAACCGGGCGATATGCGCACCGAGCAGCAGCGCGAGGCCGACGACGACAAACGCATCCTCGGCGAACTGCCACCCCACTGGGCCATCTTCAACGACAAACGTTGAGTGTGGTGACCACCCCAGTCGCTTCGCGACAGCCCCCGCCAGCGGGGGCTGTCGCGCGAACAGCGAGACTGGAGGTGGCTGCTGCGGCTGAGCAACCGCAGCTATTGCGCAGTGACGGCCATAATCGGACCGAGTTCCTGTGCGTTGATGATTGATATGGCTTCGTCGGGAGTCAAAGCGAACGTGATGAGCGTGCCGCCGGTCATCGCATCGTCATGGGCGGCATCCATCGCCGTGGCCGATCGCGCGAGAACGCATGACCGGCCGCCTGCGGATTCGTCACGCGATGAAGTCGTACCAGCCGAAGCGTCGCAAGGGGTGCCGGATACCAGATCCATGACATCACCGGCCGCGATGCCGTCCACCGTGCCGGTGACCCGTACATCGATCACCGTCTGACCGGGTTCCGCCACCGGCCGCCGCGAAACTATGGCGCCGAACAGCGGCTGCCCGGCGGCGATGTCCGTCTGCGCGATGCCTCCCGCCGCCTGATTCGCCGCATCGAGCGCCGTATCCCAACCATCCGATACGGGCATCTGCCGGATCTCCACGTCCTCCGCGCCGATACGCGCGCCGCGTGGGATGAGCCGTGCCGCCACCACGACCGGTTGCGTGACGATGCTCGCCGTCACGCATTGCAGTGTCGCGAATGCTGCAATGGCCGTGCAACAGGCCGCCATCAGCCGCCGTGTGAGCCGCAGCATCCGACGTTGGCGCAACGTGGGGCGCTTCAGCTTCTCCAATATAGAAAAAGTCACCATGCAAGCATGGTGACTGAACGTTGTTCCGATGCGCAAGCCGTGACGAAAATGTGGTCGAAGGCTCGGCAGTTATCCACATCTTGGGCGTGTCGCACATGCTCGGGCCGAGCACTGGCCGCCGGAAGACGGCGAACGCGCCAATGGCAGCTGCTTATTTGCCGGAGCCGCCGCGCCCGTCGGTGCGGTAGAAGCCGTGCCCCTTGAACTCGATCGGCACGGCGGAATACACCTTGCGCACCTGCTCTTGCCCGCACTGGGGGCACACGGTGATCGGGTCGTCCTCGAACGACTGCTGCTCGGTGAAATCGTATCCGCAGTTCTTACAACGGTAATGATAGGTTGGCACGGTTCCTCCCTGGTCGAAGCTCATTATATGATTCCGGCACGTATGCGATGCCCGGCATACGCATCAAGTCCGTTCATATCCTAGTCGTCACGCGGACACCGCGCCGCTCGACGTCTCGTTTTGTTCCCTCCGCGAACTTGCGTGGATGGCGAACTACAGGCGTCGGGCTCCCTGCGGCGTGACCACCCAGTCGACCGGGATATCGTGAGACTGGCGGGGCAGGTCGTCTGCCATGCATTCCCACGGCCAGCAGACGGCGACGACCGGCACGCCTCCGCGTCGGTATGTCAGCGCGCGGTCATACCAGCCGCCGCCGCGCCCAAGCCGGACGCCATGTGCATCCACGGCCAGCGCGGGCACGATGATCAGGTCGGCATCGCCAAGGGCCGCCGGGCCAAGCGTCTGCGTATCCGGCTCATCCGGCCGTTGTGCCATGCCGGTTCCCTCGCAGGTCACGCCATGCAATGAGACCATGTCGGGCAGCAGAGCCCATCCCACGTCCAGACCGGAGCCCAAGCGCGGCACAAGGACGCGCAGCCCGCGGTCGAGCAGCAGGGACAGCAGCGGCCGCATGGGGATTTCGCTGCCCATCGACACGTAGGCGGCCACGGTCGGCGGCCGGTGTCCGCGGCCGTGTGGCGCGGACATGACGCCAGACGTGCCGGCCTGCACGCCGACCAAGTCCAGCAACGGCACAATGTGTTCGGCCAGTGCCGCCGCGGCCGCGTCCCGTTCCTGCCGCGTCACGGTCTTACGCCGCGCGATGGCGTCCCGTCTCAGCTGTCTCTTGCGCAGATCGTCCGACATATCGGCATCGGTCGTCTGCCGGCGTTGGCAAAGGTTCATGGTTACGTTCTATCACGGACGAATGTCCGTCATCGGCGGACGGTGCGCCGTGTCGGAGACGCGACGATGGCACAATGGGTGCGTGTCCGTTTTGCAATCGATATGCGCCGTGTTCCGGCAGCCGGCAGCGCCATCCATCCGCGTGCCGCGGTGGATCGGCATTCCGCAATGCCCGATAAAGCTGCGGCCGATCACGGCGGACGACGAAGAGGAGTGGAACGAGGTGCGGTGGCGCAACGATGCGTGGTTGCATCCATGGGAGTCAGGCGATCCCATGCACGGCTCGCCGATGACCTACAACCAGTGGATGCAGCAGATGCGTCACAACGAGCAGACCGGCCGCGGAGTGGTGTTCGCCATCGATTATCATGAGCATATCGTCGGCCAGATTTCGCTGGGAGCGATAGATCTGGGATCCATGCGCACCGGTGTGATCGGGTATTGGGTCGATCAGCGGTACGCGGGGCATGGCTTCGCGCCGATGGCGGTGGCGCTGCTCGCCGACTGGGCGTTCTGTGATCCGACCGGCCCTCGGCTGCACCGCATGGAAATCGCATTACTGCCGGAAAACGAGCGCTCCCGCAGGGTGGCGTGTAAAGTGGGGTGCCATTATGAGGGCGTGCGGCCCCGGTACATGTTCGTCAACGGGCAGTGGCGCGATCATGAGACCTACAGCCTGTTCGCCGAGGACGCCGGCGACGGGTTCATCCATCGTCTGATAGCTCGACACGCCATGCCGGAATCAGTGCAATCGTAAGGGGAGTCTCCTATTCTTAAGGACATGGGTTATGAGTCGCTGAGCACCGTGGTGGTGCTGGTGATTCTGATGGTTATCGCGGTTGGCTGGCTGCCCAGGCGGACGGTCAACAGCATGAAAAAGGTGGCCGAGCACCGTCAGGACAGGTACTCGTCGTCGTTGCATCTGGTGGATGCCGACAGCGGTACTCGATTCTCCGACGAGCATACGCCGCAGCCGAAAGGGGCTATTATGCAGCGGGCGCAAACGAGCACCACGACGCCGACCACGGCGAAAGTGGCGCATATTCGCGAGCTTCGGCGTGCGGCGGTCCGTCGTCGGCGCATATTGGCGCTATCGCTGCTGCTGATCACGGTGCTGGTGCTGGTGCTGTCGATGGTTCTGCCTTTCAGCGCCCTGTTCGCGCTGATTCCGGGCGTGCTGCTGGCGGTCGTGTTGGCGTTGGGCGTGCGGGCCTCCAGTCAGGCCCGTCGCTGGGAGCATGCGCTGGCCGAGGCGCGGCGCAGGGAACGTCTGGCGAAACGGGCCGGGGCGAGTGCCCGCCCGCGAGCAAAGTCCCCGTCTCAGGCAAAGTCCACGTCCCCAGACAAGTCTGCGGCGAAGGCAATCGCTGATACGGCCGATGACCAGGTAACCGCCACCGCGAATCCCTCTGCCGAGACCGAAGTGAAGACCGACGTGATGGAACGCCGGGAGATTCGTCAGGCGCTTCACCGCGCACGTATCGAGCAGGATCGCGCGTTGGCCGCCCGTGAGGCGCGGCAGAAGGCCCATGCGATGGCTGCGTCCGAAAACGGCCGGCATGATGTGGATGCGGCATCGGAACAGCCGGAAGCGGCCGTAACGTCGGCCGTGCAGCCTGAGCCGCGGCAGGATGCCGTCGCGCAGCCGTCCGCGGACGAGTCCGCGACGAATGTCGTGGAGCCCGCGGACTCCCATGCCGAAGTGGTCGTCGAGGAGGGGAGCGCCCCCTCGGGCGGCGACATGACCACGGAACTGGATCGGGTGCACCCGGCCGCGGCCTTGGACGCCTTCGAAGTGGCCGCGTCTCAGGATCTGATTTCGTTCTCGCTGGGCGAGCCGCGCAATGGCGTCGACCGCCATGCGCCCGCGCCGGAGAGCCTGGAGATCAAATCGACGAAGCAGGTCGCGAAGGCCGTTCCTGCACTGGTTGCCGAGCAGCCCACCATCGTGGACGGCGGCGATGCAGGGCAGTCGGATGCGGATGCCACCGTCGCCGCGGTCATGGATGACGCCTCGGTGAACGATACCGACGCGTTCCATCAGACGGAGGTGCGGTCAAGCGTGGATGCCCCGGATGCGTCCTCCGACTCGCTGGGAACCGGCCTTGAGGCGATTCTTGCGCGCCGCTCGTCGTGATTGCGTGTGATTTTCTCTCAGAGCGTTAGCAGTCGAGTTGGCAGAGTGCTAACAATCGCGCTACGATGAGTGCTAGCGCGAAGGGATGATGCCCGAAGTGATCGTCAGCCTCTGAATGGCGGCATTCCATCGCGGGACCATACGATTGGATTTCAAGAATACGAGGTGACCCACAGTGTCGATCAAGCTCACACCGTTGGAAGACAAGATCATCGTCAAGCAGGCCG
>OLQG01002077.1_pt1 | contig 11006 bp, 8 predicted proteins | sample 1672221 | NCBI WGS metagenome assembly OLQG01 (sample SAMEA3136660, study PRJEB25190) | human gut metagenome | biome: human gut; feature: human-associated habitat; material: faeces | place: Austria | collected 2013
TATCTACGTCCAACATGGACGAGGGCCGTATCCAGCAGCTCGCCTTTAGCAAGGCAGACTCGCGCTATCTGATCGCCGACTCCAGCAAGATTGGCAAGCGCGACTTCTACACCTTCTGCCGCCTGGACAGCTTGGACGCCGTGGTGTGCGAACCGGGTATCGCCGCCGAGAACCGCGCCGCCATCGAGGAGCACACGCAGGTCATCTGCTAGCTATCGCTACGGGATTGCCAACAGGCGATGCGGGAGGACTTTTACCTCCTGTCATTGTGGGAACCAGCGCGTCAGCGCTACGCGATATGACGCGCAAATGAGGACTCCACTATCAAATCGTCTCAACCTGTGACATCTAGGCGGCCAAAAGCGAGCCAGATGTTACAGATCGAGATTTTTGGCTCGACCTATTCCGTTTGTCTCGATCTGTAACAGCTAGGACCGTTAAATTCAGCTAGATGTTACAGATTTAGATTGGGGGCATTGGCCTGCGCATTCATCTCAATCTGTAACATATAGACGTCCAAAACCGGTCCTAGTGTTACCGATTGAGACAATTCGGCGGGGTCTACCTTGTTTGTCTCGATCTGCAACGGTTAGGACTTAAAAACTCGGCTACGTGTTACAGATCGAGACAAAAGAAAAAGAACATTAGGACTTGAAAATATAGTTTTGATAAGGGATTTGCCCAGTTAAGACGGTGCGGCAAGTAATTGCAATTAATTTGCCTCCGGAGTCGTAAGCATAACGAGTTAGTTCGATGACCGGAAGTTTTGCAACACCATAATTGCTGGCTTCGGAATCGCTAAGTTGACGTGCTCTATAGCTTTCTCGAGCAGATTGGATAGAGTTGGACAACTCGTCCATGATTTTGCTAAATGCCTGAAAATCTAACTGATTATTCGGAACGCGCGACTTTGAAATGAAGAACGTATCAGCGCCTATGAAGCTGCCTTCAAGTTCGTAGGTCAATTCAAGACGCTGAATCTCATCGCGACTTTGGCATCCAAATTGTTGGAGCATCATTACGGAAATTGGACGACCTGATGTGCGGCCGCCGAAATGTTTGGTTATGGTATCCGGATCTACACCATCGCAATGGCTTGCAAAGTCAAAGTCTAAAAGTGAATTGAGCTCGCTGACGCGTTTCGGTGCAACAAACGATCCCTTACCCTGGATTCGATAGATACTTCCACGACGCTCCAGCTCACTCATGGCAAGTCGGACGGTTGTTCTGCTTACGGCGTATTCGTCGCAAAGTTCCATTTCTGTTGGAAGTTTATCGTCTGCTTGATATACATCAACGATTTGCTTGAGCAGCGCGTCGGTGAGCTGTAAATAGAGTGGCCGTTTTTCGTGTGTATCGAGCATTGGAGCCTCAGTTTGCATGTTGGTGGTATCTGATGATTGCCGTGGTCGGGATATAGCTTGAGCGCAACAACCTTAACGTATCACAGAGCGGCTCAGCATGACGATCTGATGCCTGTAACCACGAAGGGCTTGTCCAAGCGTGAAGATATTCTGGGGCAGACAAATACCGTTCATGGAGTCCCCGATATGTTGGAGGTCAGCGCCGGCTGCTTTTGCTGCAAGGCCTATTTTCTTAATGGTCTCGCTGTCGCAGGAATCTTGACTCGTCCCGTTCGCCGCCATGACGAGAACCTTCTCTTCAATTGACTTGCCTACGTTGTGGGATCGTACAAAGTCTACGATGGCGCGCAGGTCTGCTTCTTGGAAGCAAGGGACGGTGTAGGGGGCTGGCACGAGAAGGATATCGACGCCGAGGTCAACAAACTTGCGCGCAATTTCGAGCGTCATGACAGGTTCCGCAACGCCCGCTCCATGCATTTTTCCGGCTATGACCAGGCCATTGAAATGCTCTTTGGAGAGTTTAATCGAATGGGCGATTGCATCGTTGGAGACGCCGGTTCCAGGGTTGCCCGTCAGGCAGATAAAATCAAATCCGAGTTCGTTAGCCTTTTCTAAGGTCTTGGGAGAGACGCGACGACCCATGGGGATTTCCGTTCGGGATTCAGACATCTCTGCCTCGTTATCAACTGGCTCCAGATTGACGCCAATGGGCCTTCCGCATGCTCGCTTCACCCAAGTGACCGGGTTTTCATTGAGATCATCTGGAATACCGGCAATAACTGGATCGAACACATCGAGCGCGTTAAACAGAAGCAGGTCGGCACCTGCGGCACGTTCGATTTCTGCATTAGTAACGCCGCCGAGAAATTGGGAAGAGGGTACGTTTTCCGCCATGATGGTACGTCCCTCGGAAGCCAGAATTGCCTGCTTTAGATCCATGGGTGACGTGGCGGCAAAATCGGATGCGGACATGTTCAGTAATCGTTTGGGCATTGTTACTTCCTTTGACTAGAACGACAGGCTTGTGACATTGTCTCTAATATTGTTACAACAATATATTCAATATGTTATATCAAATCGGTGAACGGTTGCAAACTTATTGTACTGCTCGGAAAAAATAGTCTTTAGCTGGGAAAACCCTATATTAATCAACTACCGTTCACCGAATAAGTATTTGAATTCTTGACATATCGACACAGCGGAAAAAGAATTGGTTATGACAAATCGCGCAAATGATATTACATTTCGCACAAGAACGTATTCACTTACATAAGTGGATACAAACGGGGACGACGACGGTTGAGTCCGGATAAATCGTTACGTGCCCGGGAATCATGAAAGGATGTGTTATGGACGCTATCGTCAAATTCCTTGAAAAACACCAGCCCCTCTTCGACAAAATCTCGAGGAACATTTATCTGGTGGCGATCAAGGATGGCTTTCTCTCGAATATGCCAATTGTGCTGTTCTCGAGCCTGTTCCTTCTTCTTTCGACGCTCCCTGCCTATGTAGGCATCACGCTTCCGTCTGAGGTGCTGGATTTCTTCAATAAAATCTATGCATATACCATGGGGCTTCTTGGCATTATGGTGGCTGGCACCACGGCGAGCTCACTTGCCATGTCGATGAACCGTCGCATGCCTTCGGGCAAATCTCTCAACCCCACCTCGTGCATGGTTTGTGCCATGTGCGGCATGTTCTTGCTATCGGTGACGAACGATGTTGTCTCGATTGGTGGAGCAGATACATCTGTTTTTGAAACCGGCTATATGGGAACCAAGGGTTTTCTCGCTGCGTTCGTATCCGCGTTCTTGACCGTTAATATCTATAAGGTGTGCATTAGCCATAATGTGACGATCAAGCTCCCCAAAGAGGTCCCTGGCTCTATTGCGCAGAGTTTTCGCGATATCTTTGCGTTTGGGTTTTCAATCCTTGCGTGCGCTGTTATCGATCTCGCAAGCCGTACGCTGCTTGCTGTGCCGTTCGCCAATTTGGTATCCGCTCTCATCTCGCCGCTGTTCTCCGCGGTTGACACCTATCCTGGCATGGCGCTTATCGAAGGCGCGGTCGCACTTTTCCAATTTATGGGTATCCACGGTGCTTCGGTTGTCATGAGTCCGATCAACGCTGCGCTCTACGGCAATACCGTTACCAATCTTGAGGTTTTCCAAGCAGGTGGACACCCGTCAATTGCTCTCACGCAGGACTTTACAAGCTTCATCGGCGGTCTGGGCGGTTCTGGCTGCACGTTCATCGTTCCTATTATCCTGATCATGTTTATGCGCTCCAAGCAGCTTAAAGCCATGGGCAAGGCATCGATTATCCCGGTGATTTTTGGAGTTAACGAGCCCGTTATCTTCGGTATGCCGATTGTTCTCAATCCCTATATGTTCGTGCCCTTCCTAGTGGCTCCTATGGTCAACGCCATTATCGGTAAATTTTTCATTGACGTCATTGGAATGAACGCCCCCATGTATACCATGCCGTGGGCGCTTCCCGGCCCAATCGGTGCATTCCTCACCACGGGTCTCGATCTGCGTTCTCTCGTATTGATGGCAGTGCTGTTGGTCGTTGACTTTGTGATTTACTATCCGTTCTGCAAGGCGTATGACCATCAGCTTTGTTTGGAAGAGTCTGCAAAGGAGACTGCAGGAAACTCGGATGCAGATGCTATTGCCGCACAGGAAAATGTCGCAAAAGCTCTCGAGGCGGTAAAGGACAAGGCGGAGCAGATCCGCGTGCTTGTGCTTTGCCAGGGTGCCGGCACTTCGACTCTCTTGGCAAATGCTCTTCGCGAAGGTGCCGCTGCTAAGGGTATCGATCTGGTTTCTCAGTCCGGTGCGTACGGAAGCCACTATGAGACGATGGATCAGTACAACGTGATTGTTCTGGCGCCCCAGGCACGCATGTACTATGACGCTATGAAGGCCGATACCGATCGCCTTGGAATTAAACTGCTCACCACAAGGGGCAAGCAGTATATCGACCTTACCAACGATCCCGAAGGTGCAATTGACTGGATCGTTCAGGAGCTGGCCAAATAGTGGATGCACTCCGTCGTTGATTCGTCGGTGTATAGTACGGCCCCGCAGCTTATTGAGCTGCGGGGCCGTATTTCGTTGAGTATCTAATTGAGACAATGAGCGCAACCGTCGTGAGATCGCATTGGCGCTCTCCGAGTCACCGACAAGCTGCCTTCCATCTATGTGACCAGTTCGCTTTCGGCCTTTAGCCTGCTCGAGGCGCGCGAGGATTGCGAACTGTGCCTGGTGGGCGGCATGTACCGCCGCCGCACCGCCGCCTTTGTGGGGCCCACGGCCGAGGATACCCTGCGCGCACTAGGGATTGACACGGCGTTTATCGGTGCCAACGGCATTCTGGACGGCGACGTGTCCACGTCTAACATGGTCGAGAGCCGCATCCAGCAGCTCGCCTTTAGCAAGGCCGACTCGCGCTGTCTGATTGCCGACTCCAGCAAAATCGTCAAGCGCGACTTCTACACCTTCTGCCGCCTGGACAATTTGAACGCCGTGGTGTGCGAGCCGGGTATTACCGCCGAGGACCGCACTGCCATTGAGGAACACACACAGGTCATTTGCTAGCTAACGCTGCAGGCGATACTTCTGCCCCCTGCCGGTGCGGGGATTATCGCTTCAATATGACGTGCAGAATGACACGTATAAGTAAAAACACCATTTGTGCGTCAAATTTGATGACGCGTAAAAATTTGCGCGTCATTTTACGCGTCAACGTGACGCGATATGACACGCAAATGCGCTCGGGCCAAGTATTCAGCTTGTGGGCTAGACCAGGCGGGCGTAGTCCTGTGACTGATGAAAGATGTGGGCGATATAGATTGTTTCGTGCTCAAACTTGTAAAGGCACACGTAGTTGTTGACGGGAAGCGATCGGTAATTACGTGCCGCCAGCTCTTGCATGTGCGAGAGGGGACGTAGGAGCGGCTGCTCGCGAAGCAGATCAAGCTGATATTCAAACTCAGCGACAAAATTGCCTGCTGCACGCGGATTCTTAAGGATTTGAGCAAGGTATCCGACGATACTCTCGAACTCATATCGCGCGCTTTTGAGGATTACGACGTTATAGGTCATATTTGTCTCGTATCGAAGCCGCGAAGGATTCGTAATCGCTGTAGTCGCCTTGCGATATTTCGTCTTCTGCCAACATCATACGAGACAGCAATTTTGCCTTGGCGATTTCTTCTTGCATGAGGCGATACTGGTCGCTGCTGATGCAGTGCATGGCCTCGTAGCCGTTCTTAGTTACGGTGACGTCGCGCTCAGACTCAACAAGCGTAGTGAATGCAGCAGTGTCCTTCATATCTCGGACGGGCACACAAGCTGACATGGGTACCTCCTTTGCGTTGGGACACAATTGTACCACGGTGTGTCCATGCGGACGATACCGTCGAATCGTCTCAATCTTTAACAGTTGGGATCGAAAAACTCGGCTAGATGTTACAGATTGAGATTAAAGGGATTGACCTGTGGCGTTTGTCTCGATCTGTAACAGTTAGACGGTTAAAAGTGGGCTACGTGTTACAGATTGAGATCTTTCAGCCCTGGTCGCCCGTTCGTCTAAATCTATAACAGTTAGGATTGAAAAACCCTGCTAGATGTTACAGATTGAGACAAAAGATTCGTTCAAGCCGAGCAAAAAAATAGGCCGCATGCGAACCCGCGGAGGGATTCGCATGCGGCCGACAGGGGGTATGCGGCGGAAACTAGGCCATGAGCAGGCCAGTCTCCGCGACGTTCTTGTACCAGTACGCGCTCGCCTTGGGATAGCGCTTCTGGGTCTCAAAGTCGATGTAGAACAGGCCGTAACGTTTGTTATAGCCGTTGGTCCAGGAGAACTGGTCCTGCAGCGACCATACAAAGTAACCGTCGACGTTTACGCCGCCGTCGATTGCCTTGAGGATCCACGCGAGATGCTGACGCATGTAGTCGATGCGAGGGGCGTCGTCGATAAAGCCGTCCTCGAAGTCGTCCTTATAGCCCATGCCGTTCTCGGTGATGTAGATCTTCTTGTAGTTGGGGTAATCGTTCTTAATGCGGAGCAGCAGGTCGTAGAGACCCTCGGGATAGATGATCCAGTCCCAATCGGTGGTGGGTACGCCTTCGCGCACGCATGACTCGCCCACGCCCTTGAGGAACCAGCGCGAGGAGCCCTTGTCGCCGGTGCCATTGTGGTTGATGTCGTTTTCGCCCTCGGCAGCACGCAGGAACTGGCACTTGTAGGTGTTGACGCCCAGGCAATCGTTGTAGGGGAGCGCGGCGGTCAGCGCGGCGATGTCCTCGTCGCGGACGTCGAGCTCGCCGCCGGCGATATGGGCCAGCTTGGTCGCAGCCTCCATGGTGTCGGCTGCATAGTGGCCGCGGAAGGTGGCGTCGAGTACCCAGCGGTTGTTGATGACGTCGGCCATGCGAGCTGCCTCGCAGTCGGCGGCGTTGTTGGGATCGAGGGGATACTTGGGCTCCAGGTTCTGGACAATGCCGATCTCGCCCTCAAAGCCGCCCTCATGGAAGGCAACGACAGCCTTGGCGTGGGCCACCATCATGTTGTGCATGAGCTGGAAGGCCTTGTCCAGGCGATACTTCTCGCCGTGCGGCCAGTTGCCGACGATAAAGCTGCCCTCGGCGGTCGCGGGAATCTCGTTAAAGGTAAACCAGTGCTTGACCTCGGTGAACTCGGCAAAGCAGAACTTGGCGTACTCGACAAAGGCGTCGATCGTCGTGCGCGTCAGGAAGCCCTCGCCGCCGTTCTGGTAAAAGGCCTCGGGCGTATCGAAGTGATCGAGCGTGACATAGGGGATAACGCCAGCTTTATTGCAGGTGGCAAAGAGCTCGTGATAGAAGGCAACACCCTCGGGGTTGATCTCGCCAGTGCCGTTGGGGAAGATACGGCTCCAAGCGATGGAGACGCGGATACCGTTGATGCCGAAGCGCTGGCACAGGTCGATATCGACCGGGTACTTGTTGTAGAAATCGCTTGCGGGATCGGGGGAGAAGCGACCCTGGGCTGCCAGGAAATCGTCCCAGGGCACTTTGCCCTTGCCGTGCGTACGGGTCTCGCCCTCAACCTGGTAAGCAGCGGTGGCGCCGCCAAACACAAAGCCGTCGGGGAACTGCATGGGGTTGGTCATGAGTCATCCTTTCTGTGGGATTCGAATAGGGAGAGGTGCCCGAACTGGGGATCCGGGCACCAATAGAGGGAGGAAACTAGTCGAGGTTCTCGCGGAGCCACTTAATGGCGCCGGCGGGGTCGCGAGTAAGGTCGATATATTCCTTACCGCGCGGGGCGAGCAGCTTAATGCCCAGGCGATCGGTGTCGGCCTTCATGTCGTTGTAGTAGCTACGAACCTGCGGGGCAAGCACGATAACGTCGTACTGATCCATGATGGCAGTGTGCTGGCCATAGGCGCCTGCGGAGGAAGCGATGTTCTCTCCGGTCTGCGCAGCACCTTCCTTGATGGCGTTGGCAAGCATGGCAGAGGTGCCGGCGCCGGCGCACAGAACGAGGACCTTCAGGCAATCGACATCCTTCTTGGCGGATGCATCGGCAGCGGGCTCGGGCTGATCGGCGACAGGCTTGCTGTCGGTGGCAGCGGCGGTCGGCTCGACGACAGCGGTGGTCTGCTCGACAGCGGGCGCAGAGGTGCTGGCAGCGATGGTGGCAGCACCATCGGACTCAAGACCCAGCTCGGCGGCGCGTTCGGCCTCCTGGTCGCAGAGCAGCTTATCGTATGCCTTCAAGAACGGCAGGTAGATGATGGCGTCCAGCAATATGATGATTGCGACAAACACCAGGGCGATAAGCTGGAAGTTCGTGGTGATGAAGATGCCGATGGGAGCAGGGGTAGCCCAAGGCACCACGAAGGAGAAGCCGTTCATGCCCACATTGTCGATAAAGAACTTGGCAACACTCACGTTGACGCAGCCGGCGGCAACAAAGGGGATGAGCATGTAGGGGTTAAGGATCATCGGCGCGCCAAAGAGCAGCGGTTCGTTGACGGCGAAGGCAACAGGAACAATCGAGGCCTTACCGACGGCTTTGAGCTGCTTGGACTTCATAAAGAGAATCAGCAGAAGCGGCACGATGAACGTGGCGCCGGTGCCGCCGAACTCACCCACGAGCGACATGTTAAAGGTGAGGGAGTGGGCGGGGTGACCACCGGCCAGCAGAACCTGCAGGTTCTCGGCCTGGTTGGCAAGACGGATGGGGTCGATGCCCGGCTGGACGATCGAGGGGCCGTGGACGCCGATGAACCAGAAGAACGCGGTGGCTGCCTGAATAAGGATGAGTCCGGGGTAGGTCTCTGCTGCAGTGAAGAGCGGGGAGAGCAGCTTGATGAGCAGCTCGGAGAACGGAACGCCCATGAGGTTGCGCACGACGACATCGATGATGCCGCAGATGATGACGGCGCCGCCAAAGGGGATGATATCGCGGAAGTTCTGAGCGATGGCGCCCGGGACCTCTTTAGGCAGCTTAATGGTCAGATCGCGCGAGACGCAGAATTTGTAGACCCACACGGTAATGAACGCGGCGATATAGGCCGAGAACAGACCGCGCGTGCCCATGCTGGTGCAATCGAAGACCGAAAGTTCGGAGCCGTTGAACTTGGTGGTGAACTGCGTGACTGCGAGCAGCAGCATGCTGCACTGGGCGGCCACCATGGTGGAACCGTCGTTGAGCACTTTGCCGGCGGGCATGCGACGGTTCATGGAAGCCGTAAAGTTCTTGGCAGTGGTGCCGGCGACCATGATGCCCATGACGCCCATGGTGAAGTTGTAGAGCTTGTTGCACCAGTCGATGAGCGGCTGGGGCAGCGTGATGCCAACTACGCCAGGAAGGGTGGCGATCAGCAGAAAGATCGAAGAGGTGAGGACGATGGGCATGCACCCAAGGAATCCGTCCTTAATGGCCTGGAGGTAGATGTTCCTTGAGATCTTCTCAAAGAACGGTTGATGCTTTTCGAGCATCTTTACGATGGCGTCCATAGAGCTCCTTTGCTACTTGATGCGCGATGCATGTGGATGGAACTGGTCGTCGATGGATGGTCAGGACTGCCCGGAAGCCTTCCTGTTTAAGGAAGGTATTGCGAAATGACAACGTTGTCATTTCGTTAATGACAACGTAAGACATTCTTGGAAGAGCAACAAGGATATACGGGCGAGCGGTCGATATTGTCCGGTGAATGGTTGATTTATCAGTCAGGCAGGTAGTGTATGCTAGAACGCAAAAAACAAGCGATAGAGAACCGAGTGGAGAAGTAGTGGCAACGATGGACAAGAAAAACGTCTCGATGAACGATGTGGCGATTGCCGCGGGTGTTTCTCTCAAGACGGTGTCGCGCGTGATCAACGAGCCCGATAGCGTGCGAGAGTCGACACGCGATAAGGTTCATTCGGCCATGGAGACGCTCGGGTTTCGAGCCAACTTTGCCGCGCGTTCGCTCAAGTTGGGCCGTTACGGGTGCATCGGCGTGGTGATGTTTCACTTGTCGGGCGGTGCCGTGGACATGATTGACGGTATCGCCGATGCCGCCGAAGAGCGAGGATTTGCTCTCACGATGATTAAGAAGCGCGCAGGGGAGAAGATGACCCTTGCCGATGCGGCGCACAGAATGTCGCAGCTTCCCGTCGACGGCATGATTTTCAACCTGCGTCAGATGGTCGATGACTTTGATGCCTTTGAGGCACCGAAGGACCTCAAGACGGTGATTATTACGCCGATGGAGCATCCTACCTGCTCCACCGTCAGTGACGACCAAGAGGGCGGCGCGCGCATGGCGTGCGAGTACTTCTTGGATCATGGTCACAAGAACGTGTATTTCGTTTCGGGTAAGAAAGAGTCGCTGTCGAGCCAGTGCCGTATGAAAGGTTGGCGTGCGGCACTCGAGGCGCGTGGCATTGAGCCGCCCGAGCCTCTGCAAGGCGATTGGAATGCGGATAGTGGCTATGCCGCGGGCCTTGTGCTTGCCGATAAGCCCGATTGCACGGCGGTCCTCGCTGCTAACGACTACATGGCAAACGGCGTGATGATGGCTCTACGTGACAAAGGGCTCAGTGTGCCCGACGACGTGTCCGTGATCGGCTTCGACGATGAGCTCTACAAGACGATTCCCAACTCGATTCTGACGTCGGTGAAGTTTCGCCACCGCGAGCTGGGCATCCGTGCGCTTAACGAGGTCGTCGCAGGTCTGGAAGCCCCGAGCTCCAGAAGCCGTACGCTCGTCTCGGGCGTGTTGGTCGAGCGTTCCAGCGTAAGGGATCTGCGGGCGTAGACGTGCTCGGCCTGCTCGTCTAAATCTGTAACAGGTGGGACCCGAAAACTCGGCTAGATGTTACAGATTTAGACAATTCGGCCCGGCTTATTCCGTTTGTCTCGATCTGTAACATCTAAGCGGTCAAAAGCGGTCTACATGTTACAGATTGAGATTTTCGGCTTGGCCTGTGCGTTCACCTCGATCTGTAACAGCTAGGACCGAAAAACTCGGCTAGATGTTACAGATTGAGATGAACAGGAGGACGGGTGCGGTCTAAACAAAATGGCCCGCGCATCATACATGAACTGCCTCCCATTTCTTGGACATGAGAAATGGGAGGCTTTCTTTATGCGCGT
>OLQG01002084.1_pt1 | contig 10993 bp, 9 predicted proteins | sample 1672221 | NCBI WGS metagenome assembly OLQG01 (sample SAMEA3136660, study PRJEB25190) | human gut metagenome | biome: human gut; feature: human-associated habitat; material: faeces | place: Austria | collected 2013
ACATGCGTTTCTACTGGGAGCGTGTAGAGTCCAGCCGTAACTTTGCAAACAAGATTTGGAATGCATCCCGTTTCATTATGATGAACCTGGAAGGAAAGACCGTAACAGAGCCGGAAGACCTGAACGCTCTTTGCAACGAGGATAAATGGATCCTTTCCAGACTGAACACCGTGATCCGCGATGTTACCGAGAACATGGATAAATATGAGCTTGGAATCGCTGTACAGAAAGTTTATGACTTCCTGTGGGATGAGCTCTGTGACTGGTATATCGAGATGGCCAAAGTAAGACTGTGGAAAGCAGAGGAGAACCCGGCAGCAGCAAACGATGCACTGTGGACACTTCGCACTGCACTGACACAGGGACTGAAGCTTCTTCATCCGTTCATGCCGTTTATCACAGAGGAGATCTACTGCACACTGCTTCCTGAGGAAGAGTCCATTATGATCTCTGACTGGCCGGTATACAAAGATGAGATGAACTTTGCAGATGCTGAGAAAGCAGTTTCAAGCTTCCAGGAGGTTGTACGTGGAATCCGTAACACCAGAAACGAGATGAACGTACCGCAGAACAGAAAGACAAATATCTACATCGTAGGCAAGGATGCAGAGTGCTGTGCACGTTTTGAGTCCTGCAAGAAATCCTTTACAAACCTTGCGTTTGCAAAAGAGATCCACGTACAGCAGGATAAGAACGGAATCGGTGAGGATGCGGTATCCATCGTTGTGGCAGACGGTGTGGTTTATCTGCCGCTGGAGGATCTGATCGACCGTGAAAAAGAAATCGAACGTCTCACAAAAGAGCAGGAGCGACTTACAAAAGAAATCGCACGCTGCGAGGGAATGCTGAACAATCCGAATTTTGTGAACAAGGCACCTGCAGCCAAGGTAGAGGCAGAGAAGGAGAAACTTGAGAAATACAAAGAGATGAAAGAGAAAGTGAACCTGCAGTTAACACAGATGGTGAAATAACGAAGGAGTGTTTTAATGAAGTGGTGTAACTTTTTCAATAAGATTTCGCTGATACTTCAGGCTCTGGGCTGTGCAGTCCTGTACTTTGTGATCGAGGCCATATGCAGGCACTCGTTCACAGAGGCGTGGACCTACATGACCACAAGGCCGCTTGTATTTGCTTATAATGCAGCGTTTATCTTTACGACGATGCTGATTGTTTATCTCTTCCGAAAGAGAATTTTCTGGCGTATCTTTGTGGGCAGCTTATGGCTGTTTCTGGGAATCGTAAACGGTGTGCTTCTTCTCAACCGTGTCACACCGTTTACAGGACCGGATGTGAAGAATCTGACAGATGGTCTCAGTATTGCAAAAAAATATCTGACCCATACCCAGATGACCATAGGTGCAGTTCTTCTGGGAATTGCGGTTCTAATCCTTCTGATCATCCTGATAAGGTCGCCGAAGTACAGAGGCAAGCTGAAATATAAGGTGAATATTCCACTGGTCCTGGTTGGGGTTCTTGCATTTGGAGGAATCACACAGCTTGCTCTGGAAAAAAGAGTTCTTTCCAATTATTTTGGAAATATTGCCATAGCTTATGAGGATTACGGATATCCTTACTGTCTGGCAACGACGATCTTTAATACCGGAATCAGTGCACCGAGAGATTATTCCAAAAGCGAGATCAAAAGGATCGAGAAGTCGGAAGAAAATCTTCCGGAAACGAAAGAAGGCAGTCATCCGAATATTCTGTTTTTACAGCTGGAGTCCTTTTTTGATCCTACGCTGGTAAATTATCTGGAGCTGTCAGAAGATCCTATTCCGAATTTCAGAAAGCTGATGAAGGAGTATTCCTCCGGATATTATAAGGTACCTTCCGTAGGAGCCGGAACCGCAAATACTGAGTTTGAATCCATTACTGGAATGAGCCTTCATTATTTTGGACCGGGAGAATATCCTTACAAGAGTATCCTTAAGGAAACTACATGTGAGAGCGCGCCGTATGTTCTGAAGAATCTGGGCTATACTGCCCATGCAGTACATAACAATGAGGCGAATTTCTACGGAAGAAGAAGCATTTTCCCGAATCTGGGATTTGATACCTTTACTTCGGCAGAGTACATGAAGGATGAAAACCAGAAGAACCCGTTGGGCTGGACCAAGGACAGTGTCCTCACCGATGAGATCGTCAAGTGTCTGGATTCCACAGAAGGACCTGATTATGTATATACTATTTCCGTACAGGGACATGGAGATTACCCTTCAGAACCGGTGCTGGAAAATCCGGAGATCACAGTTTCCGGGGCCCCTACGGACGAGCTGAACAATAAGTGGGAGTATTATGTAAATCAGATCCATGAGATGGATGATTTTGTCAAAGAGCTGACTGATAAGCTGGCAGATTATCCGGAGGATGTGGTACTGGTTATGTATGGTGATCATCTGCCAACCATGGGACTGACTGTGGAGGATGTGGAGAATAAATATCTGTTCCAGACAGAGTATGTGATGTGGGATAATTTCGGACTTAAGAAAAAGAAAGAAAATCTTGCGGCATACCAGATGGCAGCAGAGGTTATGGACCGTGTAGGTATCCATGAGGGAAATACTTTCAAGTATCATCAGGCAAGAAGAAATACCAAAAATTATCAGGTGGATCTGGAGACCCTGCAGTACGATCTTCTTTACGGAAAGCAGTATACATATGACGGAGAGAATCCTTTTGAGCGGACAAAGATGCGTATGGGAATCTATGATACCACACTGGATTCCATTCAGGTTGTGTCTGAGACGGATCACACCTATTATATCCAGGGAACAAACTTTACGCCGTCCAGCCAGGTGAAGATCAACGGAGAATGGTACGATACGGTTTACGTGAATCCTACCAAGCTGATCATTACCGGAAAGGAACTGGATGATTTTGACCGGCTCTCGGTAGTGCAGCGAAGCAACAGTTCCACAAGAAAGGCCATGACAAAGAGCCATGACCGGGCGGTCTATGCGCTGCTCGCTGACAGCAAGTGGAAGCTTGACAGTGAAAAGAGCAGTTCTGATACAGGGTCAATGGAGGAAACGGATACAGCGTCAGAAACGGAATCCACAGAAGATTCCGGTGAAGAAAACAGTACAGACAACCAGTAAATGGCATAGAAAAGATACTCCGATACAAAAAATGTCGGATAAAATATTACGATTAGGACTGGACATCTTCCACCACTATTATATAATGGTATCGTAACGAACAGAAGGGGAGAAGCTTTTCTCCCCAAAAGTTCTTTACGAATACATTATAGATAAGTGATGGTTTTTTTTATGAATTACGAAGAAGCAGTTGCGTATATTGAAGATATACCGAGATTTACTACTAAGAACAGCCTGGACCATACCAGAGAATGTTTAAGAAGACTTGGAGATCCGCAGAGGAAATTCCGTGTGATCCATGTGGCAGGAACCAACGGAAAGGGAAGTACCTGTGCTTTTATCACATCGGTCCTTCGGGAAGCAGGATATTCCTGCGGACTTTTTACATCTCCTCATCTGGTGGAGATCAACGAGCGTTTTCAGATCAACGAGGAAGTGATCGATGACGATACCTTCCTTTGTGCTTTTGAAAAAGTTAAAAAGTTTTCCGATGAGCTGGTTGCGGAGGGCAGCTATCATCCCACCTATTTTGAGACACTCCTTCTGATGGGAATGGTGATCTTTGCAGAAGCCGGCGTGGATTATGTAACACTGGAGACCGGCCTTGGTGGACGTCTGGATGCAACCACTGCGGTGGAGAATCCGGCAGCCTGTGTGATCACATCCATCAGCCTGGATCATATGCAGTATCTTGGGAATACGGTTTCCGAGATCGCAGGAGAGAAGGCAGGGATCATGGTGCCGGGTGTTCCGGTGATCTACGACGGAAATGATCCGGATGCGGCCGTAGTGATGCGTGAGAATGCAGAGAAGCTGGGATGTCCATATTATGAGCTGAAACGGGAAGATACAGAGATCCATAAGATCACAAAGGACGGAATCCGATTTTCTCTTAAGGACAAGACATATGGCGATACCGTATTTGACATACCGTTTATCGCCCGTTATCAGGTTATGAATGCAGCTCTTGCGGTAAAAACCATTCAGGTACTGGAAGATCAGATCCCGGTATCTCTGGAGGCTCTGAAGGCCGGTATGGCCAAAACACGCTGGCAGGGAAGGATGGAAACGGTTCTTCCGGGTGTGATCGTGGATGGCGCACATAACGAAGACGGTGTTGAGAAGTTTGTAGAGACAGCAGAACATTTCCAGAAGGAATTTCCTCTGACTTTGCTGTTTTCCGCAGTGGATGACAAGGACTATACGGATATGATCCGTACGATCTGTACCAGGATCCGTTTCCGACATGTGATCGTCACACAGGTAGGCGGATACCGTAAAGTTCCGGTCGAAGAGCTTGCGGAGATCTTCCGTGAAGACGGAGTACCGGAAGTTGAAGCAATAGAGGATGTTCCGGCAGCTTTTGAACGGGCAGTAAAGGAAAAAGGCGAGGATGGAATGCTGTTCTGTGTAGGATCCCTTTATCTGGTCGGTGAGATCAAGGCTGTGATTAGGAGGAAAAAATTATGATCGATTATGAAGAGGAACTGAAGAAATTTGAACCATGTCTGGATGTGGCAGATGTAGAAGGCGCCATTTATGACCGGGAGATCACAGATATCATGGATGTACTCCAGGAGATGCTGCGTGAGGTCAAGAGCAACAGACGTGTAAGATAAGGAGAAGTGAATGAACTGCATAAACTGTGGAGCGTTCCTGACAGATACAGATCTGGATTACTGTCCGCACTGTGGAGCCAATGTACTGATCCAGAAGAAGGTGGATTACCTTTCCAAGCTTTATTATAACCAGGGCCTGGAAAAAGCCAGTATCCGGGATCTGTCCGGGGCGATCAGCTGTCTGAAGCAGAGTCTTGCCTATGACAAACGGAATATCCGTGCGAGAAATCTTCTTGGCCTTGTATATTTTGAGACCGGTGAGGTGGTTGCCGCACTGAGTGAGTGGGTCATCAGCAAGAATATCCAGAAGAATCGGAATCTGGCTTCAGAATATATTGCCAGGCTTCAGGCAAACCAGAACAAACTGGAAACGATCAACGAAAGCATCAAGAAATACAACAATGCCCTTGCCATGTGCAGGGAAGGCCATGAGGATATGGCGGCCATCCGCCTGAAAAAGATCCTGTCCCAGAATCCCAAGCTGATCAAGGGGTATCACCTTCTTGCGCTGATCCAGATGAAGAATCAGGAGTGGAACAAGGCAAGAAGAACCCTGAAAAAAGCAGCCAGGATCGACAAGACCAATACCACTACACTTCGTTTCCTGCGTGAAGTTGACGAGCAGACGGGTGTTACCACAAAGATAGAAAAACGGCGTAAGGGCTTGTTTGGAAATGAAAAAAATGAGAATGATAATATTTCCGGAGAAATCGTTGTAAGGCCGTCGTCTTATAAAGAAAGATCAAAGATATCACTTTTCTTTACCACGGTACTTGGATTTGCGGCAGGTGCGGCAGCATTCTGGCTTCTTGTACTGCCGGCTGTGAAACAGGATATTTACAGACAGGCCAATGAGCAGATCATACAATACAGTGATTCTCTTTCCAGCCAAAGTGTGGAGCTTACCAAGGCTCAGGGAGAAGTTGCCCAGTCCAGTGATACGGCAGATGCAGTTGCCAAGCAGGCAGAGGAAGAGCAGAAACGCAGTCAGAGCTATGAGGCTTTGTTCAATGCATATACTGCCATGCAGCAGGATGATCTGGATACAGCAGCGCTGGAGCTCCAGAAGGTATATGTGGATACACTGTCAGATTCTGCAAAGGGGATCTACAGTACTATCAGCGGAAAGACCGGTGTAAGCGGGATCGAGAGCGGAGCTTCTGACGGAACGGCAAGTGCTGACAGCAGCACAGATGGAACATCTGAAGCAGGAGCTGATGCCGCTGCTTCGGATGGAGAGGATACACAGAGCTCTGACGGAGATACCGGAGAAGACAGCAGCTACAGTGACGGAGGATATGAGGATTCCTCTTACGATGACGGTTATACAGAATAAAAAAGATCATAACTCATACAGAGGAGAAACCTCGGATAAGGGGAATGTGCGTTGGCGCATTCCTCTTTTTTTACCCTTTGGTCATAAAAAATGGAATAAAAAATCAAAAATGGGGGAATGATAAAATGACATCAGGTTTTGAAAAATCCGGAACCGTGCTGACTGTACATCTTCCGGCGGAACTGGATCATCCGGCTTCTGATGAGATTCGGAGAGAATCAGACCGAATTATTGGACATGACTATATAAAAAACATGATCTTTGATTTCTCAGAGACCGTTTTTATGGACAGTTCCGGGATCGGCCTGCTGATGGGGAGATATCGGGCACTTGGTATGAGGGGGAAATGTATGCAGGTTATCAATGTGAACAGTCATATTGCAAAGCTTCTGCGGCTATCCGGAGTGGGAAAATATATTGAAATCTGTGGAAGTGAAAAATCGGCAGGTGAACAGGAGGGTGTTTATGATGGAAAACACAAATGAAATGACGATCATTTTTGACAGCAGACCGGTAAATGAAGCACTGGCAAGAGTTGCTGTGGCTTCATTCTGCACACAGCTGAATCCTACGCTGGAGGAAATTTCGGATCTGAAGACCGCAGTATCGGAGGCAGTGACCAACTGCATCATACACGGGTATGAAGGGGAGATACATAAGATCCGGGTAGAATGTCGTCTCCGAGGGCAGGAGCTTCAGGTAGATGTAACGGATCACGGAGCCGGGATCCCGGATATCAAAAAAGCCATGGAGCCTCTGTTTACCACAAAGGCTGATAAAGACCGCTCCGGTATGGGGTTTACATTCATGGAGGCATTTATGGATGAGCTTCAGGTGGAATCGGAGGTTGGTCGTGGAACTACTGTGCACATGAAAAAGATCATCAGGAGGTAACTATGGATCGTACTCTTGTCCTCATCGGGCGTGCACACCAGGGGGATAAAGCGGCAAGAGATCTTTTGTTTGAGGAAAATACAGGGCTGATATACAGTGTGGCAAAGCGTTTTCTGGGACGAGGGGTGGAGATGGAGGATCTGTTCCAGATCGGCAGCATCGGACTTCTGAAAGCTGTGGATAAGTTTGACATGTCCTATGATGTGAAATTTTCCACCTATGCAGTTCCCATGATCATCGGAGAGATCAAACGTTATCTCAGGGACGACGGGATACTGAAGGTAAGCCGTTCTCTGAAGGAAAACCACTACAGGATCTATCAGGTGAGAGAAGCACTGACACGCCGGCTGGAGCGGGAACCTACGACGGGGGAAATGGCAGCGGAAATGGGAATTTCCATAGAAGAACTGGTAATGACTATGGAATCCGGTGCAGAGGTGGAATCTCTTCACAAAACGATCTATCAGGGTGAGGGAACGGAGATTTCTCTGATGGACAAGCTCCCGGAAAAAGAAAACCGGCAGGAAAAAGCACTGGACAGGATTTTTTTGGAAGAGATACTGGGGACTCTGGAGGCAAAGGAGCGGAGGCTGATCTATATGCGGTATTTTCAGAACATGACCCAGATGGAGATTGCCCATGAGCTTGGCGTATCCCAGGTACAGGTATCCAGAATGGAAAAGAGGATCCTGCGCAGTCTGCAGGAATCCGCAGAGAAAAAATAAAAGGGAGCCATGAGAAATGCTGCTGTTTTCTCATGGCTCCCTTTTGTGGGCAGCAGGTTCGATCAGACTGCTGCTTTTTTATGAAAAAGTACATTTTTGTATTTGGAAAGTGCTCCAAGAAGGATCATACCGATCACACCGGCTGAGATAAATTCGCCGGCTCCTACTGTGAGCATCATAAACGGGATAGGAAGGTTAATGCCGTATCCGTAACGAAGCACAAGAGGAACGATCACAATGTTGGAAATGATCGGTGGAATCGGGGCTGTCCATTTACCTGTATTGCGAAGCTTGTAGGTGAAGAATGCACCAATGAGTGTGGCAATGCTTCCGAAAATGATGTCAACCGGAATCGCACCGCCCAGAAGATTGGCGATGATACATCCCACAAAAAGTCCCGGGATGGCAGCCGGTGTGAAGAACGGAAGCACGGTCAGCGCCTCGGAAAACCGGATCTGAACTTCACCGAAGCTAAGTGGCGCGAATACCAGTGTCAGGACAACATATACAGCTGCAATGGCAGCTCCCTGTACCAGAAAATGAGTACCTTTGTTTTTCATGTTTTTTATTCTCCTTTAGTTTTGTTTTACGAGTGGAAGGTCACGAACACTCGGCACATTTATAGGCGGTGACCGCCTTGTAAGCCCTGTACGACCTTGGTTTTTGCGGGCTTTTGCAGCGAAACTGAGTATAGCATAAGGGGCGTGGAAATGCAAGGTACGATCCTGACTATTTGATAACCCTGGCCTGTGTGGACAGACCCTGGCTCTGAAGCAGGCCAGACAGAAGCAAAAGCAGCAGGAACCTTATGGAAACAGGGGCTTTTTTCTTGACAGCTTTTTGTGATATTGATAAAATATATTTCAGTATATAGGTTAAAGGGGCATTGGTTTTGATCTAAATCGATGTCTCTTTATTTATGTATCACACACATTATACCAGGGAGGTAGAAAGATGTTAAAAGTATGGATCGCAGGTGCCAACGGACAGATCGGACGGGCACTGAATGATGTTCTGGATCCAATGCAGATCGAGACTCTGAACACAGATCTTGATGAGCTGGATATCACAGACACAGATGAAGTGATCAACTTCGGTTCCATTAACCGTCCGGATGTGATCATCAACTGCACCGGTATCACAGATACCGATGAGTGTGAGAAGAATCCGGAACATGCATACCGTGTCAACGCACTGGGAGCAAGAAACTTAAGCATCGTGGCAAGAAAATGCGGGGCAAAGATCGTCCAGCTTTCCACAGATGATGTTTTCGACGGAAAGAGCAAAAAACCGTATACAGAGTTTGACGATACCAATCCGCTGACTGTTTACGGCCGTTCCAAGAGAGCCGGAGAGAACTATGTAAAAGAGTTTACACACAAACATTTCATTATCCGAAGCAACTGGGTATACGGAAAAGGCGGAAACAATTTTGTAAACCGTGTGCTGGAGACCGCAGAAAAAGGCCAGGCGCTTTCCGTTGCTTCGGATCAGTTCGGATCACCGACCAGTGCCAAGGATCTGGCAAGAATGATCCTGTATCTTATCGATACCAACGAATATGGAACTTATCACGTAACCTGCAGCGGTGTATGCAACCGTTATGAGTTTGCAACCGAGATCCTTCGCCTTGCAGGAAAGGAGATCGAACTGAGATCCGTGCCGACAGAGCAGTCAGATCTTTCTTCTGTCAGACCGCCTTATGCCGTCCTTGATAATTTTATCCTCCGTATCATTGAAGTGTATGATATGCCGGACTGGAAAGCATCACTGAAAGAATATATGGATGAAAGAACGGAGGATTAGGATGAAAGAAAAAAATATAAAAGAGAAAACACAGCAGAAAAAGAAAATGGGTCTTACCACGAAGATCTTTGTGGCGCTGATCGCAGGTGCGATACTGGGAATCATTCTCTGTTACCTGGTTCCTGACAGCAGCTTCAAGAAAGATGTGATCGTGGAGGGAATCCTTTATGTGATCGGACAGGGATTTATCCGTCTGATGAAAATGCTGGTTGTACCGCTGGTATTCTGTTCACTTGTCTGCGGAAGTATGTCCATCGGTGATACCAAGAAGCTTGGAACCGTAGGTGTGAGAACACTGGTATTTTATCTGGCGACTACAGCTCTGGCTGTTTCTGTTGCTCTGACTGTAGGTAATCTGATCAATCCGGGTGTGGGACTCGATATGAGCTCTATCCAGTCCTCTGCTTCCTCTGTGGAGACTATGGAGGCTACCTCTCTTACAGATACTATCCTGAATATCATCCCGGACAATCCGATCAATTCCCTGGCAAGCGGAACCATGCTTCAGGTTATCGTATTTGCCCTGATCGTGGGTGTGATCCTTGCGAAAATGGGAGAGCGCGCAGAGACAGTAGCGAACTTTTTCAGCCAGTTCAATGATATCATGATGGAGATGACCATGATGATCATGGCACTGGCACCGATCGGTGTATTCTGCCTCATCAGCAGAACCTTTGCAAACATCGGTTTCAGCGCATTTATCCCGCTGGCAAAATATATGATCGGTGTTCTCCTTGCGCTGGCGATCCAGTGCTTCGGCGTATACCAGATCCTGCTGAAGATCTTCACAGGACTGAATCCGATAAAATTCATCAAGAAATTTTTCCCGGTTATGGCATTTGCATTCTCAACAGCTACATCCAATGCCACGATCCCGATGTCCATTGATACCCTGTCCAAGAAAGTGGGTGTTTCCAAGAAGATCTCTTCATTTACCATTCCTCTTGGAGCTACTATCAACATGGACGGTACCTCTATCATGCAGGGTGTTGCCGTAGTATTTGCGGCACAGGCTTTTGGTATCCACTTAAGTCCGATGGATTATGTGACAGTTATCGGAACTGCAACCCTTGCTTCCGTAGGAACTGCCGGTGTACCAAGTGTTGGTCTTGTTACCCTGACTATGGTATTTAACTCTGTAGGTCTTCCGGTTGAGGCCATTGGTCTGATCATGGGTATTGACCGTATCCTGGATATGACCAGAACAGCAGTTAACATTACCGGTGATGCAGTCTGCACAACCATCGTTGCACACCAGAACAATGCACTGGATAGAAAAGTGTTCAACGAATCAAACTAAATATCCGGTTCAGAAAAAGATCCGACCCTTTCGGGTGAGATAAAAAACGAAAAACGGCTGTACATATCGTAAGAACGATATGTGCGGCCGTTTTTTAACGAAATCAGGTGAGTCCCCTGCTTATTCCTGCTCCAGAACACCCATGACAGAGGGTAGTTCCAGCTGCTGATAGGTGTGAAGGATCTTTTCCAGCTCAAAGATAGCAGGGGTAAGAA
>OLQG01002086.1_pt1 | contig 10991 bp, 6 predicted proteins | sample 1672221 | NCBI WGS metagenome assembly OLQG01 (sample SAMEA3136660, study PRJEB25190) | human gut metagenome | biome: human gut; feature: human-associated habitat; material: faeces | place: Austria | collected 2013
TTGTGATTGAACAGGTTTTCAGTATCCCGGGGATGGGACGTCTGATGATTACATCGATCTCAACCCGTGATTATCCGGTTGTTCAGGCAGCTGTTTTATATATTACATCTATCGTTGTCATTATCAATTTCCTTGTGGATGTTTTATATCAGCTGGCAGACCCAAGAGTTCGGACAGCGTAGGAGTGTAAGAAATGAAGAAACGTAATTACAGCCTGATCATCGGTTTGATCCTGACAGGCATTATCCTCATTATAACGATTATCGGTCAGTTCTGGACACCGTATGCGGTTACCGGAATGGACAGTCTGGCCAAGAATCAGGCGCCAAGTCTGATTCATCTGATGGGAACAGATAATTTCGGAAGAGATGTTTTCAGCCGTGTCATGAACGGCTGCGGCACAACCTTTTTTGTGGCACTTTCCACTGTGGCGATCGGTTGCTTCTTCGGTGTTATCATCGGTTCTCTGACAGGATTTTATGGTGGTCTGCTTGATGAGATCGTTATGCGAATCAATGATGTTTTATTATCATTTCCAAGTGTGCTGCTTGTCTTGATTTTTATCAGTTTTATCGGAACAGGTAAATACAAGATTATCATTGCACTGGGTGTGATGTTTATTCCAAGCTTTGCACGAATAGTGCGAAGCGAGGTGATACGATACAAATCCCAGGAATTTGTCCGGAGTGCCCAGGTGATGGGGGCAGGCAATCTGAGAATTATATTTGTTCATATTCTGCCAAATACAGCGGTCAGCCTGCTGACAGCGGCAGCAATCGGCTTTAACAATGCCGTTTTAGCAGAGGCAAGTATGAGTTATCTCGGACTGGGTGTTCAGCCGCCGGATCCAAGTCTCGGACGTATGCTTTCGGAGGCACAGGCCTATATATTTACAGCACCGTGGTATGCCATTTGGCCGGGTGTTGTCATTGTTCTTATTATTCTCGGCTTCAGTCAGATCAGTGAAGGGCTGAGGGCCATCAGCGATTAGGAGGAACCTATGGATAAGGAATTATTAAAAATCGAGAATTTGACCATTGGTTTTCCAACAAAGAGTGGCATACACACAGTTGTGGATCATGTCAATCTTGAGGTGGGAAAAGGAGAAATCGTCGGAATCGTTGGTGAATCCGGTTCCGGTAAGTCCATGACATCTCTTGCAGTGATGGGACTGCTTAGTGAAGAAGCGCAGGTATCTGAGGGCTCCATTCAGCTGAATGGTCAGGAACTTTTGGGCATGAGCCGTGAGGAGCGCCGCAAGATCCAGGGCAAGAATATGTCGATGGTCTTTCAGGAACCGATGACATCTCTGAATCCGGTCATGAAGATTGGTACTCAGGTGGGAGAAAGCCTGAAACTGCATACAGATTTAGATAAAGAAGCGATTCGCGGACGTGTGATCGAAGCACTGGCCAGTGTCGGCCTCAGAAATCCGGAATTACTGGTGGATCAGTATCCTCATGAAATTTCCGGCGGTATGCGTCAGCGTGTGATGATTGCCATGGCGATTATCAACCATCCGGATCTGATCATTGCGGATGAACCGACGACGGCCCTTGACGTAACTGTACAGGCTCAGATTCTGAATCTGTTGAAGAAAATCCACAGAGATATGGGAAGTTCTATTCTGTTTATTTCCCATGACTTAAACGTCATCAAGGAAGTCTGTCAGAAGGTGGTTGTCATGTACAAAGGGGTGATCGTAGAGCGCGGGGATGCCAAAGAGGTACTGAAGCATCCAAAGCATGAGTATACCCGCAAGCTTGTAGCGTCTATGCCGGATCAGGTACGGAAATCCCAGAATACAAAGAAGCTGCTGGAAGTTCAGGATTTGAATGTTTATTATAAAGAGAATAAGAAGCTGTTTTCAAGTAAGGATAAACGCAAGCATATTATCCATGGTATGAGTTTTGATCTTTATGAGGGTGAGATTCTCGGCGTTGTAGGTGAAAGCGGCTGTGGCAAGTCCACATTGGCGAAGACCATTGTCGGACTGAATAGAGAGTATGACGGTAAGCTTGAGATGGATCATCTGAAACCGCAGATGGTCTTTCAGGATCCTTTTAGTTCCCTGAATCCTGCCAGGAAGATTGGTTGGATCCTTGAGGAACCACTGAAGCTGAAAGGCATTAAGGATAAGAAACAGCGTAAAGAGTTGGTGAATCAGATGCTGACAGAGATTGGCCTGGATCCATCTTTTGCGAATCGTTATGCCAGGGAGCTTTCAGGTGGTCAGAGACAGAGAATCAGTATCGGCCTGTCGTTGATGCGCGGGGAAAAATTCATCATCGCTGATGAGCCGGTATCCGCCCTTGATGTTACGGTTCAGTCACAGATTCTCAGGTTGCTTCTGAAGTTGCATGATGAGAAGAATCTGACGTATATGTTTATTTCCCACGATTTGAATGTTGTGCATCATATGTGTCACAGAGTGATCGTGATGTATCTTGGAAGAATTGTGGAGATGGCAGATGTGGATGAACTTTATGATCATCCATGTCATCCGTATACAAGAATGCTGTTTGACAGTATTCTGACAGATGAAGAGAAAGAAACGACAGATAGCGTCACAGTGAATGAAATATTACCGGAAACAGTGGATGGAGACGGCGGATGTCCGTTTTACGGCCGCTGTCGCTATGCAGGTGAGAATTGCCTGAGTGAGGTGCCGACATTGACAGATATCGGTACGTCGGGGCATCCGCACCTTGTGAGATGTGAAAGGATAGCATATGGAGAGAAATATACGGCTGCTGATTGAATATGATGGCAGCAGATATGATGGATGGCAGCGCCTTGGCAAAGGTCATGGCGTGACCATCCAGGGAAAACTGGAAGATGTTCTCAGCAAGATGACAGGAGAACAGGTAGAATTGATCGGAGCAGGAAGAACAGATGCCGGCGTCCATGCTTATGAGCAGGTGGCGAATTTCCATACCAACAGCAATATGAAATGCTGGGAGATGAAGTATTATCTGAATCGATATCTTCCCGGGGATATTGCGGTCAATCGTGTGGACGATGTGCCGGAACGTTTCCACAGCAGGTACAATGCCAAAGCTAAGAAATATCTCTATCGTATTGCCATTGGCGATGTTCCCTGTGTTTTTGACAGAAAGTATACCTGGTACAGTTTCGATAAGCTGGATGTGACTGCAATGAAAAAGGCGGCAGCCCTTCTTGTTGGAGAACATGATTTCAAAGCTTTCTGTTCCAACAAGCGTATAAACAAATCCACTGTTCGTGAGATTTATGATATTGATATTTATGCTGATACGAGAGAACTGCAGATTACAGTTTATGGCAATGGTTTCTTATATAATATGGTAAGAATCATTGTGGGCACCCTAATTGAAGTCGGAAAAGGAGAGCGCCGGCCGGAAGAAATGACAGCTATTTTAGAGAGCAGGGACAGAACAAAAGCCGGAGCAACTGCGGCGGCACAGGGATTGTTCCTTCAGGAAGTGGAATACTGATCATACGGACATCATTGCAAACTGTCTTTAGTATATAGAAAAACATCAAAGAGCCCCTGCCATGAATGGGGCTCTTTGATGTTTTTTAAAAGGTTATTGACAGTTCGCAATGATCTGCGTATAGAAAGGGAATAGCAAAATGTTAGCTCATTCTATAAGATAAGGATTCCTTATGATGCGGAGATTTTATCTGGATGGAATATCTGCCGCCCCTCCCGGCAGACGGTGGAATTTGGTATTTTGTAGATATAAATAAAAAAGTTTAAAAAATTTAAAAAAAGTGCTTGACGTTTTTGATTTCCTGTTATATAATTCTTTTTGTCAAGAGACATTGGGCTATCGCCAAATTGGCAAGGCACAGGATTCTGACTCCTGCATTTGAAGGTTCGAGTCCTTCTAGCCCAGCTATTAGGTCAGACATCTTGCTGAGGCAAGATGTCTGTTTTTTTTATCCTACGACAGGCAGAGAGAGGAGACGGAGGATGTATACACATGATCGAAGAGTTACTTATAGTGAGATTTCCATGAAAGGTTTTGCAGATATTGCTCAGATTGCCGAATACTTTCAGGATTGCAGCGTTTTCCAGTCGGAAGTGCTTGGCATGGGGCTTACCTACATGAATGAGCATCATCTGGCCTGGCTGCTGGCTTCATGGCAGATTGATGTGGACACATATCCGGAGATGGGATGCAAAGTCAGTGTCAGCACATGGCCATACAAATTCGATGCAGCTTTCGGTTACAGAAACTTTATGCTTCAGGACGAGAACGGCAGACGTCTCGCTGTTGCCAATTCGCAGTGGATACTTGTGGATATGGAAAACGGACACGTTGTAAGAATCGCACCGGAGATTGCGGCACATTATCCTATGGAAGAGAAAGCGGACATGTCGTATGCACCGCGTAAGATTGCTTTCAGAGAAGAAAAGGAAAGGCTGGAACCGATCAGTGTTCCAAAAGCGTTTATTGACACGAATCAGCACATGAATAATGCACAGTATATAAGAACGGCATTGGAATTTGTACCGGAGGATTTTCATATTCGCCAGGTACGTGTAGAATATAAGAAAGCGGCAGTATTGCATGATCAGTTGTATCCTTTTATATATAAGGATGATCAAATCATCAAGATTCTGCTTGGAGATGCAGAAGGTCAGGCCTACGCGGTTGTTGAGTTCAAAAGATAGATAGGGGAGGAAAAAATGATCGAATTAGGAAAGAAACAGGTTTTAACAATCAAGCGTGTGAAAACATTTGGTGTATATCTTGGCTGTGAAGGCGAAGAGCAGGCTGTCTTATTACCGTCCAAATATGTGCCGGAAGGCAGCCAGATCGGTGATGAGATTGAAGTATTTATTTATCGTGATTCTCAGGACAGACTGGTGGCCACAACATTGGAGCCAAAGCTGAAACTGGGAGAAACAGCGATACTGGAAGTCAAAGAGGTGGGCAAGATTGGTGCATTTCTGGACTGGGGATTGGAAAAGGATCTTTTTCTGCCTTTTAAAGAGCAGACATGGCGTCCGGAGAGCGGTCAGAGCTGCCTGGTGGCACTTTATATAGATAAGAGCCGCCGTCTCTGTGCAACGATGAAGGTTTATGAATATCTGCGAACAGACAGTGATTATCAGAAAAATGATTACGTTGAGGGTATTGTTTATCAGATCAATGAACATTATGGTGCTTTTGTTGCCGTAGACGGCACGTATCATGGCATGATCCCATCCAAGGGTGTTCATGGCCGTATGAAAGTCGGAGATCGGGTACATGCCAGAGTTGTTAAAGTCAGAGAAGACGGCAAGATGGAACTGACGATGTCAGAGACAGTCAGTGTGCAGATGGACAAGGACGGAGAGAAGATCCTCAGACTGCTGGACAGCTATGACGGTGTATTGCCTTTTACAGAAAAAGCCAGTCCGGAAGTTATTGAGCGTGAGCTCGGAATCAGTAAAGCAGCCTTCAAACGTGCTGTGGGACGACTGCTGAAACAGCAGAAGATCATGATTCAGGGTGGAAAAATCAGACGGATAGGTTGACAAAAAAGCGTATCATTGGTATAATCTTTTTGTAACAATAATGTAACAACTTACAATTGTTTATTAATATCTTGTAATTGCATTTACATAATTATGGGATAGGAACAAAGTAAAAGATAGAAAAGGGGTATACCAATGGTGAATCATAGATATAAGAGAGCTGTGTTAGGTATTACCACAGCTCTTGTTGTTTCTGCATGTACAGTGCCGGCGATGGCAGCACCGATTACGATCAATACAGATCAGAGTATATCTGTTGTTAGCACCGACAGTACCTATGTAGGAGGTCTGGATCTGGAAGCAAGGATCATTACAACTGTTGAGCAGGATCAACGTTCTCCGTATGCGAAGAAGGGCATCGCTGTTGTTGATGATTATCTGAAGATCCATACAGAACCGAATGGCGATGCAGAAGTTGTGGGTAAGCTTTATTCCGGCTCGGGCTGTGAGATTGAGGAAGTCAAAGACGGATGGGCACATATTACATCCGGTGATTGTGATGGCTATGTGGAAGCAAAGTATTTGCTCACAGGTACAGATGCGGAAGCCTATGCAGAAGAACATAAAGTTTCTGAGCTGGTTGCAAAGTCCCAGAGTGAGCAGATGTATATGTACGAAGAACCTTCAGCTGATGCCAAGATTGTGACAACTGTTTTGTGGGATCAGAAGCTGACAGTGCTCGGAGCATCAGACGATGGCCAGTGGGTACAGGTTAAGGTTGGCGACAACACAGGTTACATTCCGGCAGATTCAGTTGTTCTGGATGTGCAATACGAAGAGGCTGTTTCTGTTGATGAAGAGCAGACGAAGAAGGAATCTGAGACTGCAGAGACAAAGACTACTGAGACTGAAGCGTCCGAAACAGAAGCTGAAACAGAGAAAGAGACAACAGCGGAGACGGAGACAAAGGCTGCTGAAACTGAAACAGCAGAAACAAAAGCCGCAGAGCCAGAGAAGACTCAGCAGGATAAAGCATCCGCTGCTTCTTATACAGATGTGAATGAAACGGTATGGGCAACGTATTCCGTATCTATCCGTTCAGCAGCATCGACAGATGCAGATAAACTGGATGTACTGGTAGGAAGCTACAGCATTACACGTACAGGCGTTGGCGACAACGGTTGGAGTAAGGTGGATTACAATGGTCAGACAGGCTACATCAAGAGCGAATATCTGACAACAACGAAACCGGCTGCAGCATCAGACAGTACACAGCAGACAACTGAGAAAAAGCAGGAAACGAAAGAAACTGTTTATGCAACAGCAGGTGTGAATATCCGTGCCAAGGCATCAGCAGATGCGGATGTTATCGGTACACTGATCGCAGGCTACAGCATTACACGTACATCAGACAGCAATGGCTGGAGTAAGGTGGATTACAATGGTCAGACAGGTTACATTAAGAGCGATTATCTGACAACAACAAAGCCTCAGGTAACTGAGAGCAATCAGACATCTTCTTCATCCAATACTTCCTCTTCTAAGAGTGATATTGAAGAAGTGAAAGAAACCGTTTATGCAACAGCAGATGTGAATATCCGTGCCAAAGCATCAGCAGATGCGGATAAGATTGGTACACTTGCAGCAGGCGGCAGCATTACACGAACAGGCAAGACAAGCAGCGGCTGGAGCCGTGTTGATTATAACGGTCAGACAGGTTACATCAAGAGTGATTATCTGACGACGACCAAGCCAACTGTAACAAGCAATACAACTGCTTCATCTACTTCATCCAGCTCTTCACTGGGCCAGCAGATTGCAGACTTCGCTGTACAGTATGTCGGTTATCCATATGTCTATGGCGGCAACAGCCTGACAAATGGTGTTGACTGTTCAGGATTTACACAGCAGGTTTACCTGCATTTCGGTTATTCCATTCCGAGACGTGCAAGTATTCAGGCAACTGTTGGCACATCTGTAGCCATCAGTGATCTTCAGCCTGGTGACCTTGTATTCTATGGTGACAGCGAAGGCGTCGGCCATGTTGTTATTTATATCGGTAATGGCAAGGTTGTTCATGCAAGTACACCATCAAAGGGAATTATCATTTCCGATCTGTACTACAGAACACCAATGTGTGCAAAACGTATTATCTAATCAATATACGAAAGAAAAACTGTATGTTTGCAGAGTATTCTGCGGGCATGCAGTTTTTCTTTTTCTTTCCTTTGATCGGTTTTTCAACAATCATTCGACAAAGGACAACGCTATGTGAATAGATGGAAAAATAGCAATTGTTTTATGGAAAACTTTCGATGAAATTCTGATTGTTTCGGGAGTGAAACAATTTAAAAATGTCTAATTGTGAGAATTGCACAATAATTGTGCCAAAACATGTCGAAGTTGCCCGATAGAGGATGAGGACAAGTGAAAAGTTATCACCAGGTTATCCACAGGCAAAAACACTGAAAAGGCGCTATTTTTGAGTTATACACAGAGTTATCCACTTTATCCACAGGTTTGTGGATAAAAAAATGGTGGATATCTTGAGCACTTATGCAAATATATGTTTTGTATAAAACGTAAAAAGTGTCGAATTGAGGAAAAAAAACGCGAAAATACTTGACTTTTGTATTGACAAATAATAATAAAAATGGCACAAAAAATTCTAAATAAAATACGTCCAATAGTCTAAAAATACATTTATTTTTTGAAAATTTAATGAATTAACTTGAAAGAATCGGTATATATGGTATAATAATGCTATAGTTTTACAAGTTGTAAGACAGAAAGACCCTGATTCATTTCAGTGGAATATAGATGAAGGAGATGGTTATATGCGTTATATCATCAGCGGCCGCAATATCACAGTTACAGAAGGATTGAAGGAAGCCATTTACGACAAGTTAGGCAAGCTTGAGAAGTACTTTACACCTGAGACAGAGATTATTGTTACGTTAAGCGTTGAGAAGCAGCGTCAGAAGATTGAAGTAACAGTTCCTGTGAAAGGACATACAATCCGTGCAGAACAGTCCAGTGATAATATGTATGTATCCATAGATCTGGTGGAAGAGATTATCGTCCGTCAGTTGAGAAAGTACAAGACAAGAATTGCGAACCAGCAGAACAGCAGAAAGAACTTCCAACCGGCGTATCTTGAGATGGAGACAGATGGTGATGAGGAAGTGAAGATCGTCAGAACGAAGAAGTTTGCGATCAAGCCATTGGATCCTGAAGAAGCGTGTGTTGAGATGGAACTGCTCGGACATTCATTCTTTGTATTCCGCAATGCACAGACCAATGAAGTCAATGTTGTTTATAAGAGAAAAGGCAACACATACGGTCTGATCGAACCGGAGAACTAAATCCGTGTTGAATATTGAGTATAAGCATACTATGGGGAATAAATAGTGTGCGGTTGTATATAATCGGCAAAAGCCTCAAAAGGAGTTGTTTAAATTACAGGTGATGGCAGTGCGAACGTGCCTGTATTGAACAACTCCTTTTGAGGTTTTTTGTGTCTATCCGGGAACCAAACGGGGGTTCTTATCGGGGATGCGGAAGTTTTTACGCTTTTTTTATTTGCAAATGGCAGTATATAGTGTTAGAATAAATTCGTTATAGACACGTTTCGGGTGCGCCGGACAGGAAGAAACACAGTATATAGGAGGGCGCACAATTCAGTGATTTTAGGAGAGAACTATATGGGAATTTTCAGCAAGATTATGGGTACACACAGTGAGAGAGAACTGAAGAGAGTATATCCAATCGTTGATAAAATTGAAGCCATGGGTTCTGCTATGGAAAAGTTGTCTGATGAAGAGCTGAGAGCGAAGACAGATGAGTTTAAGAAACGTCTGTCTGAAGGAGAGACATTGGATGATCTCCTTGTGGAAGCTTATGCAGTTGTCAGAGAAGCAGCAACCCGTGTACTTGGCATGCGCCATTACAGAGTCCAGCTGATTGGTGGCGTGATCCTGCATCAGGGTCGTATCGCTGAGATGAAGACTGGTGAAGGTAAGACATTGGTATCTACATTGCCGGCCTATTTGAATGCACTTGAGGGCAAGGGTGTTCACATTGTTACAGTCAATGACTACCTGGCCAACCGAGATGCAGAGTGGATGGGTGAAGTTCATCGTTTTCTTGGATTGAGCGTTGGCGTCATTTTGAACAGTATGAATCCGGACGAACGTCGTGCGGCTTATCAGTGCGATATTACTTATGCGACGAACAATGAACTTGGCTTTGATTATCTGCGTGACAATATGGCAGTTTATGAGAAGCAGCTGGTACAGCGTGAATTGAATTATGCGATCATCGATGAGGTTGACTCCGTATTGATCGATGAAGCCAGAACACCGCTGATCATTTCAGGTCAGAGCGGAAAGTCAACGGCACTTTACAACACCTGTGATTATCTGGCCAAACGTATGACAAAGGGTGAGCGTAAGGGCGAGATCAACAAGATGACAGTCATGATGGGTGAAGAAGTTGAAGAGACCGGTGATTTCATTGTCAATGAAAAAGAGAAACATGTTGTTCTGACAGAACAGGGTGTCAAGAAGGTAGAGGAGTATTTTCATCTGAACAATCTGGCTGATGCTGATAACCTTGAGATCCAGCATGTTATGACATTGGCTCTTCGCGCCAATTATCTGATGTTCCGTGATAAGAACTATGTGGTTAAGGATGGAGAAGTACTGATCGTCGATGAATTTACAGGTCGTATTATGCCGGGCCGTCGCTATTCAGATGGTCTCCATCAGGCGATTGAAGCAAAAGAAGGTGTAGAAGTTAAGAGAGAGAGCCGCACGCTGGCAACGATCACACTGCAGAACTTCTTTAATAAATACAACAAGACAGCCGGCATGACCGGTACTGCCCTGACAGAAGAGGAAGAGTTCCGTGAGATCTATGGTCTGGATGTTATCGAGATCCCGCCAAACAAGAAAGTTATCCGTGTGGATCATGATGATCTGGTATTTGGTACCCACAGAGAGAAAATCAATGCCATTGTTGAAGAGATTATTGAGACCCATCAGAAGGGACAGCCTGTTCTGGTTGGTACAATCACCATCGAAGGCTCTGAAGAAATCAGTAACCGTCTGAGAAAAGAGGGGATTCCGCATACCGTTCTGAATGCGAAGTTCCATGAGAAGGAAGCGGAGATTGTTGCACATGCCGGTGAAAGAGGTGCGGTGACCATCGCCACGAATATGGCCGGTCGTGGTACCGATATCAAGCTTGGGGATGGTGTGGCTGAATTGGGCGGTCTGAAGATTATCGGTACAGAGCGTCATGAATCAAGACGAATTGATAATCAGCTTCGAGGCCGTGCCGGACGACAGGGAGATCCGGGTGATACAAGATTTTTCATTTCCCTTGAAGATGATCTGATGCGTCTGTTTGGTTCTGACAAGATGATGAAGGTACTCAATGCACTGTCTCATGAAGATGGTATGGCGATTGAACACAAGATGCTTTCCAATGCTGTTGAGAAGGCACAGAAGAAGATCGAGTCCAACAACTTTGCTAT
>OLQG01002090.1_pt1 | contig 10979 bp, 7 predicted proteins | sample 1672221 | NCBI WGS metagenome assembly OLQG01 (sample SAMEA3136660, study PRJEB25190) | human gut metagenome | biome: human gut; feature: human-associated habitat; material: faeces | place: Austria | collected 2013
GACTGGTCCCTTGTAGGTTCTTAGGGCAACGCCCTGAGCCCTCGGAGAGCTTATTGGAATTAATATCTGCAATTTTCAAGGTTCATTTGAGCCTTTTTCTTTGGCTTTGTTTTTTCATAACTTATTTGACACTACCTAAGCCTTCCCTTACGGATTTTTCTTTTGCATTATCTGCAACTTCTGTATGTTCCAGCTTTCTTTCGTTAGTCTAAACTACTTTACGTTTTATATTGGTAACATATCTGAAAACACCTGTCAAGCACAGAAAAAGACTTCATGCCTGTGTAGCATGAAGCCCTTTTTGCCCGAAAAATGGAATCTTTCAGTCTTTTTATTTTTGTGTGTTAAGAGGATTTTTTTTCAGGTTTTATTTCCTGATCTTTACTTTTCTTGCTGCGGAATACGTTCCGTATACTTTTGTACCAGATGCTTTTTTATAAGCTCTGACTTTGTAGTAATACGTCTTGCCTTTTTTCACTTTCTTCCATTTCAGTGTTACTTTCTTTTTATTTTTTGCAACGGATGCCGTCACTTTGGTTACTTTCGCCGGTTTTGTCACCGTCACAGTTGTTGTATTACCGCTGTTATTATTGTTATTTCCCGCGTTGCTGTCCTTCTTTACTTCCTGAACATTGACTTTCTTGTTCATCAGCAGTTTGTCAGAAGAAGCACCTACATAAATGGTTCTGGTTCCGGTTGCCAGCGCATATTTTGAACTCTGGATGCCTTTCGGTACCTGTGCTTTACCAAGGTATACCTGTGCAACTTCGCTTCCGGCTACATCTCTTTGTTTTGCACTGTTTTCTTCGTTTTCTTTTTCAAAACGATCCCATGCCTCATCGTAATAAGTGATAAGTGTATCCGTATCTTTTTTCGGTATGGTATATGCCAGTTTTCCGCTTGGATTTACTTTACCTGTCAGACGCTACCGTCTGGATGACATCAAAGTAGAGTTCCGGAGGCTGACATTATGATACCTGAACTTTCCCTTGAAACGATTGTTAAGATCTTATCTCTTCTGTTTGAAATTTTTCTCGGCGAAGTGATTTTATATAAAATCCTTACACCGAAAACTTTTCCTCTGAAGATTCCCTGCATGACCGGTATTTTTTCGGTTCATGCAGTTCTGCTTTTGATTGAAGAATATTATCTGCCGGAAGTGTATGGAGATGTGTTCTGGGTTTATCTGCTTTTGCATACAGTGTTTTTTATTTCCTTCGCTTTTTTGATATGTGACGGAAAGACCGGATTCAAATTCTTCCTGCCATTGATTTATATTTCTGTTCTGATACTGTGCCGCTTTCCGCTCAGTCTTCTGTTGAATCTGCTTTCCCGCATTCTGCCAGACAGTATTGTATTTACACTCCGTTCTTATAATAAATCGCTTCTGCCAAGTATTCTACTCGTTTTATGCGGATACTTTTTTATCCGTTTCAGGCCAAATACGAAACAGAACTATCCCCTTTCTTATTATATGGTCATGATCCTGACTCCGATCTTAAACTCCTGCACGGTGATGATGCTGAAAAGTTATTTTGATGCGGTCAGCGGTGTGATCAATTATATCGGAACGTTCTCTTTCGTAAGCGAGCTGCTTCTATATTATATGTTATGGCAGATGACGTGTGAATACAACAGCCGCATCCAATTGCAGCTAATCAACCAGCAGAATGACTATCAGAAACAGCATATGAAGGAATTGAACACGATCGTAACGGAATACCACCACCTGCGGCATGACACCAAAAATCATTTTGCCTGCATGGACCGTCTGCTCAGCCAGAACAAATACGATGCCCTGAAAGAATATTTTTACAGTCTTTCCAAAGAGATCTATGCACTCGTCAACCAGATTGAAACAGGAAATGAGATCGTCAACCAGGTGATCAACCTCAAATATGCAACGGCTCATAAGCATCAGATCCCGATGGATATTCAGATCGTACTGCCGCCGCATCTTTCAATCCCAGATCACCTTCTCTGTTCTCTTGTTGCAAACCTTCTGGACAATGCGATTGAAGCATCCATAAAAATCAAAGATCCAAAGATTGTGATTGAAATGAAAATGGTCAAGGATTATCTCTCCCTGACCATTCGAAACAAAATGAATCCTTCCATGCAAAATACGGCACTTACCATCCGCACGACCAAAGCAGATAAAAAACAGCATGGGCTTGGCCGTCAGATCATCGATGATATCGTTCTCCGTTATAACGGGATCTCCACCAAAGAGATCAAAGACGGATGGTATATCGCCAGTGTGATGCTGGAACTTGGGGCAGAATGATCTGCCCCACTTTTTGCGTTCGTTTTCTTTAAACGAGGTTCGTATATCCCATCAGGGATTCATCTACCGCTTTTGCCGCTTCCCTTCCTTCGTGGATCGCCCACACAACGAGAGACTGTCCGCGGTGCATATCCCCTGCCGTAAAGACATTCTTTACGGAAGTCTGATATTTTTCTGCTTCCGTTGCCACGTTCGTACGCGGTGTCAGATCTACTTTAAAGGCATCGGTCACATATTTCTGTGAGCCAAGAAAACCGGCTGCGATCAGTACGACATCCACTTCAACCGTCCATTCGCTCCCTTCCACCGGAACCATCAGCATGCGGCCTGTTTTCTCGTCTTTTTTGCTTTCCAGTTTGACCAGAACTGCTTTTTTCAGTCTGCCCTTGTCATCGGCAATGAATTCTTTGACTGTGGTCTGATAGATACGCGGATCATGTCCGAATACGGCAATGGACTCCTGCTGGCCGTAATCGGTCTTGCAGACTCTCGGCCACTCCGGCCATGGATTGTTTGCTGCTCTCTGATCTGGTGCTTTCGGCATCATCTCCAGTTGTACCACAGAGGATGCACCCAGGCGGATGGCTGTTCCGACACAGTCGTTTCCGGTATCACCGCCTCCGATGACCATCACTTTCTTATTCTTGCAGGTGACAAATTTCTGATCTGCCAGCTTTGAATCCAACAGGCTCTTTGTCACACCTTTCAGGAAATCAACGGCAAAATAGATGCCTTCTGCCTCGCGTCCCGGAACTTTGATATCTCTTGGGTTCGATGCTCCGCAGCAGAGTACCACGCGGTCGAAATCCTTCAGAAGTTTTGCTGCTTTGACATCCACGCCGACGTTGACATTTGTCTTAAAAATCACGCCTTCTTCTTCCATCAGGCGGATGCGGCGGTCAATCACAGATTTCTCCAGTTTCATATTCGGAATACCGTAACGGAGCAGACCTCCAAGGCGGTCGTTTCGCTCAAATACCGTCACCTCATGGCCGCGGCGGTTCAACTGCATGGCAACGGCAAGTCCGGACGGACCGCTTCCGATCACGGCTACTTTTTTTCCGGTACGCACTTTCGGCGGCTGTGCCTTGACAAGTCCTGTCTCGTAGGCACGCTCGATGATCGCACGCTCGTTCTCTTTTGTGGAGACCGGGTCTCCGTTTAAGTTGCAGGTGCAGGCTGCTTCGCAGAGTGCCGGACACACTCTGGAAGTAAACTCCGGAAAACAATGTGTTTTCATCAGACGGTTGTAAGCCTGTTCCCAGTTTCCGGTATAGACAAGATCATTCCATTCCGGGCAGAGGTTGTTCAGCGGACAGCCGGATGCCATACCGTTTATCATTTTTCCGTACTGGCAGAACGGCACTCCGCATGCCATACAGCGTGCTCCCTGAAGCTGCTGTTTTTCCAGCGGCAGAGGGATATGAAATTCATTAAAATTTTTGATACGCTCAAGCGGTGCGATCTCTTCACTCACTCTTCTTTCGTACTCTAAAAATCCGGTTGGTTTTCCCATTTCTTTTCCCTCCTATCTCGCTTTATTTGCATAAAATGCTTCAATCTGTGCCTGCTCACTGCTCAGGCCTTTCTCTTCCATCTGCACGATCGCCATCATCATACGGTTGTAATCATGCGGGATGATCTTCTTGAATTTCGGCAGGTATTCTTCAAAATGATTCAGGATTTCTTTTCCTTTTGCAGAATTGGTGTATGCCGTATGTTCTGCGATCATATCTTTTAATTCCTGCACATCGTATTTATTGCCAAGTTTTTCAACGGATACCATCTGCTTGTTGACTTTTGTATACAGATTGTTGTTTTCATCCAGTACATAGGCAACTCCGCCGCTCATACCGGCTGCAAAATTTTTGCCGACTTTTCCGATGACAACGACACGTCCGCCCGTCATATATTCACATCCGTGGTCCCCGACACCTTCTACTACTGCTTTTGCACCGGAATTTCGCACGCAGAAACGTTCTCCGGCAACACCGTTGATATAGGCTTCTCCGCTTGTCGCACCGTACAGTGCCACGTTTCCGATGATAATGTTTTCATCTTCTTTGAATTTTACACCGGTTGGTGGGTAAACGATCAGTTTTCCGCCGGATAACCCTTTTCCGAAATAGTCGTTGCTGTCGCCGACCAGCTCCAGTGTCAGTCCTTTCGGGATAAAGGCTCCGAAACTCTGTCCGCCTGCACCTTTACATTTCACAGTGTAGGTATCTTCATCCAGCGTATCCCCGTAACGTTTTGTGATCTCGGCACCAAACTGTGTACCAAATGCACGGTTGATATTGGTAACATCGACTTCGATACTCCGCTTCTGTTTTTTCTCCAGAGAAGCTTTCAGTTTTTTCATCAGGATGGTCTGATCCACGGTCTCTTCCAGTTTGAAATCATATACCTGAGAAGGATCGAAAGTCACTTTCATGCCTTTGCCTGCATATGGATTCTCCAGAATACGGCTCAAATCTACTTTTGCTGCGTTTACATTTGCAGCATGTTCTTTCTTTTTCAGCAGTTCGCTGTGTCCAACCATCTCATCGACGGTGCAGAATCCCAGTTTTGCCATGTATTCACGAAGTTCCTGTGCAATGAACCTCATAAAGTTTTCCACGTACTCCGGTTTGCCGCGGAAACGTTTTCTCAGCTCCGGATTCTGCGTTGCCACGCCGACCGGGCAGGTATCCAGGTTGCAGACACGCATCATCACACATCCCATGGTAATCAGCGGAGCCGTTGCAAAACCGAATTCTTCTGCTCCAAGCAGTGCAGCGATCGCTACATCACGGCCGCTCATCAGTTTTCCGTCTGTCTCGATGCGGACTTTATTTCGCAGTCCGTTCATGATCAGTGTCTGGTGTGTTTCTGCAAGTCCGAGTTCCCACGGAAGTCCTGCGTTGTGGATGGAGCTTCTCGGTGCAGCTCCGGTACCTCCGTCGTAACCGGAGATCAGTACAACCTGTGCTCCTGCTTTTGCAACACCGGCTGCGACCGTTCCGACACCGGCTTCGGATACCAGTTTGACGGAAATTCTTGCATCTTTGTTTGCATTTTTCAGATCATAGATCAGCTCTGCCAGGTCCTCGATTGAATAAATATCGTGATGAGGCGGTGGTGAGATCAGACTCACGCCCGGTGTAGAATGTCTGGTCTTTGCGATCCACGGATAAACTTTTCCGCCCGGCAGGTGACCGCCTTCCCCAGGTTTTGCCCCCTGTGCCATCTTGATCTGGATTTCCTGTGCACTGACCAGATATTTGGAAGTAACACCGAAACGTCCGGATGCAACCTGTTTGATCGCAGAACAACGGTTCCTGTTCGGATCGGTAACGATCATACGTTCCAGATCTTCGCCACCCTCACCGCTGTTTGATTTACCGTGCAGACGGTTCATGGCGATCGCCAGTGTCTCATGTGCTTCCTGAGAAATGGAACCATAGGACATTGCTCCGGTCTTAAATCGTTTCACAATGGATTCTACACTCTCTACTTTTTCGATCGGCACACCTTTTTCCGGATAATTGAAATCCATCAGGCTTCGCAGATAACCGGTCTCTTCTTTGTCCACCAGATCGGTGTACTGTTTGAACAGGTTGTAATCGCCCCTCCAGGTGGACTGCTGCAGCAGATGGATGGTCTGAGGATTGTAACGGTGATGCTCTCCGGCACTTCTCATTTTATGTCTTCCGATACTGTACAGGGTCTCATCCACATCCAGTCCCAGCGGATCAAATGCTCCGGAATGCAGCTTGTCGGTCTCTTCTGCGATGTCTTTCATCGTGATACCGCCGACACGGCTGACGGTGTTTGTGAAATATTTATCGATTACTTCTTTATCAATACCGATTGCCTCAAAGATCTGTGATCCCTGATAAGACTGGATCGTGGAGATTCCCATTTTGGAAGCGATTTTTACGATTCCGCTAAGGACAGCCTGATTGTAATCTTCCACTGCTGCGTAATAATCTTTATCCAGCATCCTGCTGTCGATCAGTTGATGGATCGTATCCAGTGCAAGATATGGATTGATCGCACTTGCGCCATAACCGAGCAGAGTTGCAAAATGATGTACTTCTCTTGGCTCGCCGGATTCCAGGACAATTGCCAGTGATGTTCTCTTTTTCGTCTTTACAAGGTGCTGATGCACAGCGGAAACCGCCAGCAGCGACGGGATCGGCACACGGTTTTCATCTACACCGCGGTCTGTCAGGATCAGGATATTCGCTCCGTCTCTGTGTGCTCTGTCTACCTCGACAAACAGATAATCAATGGCTTTTTCCAGGCTTGTGTTCTTATAATAGGTGATCGGGATCTCGGCTACTTTAAAGCCTTCAACATCCAGATTTTTGATCTTCAGCATATCAGTGTTGGTCAGGATCGGATTGTTAATCTTCAGCACCTGACAGTTCTTCGCCTCTTCCTGAAGCAGATTGCCGTCCTCACCGATATAAATAGTAGTGGAAGTTACCACTTCTTCACGGATCGCATCGATCGGCGGGTTCGTCACCTGTGCAAACAGTTGTTTGAAATAATTGAACAGCGGCACATGGCTCTCAGAGAGAACCGCCAGCGGTGTGTCAATACCCATGGAAGCAATGCCTTCTGCACCGTTCTTTGCCATATTTAAAATAGAAGTACGGTATTCTTCGTAAGTATAGCCAAACGCTTTCTGCAGTTTTACACGTTCTTCATTGCTGTACTCTTCCACACGTTTGTTCGGAATCTTCAGATCTGAAAGATTTACCAGATAACGATCCAGCCACTCACCATACGGCTGTTTTCTTGCATAACTTTCTTTCAGCTCATCGTCATCGATCACTCTTCCCTGTATAGTATCCACCAGCAGCATTTTGCCTGGATGCAGTCTTTCTTTGAGTACGATCCTGGTCTGGTCAATATCCAGCACACCGACCTCAGAAGATAAGATCAGGTATCCATCGTCAGTGATATAGTATCTGGAAGGACGCAGGCCATTGCGGTCAAGCACCGCTCCCACCACATCTCCGTCGCTGAACAGGATCGAAGCCGGTCCGTCCCACGGCTCCATCATTGTTGCATGATACTGATAAAAATCTTTTTTGCTCTGGCTCATGGTTTTGTTGTTTGCCCATGGTTCCGGAATCGTGATCATCACAGCCAGCGGCAGATCCATACCGCTCATCACCATAAATTCCAGAGTATTGTCAAGCATTGCCGAGTCTGAGCCGGAAGTGTTGACAACCGGCAGAACTTTCTGCAGCTCTCCTTTGAAATGTTCGGAGAACATCGTCTCTTCGCGGGCAAGCATCTTGTCAGCATTTCCGCGGATCGTGTTGATCTCACCGTTGTGTACGATAAAGCGGTTCGGATGTGCTCTCTCCCAGCTTGGGTTGGTATTGGTACTGAAACGGGAGTGTACGATTGCGATCGCAGATTCATAATCTGCATCCTGCAGATCACAAAAGAAAGTGCGAAGCTGTCCTACCAGAAACATACCTTTGTATACGATTGTTCTGCTTGAGAGAGAAACCACATAAGAATTGTCATTGCTCTGTTCAAACACACGTCTTACTACATACAGTCTGCGGTCAAAATCAATTCCCTTTGCCAGATGTTTTGGTTTTGCCACAAATCCCTGCATAATACATGGCATACATTCCAGTGCTTTGTGTCCGAGAACTTCCGGAACAACCGGAACTTCTCTCCATCCTAAAAATTCAAGACCTTCTTTTTCTACGATGATCTCAAACATTTTCTTCGCCTGGTTCTTTTTCAGTTCATCCTGAGGGAAAAAGAACATACCAATTCCGTATTCTCTCTCAGAACCTAAAAAGATGCCGAGGGATTTACAGGTTTTGGAGAAGAATTTGTGTGAAATCTGAAGCATGATTCCTACACCATCACCTGTTTTTCCTTCGGCATCTTTGCCAGCTCTATGTTCTAAATTTTCTACTATCTTTAATGCGTTTTCGACGGTTCCGTGGGATTTGACACCCTTAATGTTTACAACTGCTCCTATACCGCAGTTATCGTGTTCAAATTCCGGCTGATACAGCCCAGGAGTCTGAACGGCTTCGTTCAATTTTGCTGTACTCATACGTCTTTCCTTTCTTAAGTTGTAATATTTCAAAGTTTGCAATGACTATACACCTATTTTTTTCATTTGTAAAGACGTATTTTTCTTTAAATTGTCAGATTATATGTCAATTCCATTTTAAAATCATATTTTTTTGTTTTTTCTTAATTATTTTTTCATTTGTTCCTTTGTTTTTTTAATTGTGTCTGTTTTGTTTTTCAAGTAAATTTCAAAAATACATATAACATTCTTCTGTGCACCTCTGTCATCCATCAAAAACTTCTGTCTGATATATCTAAATTGCACTCAGTAATACTGTCATCAGATTAGAAGCTGCATGAAACAGAATCGGTACTCTCAAATCTTCAAAATGATGGTAAAGCAGATTCAGGATAATCCCCATCAGAAATGCAAACAATCCCTGAATGATATTTCCATGATAAAGTGCAAAGATTGCCGCTCCAAGAAGTACTGCCTGCCTTACCGAAAGATATCTCTCCAGTTTCTGATATACAAGTCCGCGAAAAACCAGTTCTTCTGTAATCGGAACAGCAATTCCCATCCCAAATATCTGAAAAATCATCCGTCCGGAAAGCAATGCGTCCTGTGCTTCATTTGAAATCCCCTGATCTGCCACTATCCAGGACAGAAGTGCTGAAAACAGAAAATTTAATCCCACTGCTGCCAGGATCGTTTCCAACACTACATACCAGGTTATCTTCTTTTTCTGTTTTGGCCACAATGTTTCTTCTTTGTGATAAAAATACAAAAACAGTGGCATCGTAAGAACCGCTGCCAGCGTTGTTCGCAGTGCAGCATCTTTCAATCCCGTCATTGCCATAACCTGCAATGCCAGAAAATGAACCAGTATCGGAAAAACAGTATCTATGATTTTATATTCCAAGTTCATCACCTCTTAAGTTTTGAACCATCATAGCATATTTTATCTTTTCGTACAATCTCCCCTGTCGTATTTTTTCAGTTCCTCTAATCTTGCAAAAAACATGTCTTTCCACTGCGGTGCATCCCGAAACATTTCTTCCCTGATCTCACAGATCTGATTCATTCCAATCTCACGTACCGCATCAATCGCTGCTTCACGCTGTGTCTGCCGTTTCGGCAATACCGTCTGACAGTTTGCCCCGTCCATGGTATCATAACTTTCAAAGCTCTTATTCAGATCCATAATCGGATACAGCGAAAGATATTCATTTGTCTGATTGTCAACCAGAAATCCCCAGTTTTCCGGATGGCGGTCTGTATTTCCGATCAGGTAATCCAGAATGTTCATCCCATAATATGTCTTTTTATCTACACGGATACATTCTTCCAGAACATCAAGATCATGATTCACAGCATAAATCTGAAATGCCATCTTCGAAACCATAGAATACCGTTTTGATGTTACAATCCTGCTTGCACTTACCTTTTCCCCATCATAAAAATCTTCCTGATATGCCACCTGCTTAAAATCAAAACACTGACTGATCCGACTTGCAAGTACTTCTCTTTTTACCGTTTCTTCGTCGCCATCCTTCAGTAAAACAAACGTATCCCCTTTTCGAATCCATGCTTTGGGGAAACAACCTCTGGTAGACAAATCCGGTGCAAGCTCCTGATTTGTCACCGTCATCGACTTTCCCCGTAAAGAAAGTTCCACTACCGCCTCATTCAGAGAGTTATCATACAGATTTATCTCATCATACGATATCATTTCTTCTTTTTCTTTTACCCAATACAGATCTGTAAGCGATACACAATGATAAGAAAGGGAAATTTTTGCACGGTCCCGGTCTGTGATTGCCTGTGCCATTCCAATACTGTTCAGAATCTCTTTCGCATATTTACGATCCAGTGAAAGTACTCTGGATGCACACCAGTGATTAAAATTATCTATATTATTAAGCTGGATTTCAAAATCTCTTCCTTCTTCCAGATAAAGATCATATGGGAGAAATTTTTCATCATAAATAAGCGCCTGACCGTTTGTTGTAATCTCAGCAACTTTTCTCTCCCCATGCAGTATCTCATAACACAACGTTTTCTTCCGTTTTGCCTGATAAGATACGGTCTCCTCATTCAGTTCAATCTCTATCGCACCCTGTAATAAATAATCACTCACATTCTCACCATTCCTGCTGTTCACTATAAATCGTATATTCTACTTTTCGTGGCCGTACCTTCCCATTATCATCACCACACAGATAAGACCAGAACATAAAATACATCTTCTTTCCATCTATAACTCCAAGTTTTATCGGTTTCGTAAGTCCCGTTCCATCTGCTGAAAAGTTTTTGCAGATCAGTTCAATTTTTGTTTTGGATACTCTGGTTTCTATCTTTCTGGTTTCGGTATTATTTTCTTCAAACTGAAGCACAAGTGTAAATGCAAACGCATTATCCGCAGTAATATTCAGTCTGAGATCCCCATTTGTTTCAGCCAGAAACACCGTACCATGATCCAGAAGCTTCATGCCACCAGATGTCATTTTTATCTGCATACCCTTCACCTCTCTGCCAGTCATGTTCCCATTTTAACATGTTACTGCCAGAGAAACAAATAAAAATTTACGGTGGTTTTAGACTGTGCAAAGGAATCCGAAAACAAAATGAAAGTAACATGAATCAGAA
>OLQG01002091.1_pt1 | contig 10978 bp, 7 predicted proteins | sample 1672221 | NCBI WGS metagenome assembly OLQG01 (sample SAMEA3136660, study PRJEB25190) | human gut metagenome | biome: human gut; feature: human-associated habitat; material: faeces | place: Austria | collected 2013
GTTCACAGATAAAACACTCTCCAGGAAACCCGGGGCGGTTCAGATTGCTTTGTTCAGTTTCCCGTCCCGATAAACCAGGGTTACCGCAACGCCATCAACTTTTGGCTGCACCCAAAGATCGCTACGTTCTCGCATCCACAGACTTAATGCGTTTTTATCCACCATTTTGCGTACACCCGTATGGGCAACCGGATGCATAACCGCACCATTTAAAGGCGGCATCATCACGTCGCGGGGCTCGCTCCCAAAGCAGCGTTGCCACTGCGTAAGACGGGCGCTTAACTGATCGTAAACACCGTCTTCCACCTCACTTTTTCCTTCCTTCCAGTAGTCATCGTCCCACTGTTTTATTTGCTGTTGCAGGCGGGAAATTTCTTCCTGTGCTCTGGCTGGCGACCAGGCCGGACAGACCGCCCACACAGATGATTGCCAGCACAAGATACCTATTAATATCGCCATCCATACTTTCATCATCACCTCCGCTGTAGATAGTCAGGCAGATATACAACGTGATGAAAGCAAAGCCGAGTGGCAAAAACGGAGTCTGCGAGGACGCTTCCTGAAAATCGTCTTTATTGCAGTGAATGACAGGCAAATGCGGAAGCAGCTACGCAAAACGCAACAACTTTGCGCAAAAAGTGTGAGCAAGGGCTACGTCACATGGCCGCGCCGTGTATAATAAGCTCGTATGTAGGCTTTATTTCGCTAATCACATACGAAAGATACTCATGGCTCAAGGCACGCTTTATATTGTTTCTGCCCCCAGTGGCGCGGGTAAATCCAGCCTGATTCAGGCTTTATTAAAAACCCAACCGTTGTATGACACCCAGGTTTCTGTTTCACACACCACACGCCAACCGCGTCCTGGTGAAGTCCACGGTGAACATTATTTCTTTGTTAATCATGATGAATTTAAAGAAATGATTAGCAGAGATGCGTTCCTCGAACACGCAGAAGTTTTTGGTAATTACTATGGCACTTCGCGTGAGGCCATTGAGCAAGTACTGGCGACCGGTGTCGATGTTTTTCTCGATATCGACTGGCAGGGCGCGCAGCAAATTCGCCAGAAGATGCCGCACGCGCGGAGTATCTTTATTTTACCGCCGTCCAAAATTGAACTGGACCGCCGTCTACGCGGTCGCGGTCAGGACAGCGAAGAGGTCATTGCAAAGCGTATGGCGCAAGCTGTTGCAGAAATGAGCCATTACGCCGAATATGATTATCTGATTGTGAATGATGACTTCGATACCGCGTTGACCGATTTGAAGACCATTATTCGCGCCGAACGTCTGCGCATGAGCCGCCAAAAGCAGCGTCATGACGCTTTAATCAGCAAATTGTTGGCAGACTGAACCTGATTTCAGTATCATGCCCAGTCATTTCTTCACCTGTGGAGCTTTTTAAGTATGGCACGCGTAACTGTTCAGGACGCTGTAGAGAAAATTGGTAACCGTTTTGACCTGGTACTGGTCGCCGCGCGTCGCGCTCGTCAGATGCAGGTAGGCGGAAAGGATCCGCTGGTACCGGAAGAAAACGATAAAACCACTGTAATCGCGCTGCGCGAAATCGAAGAAGGTCTGATCAACAACCAGATCCTCGACGTTCGCGAACGCCAGGAACAGCAAGAGCAGGAAGCCGCTGAATTACAAGCCGTTACCGCTATTGCTGAAGGTCGTCGTTAATCACAAAGCGGGTCGCCCTTGTATCTGTTTGAAAGCCTGAATCAACTGATTCAAACCTACCTGCCGGAAGACCAAATCAAGCGTCTGCGGCAGGCGTATCTCGTTGCACGTGATGCTCACGAGGGGCAAACACGTTCAAGCGGTGAACCCTATATCACGCACCCGGTAGCGGTTGCCTGCATTCTGGCCGAGATGAAACTCGACTATGAAACGCTGATGGCGGCGCTGCTGCATGACGTGATTGAAGATACTCCCGCCACCTACCAGGATATGGAACAGCTTTTTGGTAAAAGCGTCGCCGAGCTGGTAGAGGGGGTGTCGAAACTTGATAAACTCAAGTTCCGCGATAAGAAAGAGGCGCAGGCCGAAAACTTTCGCAAGATGATTATGGCGATGGTGCAGGATATCCGCGTCATCCTCATCAAACTTGCCGACCGTACCCACAACATGCGCACGCTGGGCTCACTTCGCCCGGACAAACGTCGCCGCATCGCCCGTGAAACTCTCGAAATTTATAGCCCGCTGGCGCACCGTTTAGGTATCCACCACATTAAAACCGAACTCGAAGAGCTGGGTTTTGAGGCGCTGTATCCCAACCGTTATCGCGTAATCAAAGAAGTGGTGAAAGCCGCGCGCGGCAACCGTAAAGAGATGATCCAGAAGATTCTTTCTGAAATCGAAGGGCGTTTGCAGGAAGCGGGAATACCGTGCCGCGTCAGTGGTCGCGAGAAGCATCTTTATTCGATTTACTGCAAAATGGTGCTCAAAGAGCAGCGTTTTCACTCGATCATGGACATCTACGCTTTCCGCGTGATCGTCAATGATTCTGACACCTGTTATCGCGTGCTGGGCCAGATGCACAGCCTGTACAAGCCGCGTCCGGGCCGCGTGAAAGACTATATCGCCATTCCAAAAGCGAACGGCTATCAGTCTTTGCACACCTCGATGATCGGCCCGCACGGTGTGCCGGTTGAGGTCCAGATCCGTACCGAAGATATGGACCAGATGGCGGAGATGGGTGTTGCCGCGCACTGGGCTTATAAAGAGCACGGCGAAACCAGTACTACCGCACAAATCCGCGCCCAGCGCTGGATGCAAAGCCTGCTGGAGCTGCAACAGAGCGCCGGTAGTTCGTTTGAATTTATCGAGAGCGTTAAATCCGATCTCTTCCCGGATGAGATTTACGTTTTCACACCGGAAGGGCGCATTGTCGAGCTGCCTGCCGGTGCAACGCCCGTCGACTTCGCTTATGCAGTGCATACCGATATCGGCCATGCCTGCGTGGGCGCACGCGTTGACCGCCAGCCTTACCCGCTGTCGCAGCCGCTTACCAGCGGTCAAACCGTTGAAATCATTACCGCTCCGGGCGCTCGCCCGAATGCCGCGTGGCTGAACTTTGTCGTTAGCTCGAAAGCGCGCGCCAAAATTCGTCAGTTGCTGAAAAACCTCAAGCGTGATGATTCTGTAAGCCTGGGCCGTCGTCTGCTCAACCATGCTTTGGGTGGTAGCCGTAAGCTGAATGAAATCCCGCAGGAAAATATTCAGCGCGAGCTGGATCGCATGAAGCTGGCAACGCTTGACGATCTGCTGGCAGAAATCGGACTTGGTAACGCAATGAGCGTGGTGGTCGCGAAAAATCTGCAACATGGGGACGCCTCCATTCCACCGGCAACCCAAAGCCACGGACATCTGCCCATTAAAGGTGCCGATGGCGTGCTGATCACCTTTGCGAAATGCTGCCGCCCTATTCCTGGCGACCCGATTATCGCCCACGTCAGCCCCGGTAAAGGTCTGGTGATCCACCATGAATCCTGCCGTAATATCCGTGGCTACCAGAAAGAGCCAGAGAAGTTTATGGCTGTGGAATGGGATAAAGAGACGGCGCAGGAGTTCATCACCGAAATCAAGGTGGAGATGTTCAATCATCAGGGTGCGCTGGCAAACCTGACGGCGGCAATTAACACCACGACTTCGAATATTCAAAGTTTGAATACGGAAGAGAAAGATGGTCGCGTCTACAGCGCCTTTATTCGTCTGACCGCTCGTGACCGTGTGCATCTGGCGAATATCATGCGCAAAATCCGCGTGATGCCAGACGTGATTAAAGTCACCCGAAACCGAAATTAATGTTTTATGAACCCAACACGTTATGCACGCATCTGCGAAATGCTCGCCAGGCGGCAGCCTGATCTGACCGTCTGCATGGAGCAGGTCCACAAACCTCATAACGTTTCTGCGATTATTCGTACCGCAGATGCCGTTGGCGTACATGAAGTTCACGCCGTCTGGCCTGGTAGCCGCATGCGCACCATGGCTTCGGCAGCGGCGGGTAGTAACAGCTGGGTACAGGTGAAAACACACCGCACCATTGGCGATGCCGTCGCTCATCTCAAAGGCCAGGGCATGCAGATTCTGGCAACCCATCTTTCTGATAACGCTGTCGATTTCCGCGAAATTGATTACACTCGCCCGACCTGCATTTTGATGGGACAGGAGAAAACGGGCATCACGCAGGAAGCATTGGCCCTGGCGGATCAGGACATCATCATTCCGATGATCGGCATGGTGCAGTCGCTGAATGTTTCCGTTGCCTCAGCCCTCATTCTTTACGAAGCCCAGCGTCAGCGGCAAAATGCAGGCATGTACCTGCGTGAAAACAGCATGTTGCCGGAAGCAGAGCAACAACGCCTGTTGTTTGAAGGCGGCTATCCGGTGCTGGCGAAAGTCGCAAAACGCAAAGGCCTGCCTTATCCCCACGTCAATCAGCAAGGCGAGATCGAAGCTGATGCCGACTGGTGGGCTACTATGCAGGCTGCAGGGTAAGTGCCATGAAAGGTCGCCTGTTAGATGCTGTCCCACTCAGTTCCCTAACGGGCGTTGGCGCAGCACTTAGTAACAAACTGGCGAAAATCAACCTGCATACCGTGCAGGATCTACTCTTACACCTTCCCCTGCGCTACGAAGATCGCACCCATCTCTACCCCATCGGAGAACTACTGCCGGGCGTTTATGCCACGGTGGAAGGCGAAGTGCTGAACTGCAATATCTCCTTCGGCGGTCGGCGGATGATGACCTGCCAGATCAGCGACGGTTCCGGCATCCTCACCATGCGCTTTTTCAATTTCAGCGCGGCAATGAAAAATAGCCTGGCGGCGGGCCGCCGTGTACTGGCTTATGGCGAAGCAAAGCGCGGTAAATATGGTGCGGAGATGATCCACCCGGAATACCGCGTGCAGGGCGATCTCAGCACGCCAGAATTACAGGAAACGCTCACGCCGGTTTATCCAACAACGGAAGGCGTAAAGCAGGCCACGCTGCGTAAATTAACCGACCAGGCGCTGGATCTGCTCGACACCTGCGCCATTGAAGAACTCCTGCCGCCGGAACTGTCACAAGGAATGATGACGCTACCGGAAGCGTTGCGCACTTTGCACCGCCCGCCACCGACGCTACAGCTTAGCGATCTGGAAACCGGGCAGCATCCGGCGCAACGTCGTCTGATTCTGGAAGAACTGCTGGCGCACAACCTCAGCATGTTAGCCTTACGTGCCGGAGCACAGCGTTTTCATGCCCAGCCGCTGAGCGCCAATGACACGCTGAAAAATAAACTCCTCGCCGCCTTACCGTTCAAGCCAACGGGCGCACAGGCACGCGTAGTGGCGGAGATCGAGCGCGATATGGCGCTGGATGTGCCGATGATGCGTCTGGTGCAGGGCGATGTAGGTTCCGGTAAAACGCTGGTCGCCGCCCTCGCCGCGTTGCGTGCGATTGCCCACGGCAAACAGGTAGCATTGATGGCACCAACCGAATTACTCGCCGAGCAGCACGCCAATAACTTCCGCAACTGGTTTGCACCGCTCGGTATCGAAGTGGGCTGGCTCGCCGGTAAGCAGAAAGGTAAAGCACGGCTGGCACAGCAGGAAGCCATCGCCAGCGGTCAGGTGCAGATGATTGTCGGTACACACGCCATCTTCCAGGAACAGGTGCAGTTTAACGGCCTGGCGCTGGTGATTATCGACGAACAGCATCGTTTTGGCGTGCATCAGCGTCTGGCATTGTGGGAGAAAGGCCAGCAGCAGGGCTTCCATCCGCATCAGTTGATCATGACCGCCACGCCGATCCCCCGCACGCTGGCAATGACTGCGTATGCCGATCTCGATACCTCGGTGATAGATGAGCTGCCGCCAGGCCGCACGCCAGTGACTACGGTCGCTATTCCTGATACCCGCCGTACCGACATCATTGACCGCGTGCACCACGCCTGCATAACTGAAGGTCGTCAGGCATACTGGGTTTGTACGTTGATTGAAGAGTCGGAATTGCTGGAAGCGCAGGCGGCGGAAGCTACCTGGGAAGAGTTGAAACTGGCGCTACCAGAGTTGAACGTTGGCCTGGTACACGGGCGGATGAAACCTGCCGAGAAACAGGCGGTGATGGCGTCGTTTAAACAAGGTGAGCTACACCTGCTGGTTGCCACAACCGTTATTGAAGTCGGCGTTGATGTGCCTAACGCCAGTCTGATGATTATCGAAAACCCGGAGCGTCTGGGTCTGGCGCAGTTACACCAGCTGCGCGGGCGCGTAGGTCGTGGCGCGGTGGCTTCTCACTGCGTGCTGCTCTACAAAACGCCGCTTTCTAAAACGGCGCAAATTCGCCTGCAAGTGCTGCGCGACAGTAACGACGGTTTTGTGATTGCGCAAAAAGATCTGGAGATTCGCGGCCCTGGCGAATTGTTAGGCACGCGTCAGACGGGTAATGCTGAATTTAAAGTGGCGGATTTACTGCGCGATCAGGCGATGATCCCGGAAGTTCAGCGCCTGGCACGCCATATTCACGAACGTTACCCACAACAGGCAAAAGCCCTGATAGAACGCTGGATGCCGGAGACGGAACGTTACTCGAATGCGTAAAAGGCGGCAGTGAGAAGACCGCCATTTCAGGTTACCCTACCTTCCTGCCGGATGCGATTCATCACCCTACAAATTCAATAAATTATGAATCAATACGCAGGCTTGATAAGCGAAGCGTATCAGGCATTTGTCTTTGTTGCGGCGGCACTTCTACCGCCGCTTCATCGGTTAACCGGCAAAAATCGGCAACATCAAATACAACTTAATTACCAGCGCATTGACGATATCGATAAAGAACGCACCGACCATCGGCACCACCAAAAACGCCATGTGCGACGGGCCAAAGCGTTCAGTGATCGCCTGCATGTTGGCGATTGCCGTTGGCGTTGCACCGAGGCCAAAACCACAGTGACCCGCAGCCAGCACTGCCGCATCGTAGTTTTTGCCCATCATGCGCCAGGTAACGAAGATGGCATACAACGCCATGAAGATGGTCTGTACCACCAGAATCGCCAGCATCGGCAGCGCCAGCGAAGCCAGCTCCCACAGTTTCAGCCCCATCAACGCCATCGCCAGGAACAACGACAAGCTTACGTTACCCAGCACGGATACCGCACGCTCAAAGACGCGGTAAAAGCCCATTATTGACAGACCGTTGCTCAGAATCACGCCAACAAACAGTACACAGACGAAGGTCGGCAGTTCAAAAGCAGTGCCAGCCAAAAGTTGCGCAACAATTTTCCCCACCGTCAGGCAGATAGCAATCAGCGCGATAGTTTCAATCAGCACCAACGAGGTGATCATGCGTCCCACATCCGGCTTTTCAAACGCCGTCGGGACTTCCTGGTCATCCGGAATACCGTTCGGCGTGGTGGAGTGTTTCACCAGATAGCGCGCCACCGGACCGCCAATCAAGCCGCCCAGCACCAGACCGAACGTTGCACAGGCCATCGCCACTTCCGTCGCATTGGTGAAGCCATAACGTTCAATGAACAATTTACTCCACGCAGCGCCCGTACCGTGACCGCCGGAAAGCGTAATAGAACCGGCCAACAGCCCCATCAGCGGATCAAGCCCTAACAAGCTAGCCATACCAATGCCAATGCCAATGGCATTTTGCATCACCAACAGACCAACAACCACAATCAAGAAGATGCCAACCACACGCCCACCGGCACGCAAACTGGCAATGTTGGCGTTCAGGCCAATGGTGGCGAAGAAAGCCAGCATTAACGGATCGCGCAGGGACATATCAAAGTTGACTTCCCAGCCCATGCTTTTTTTCAGTACTAGTAGCGCCAGCGCCACCAACAAACCACCCGCAACAGGTTCCGGTATGGTGTATTTCTTCAAAAAGGAGACGGAATGGACCAACTTACGCCCGAGCAGCAACGTCAGCGTTGCGGCAACAAGCGTTGCTAAAGTATCGAGATGAAACATAGTTACTCCTTTGTATCCGCATCACTCTTTCATACTCGTCATACTTCATCGCGCAGTGGCAACTTCATGAACTATGACGGGTATCGAGTTATGCTTTCCTGGGTCAAATTCTCAGCTGTTAATGAACAAATGGCATGGATTTTAAGCAGAAAAATACCAAAAGTTATATAAAAAAGTGCATTTATCTCATTTAAATATTTAGATGAGGATGTGGCAAACGTTTGCTTTTCTCTTTCGGTCAGCTAAAATGCCCGCTTTGCTACCACGGGATTGTTTTCGATGTCTGTTTCCACCCTCGAGTCAGAAAATGCGCAACCGGTTGCGCAGACTCAAAACAGCGAACTGATTTACCGTCTTGAAGATCGTCCGCCGCTTCCTCAAACCCTGTTTGCCGCCTGTCAGCATCTGCTGGCGATGTTCGTTGCGGTGATCACGCCAGCGCTATTAATCTGCCAGGCGCTGGGTTTACCGGCACAAGACACGCAACACATTATTAGTATGTCGCTGTTTGCCTCCGGTGTGGCATCGATTATTCAAATTAAGGCCTGGGGTCCGGTTGGCTCCGGGCTGTTGTCTATTCAGGGCACCAGCTTCAACTTTGTTGCCCCGCTGATTATGGGCGGTACCGCGCTGAAAACCGGTGGTGCTGATGTTCCTACCATGATGGCGGCTTTGTTCGGCACGTTGATGCTGGCAAGTTGCACCGAGATGGTGATCTCCCGCGTTCTGCATCTGGCGCGCCGCATTATTACGCCGCTGGTTTCTGGCGTTGTGGTGATGATTATCGGCCTGTCGCTAATTCAGGTTGGGTTAACGTCCATTGGCGGCGGTTACGCAGCCATGAGCGATAACACCTTCGGCGCACCGAAAAATCTGCTGCTGGCAGGCGTGGTCTTAGCCTTAATTATCCTGCTTAACCGTCAACGTAACCCTTACTTACGCGTGGCCTCACTGGTAATTGCGATGGCGGCCGGATATGCGCTGGCGTGGTTTATGGGCATGTTGCCAGAAAGCAACGAACCGATGACGCAAGAACTGATTATGGTGCCAACGCCGCTCTATTACGGTCTTGGCATTGAATGGAGTCTGCTGCTGCCGCTGATGCTGGTCTTTATGATCACTTCGCTGGAAACCATTGGCGATATCACGGCGACCTCTGACGTTTCCGAACAGCCAGTGTCCGGTCCGCTGTACATGAAACGCCTGAAAGGCGGCGTGCTGGCAAACGGCCTGAACTCGTTTGTTTCGGCGGTGTTTAACACCTTCCCGAACTCCTGCTTCGGGCAAAACAACGGAGTGATCCAGTTGACTGGTGTTGCCAGCCGCTATGTCGGTTTTGTCGTCGCGCTGATGTTGATCGTGCTGGGTCTGTTCCCGGCAGTGAGCGGTTTTGTACAACACATTCCAGAACCGGTTCTGGGCGGCGCAACGCTTGTAATGTTTGGCACCATCGCCGCCTCCGGTGTGCGTATCGTTTCTCGTGAGCCGCTGAACCGTCGGGCGATTCTGATTATCGCGCTGTCGCTGGCGGTTGGTCTGGGCGTGTCTCAGCAGCCGCTGATTTTGCAGTTTGCCCCTGAATGGCTGAAAAACCTGCTCTCCTCCGGGATCGCCGCGGGCGGTATTACTGCCATCGTGCTGAATCTGATTTTCCCACCAGAAAAACAGTAATTCACTGGCGGCGGTAAGATAATTACCGCCGCAGTCTCACCTCTTTAACCATTCCCGCCTTGAGGATTGCGCGTAAATCGTGCATAACTCCCTTATGTGCATTTCACGGGATGGAAGACCATGAAATTTATTGGGAAGCTGCTTCTCTACATTCTCATCGCTCTGTTAGTGGCGATCGCTGGCCTCTATTTTCTTCTGCAAACCCGCTGGGGAGCAGAACATATCAGCGCATGGGTTTCCGAGAATAGCGACTATCATCTGGCCTTCGGGGCGATGGATCACCGTTTTTCCGCGCCATCTCATATCGTGCTGGAGAACGTCACGTTTGGTCGTGATGGCCAGCCCGCGACCCTGGTGGCCAAAAGTGTCGACATTGCGCTAAGCAGTCGGCAACTGACCGAACCACGCCATGTCGATACCATCCTGCTGGAAAACGGGACGCTGAATCTCACCGACCAGACCGCGCCGCTACCGTTCAAAGCCGATCGTCTGCAACTGCGTGATATGGCGTTTAATAGCCCGAATAGCGAATGGAAACTGAGCGCGCAGCGGGTAAATGGCGGCGTAGTTCCGTGGTCACCAAAAGCCGGTAAAGTGCTGGGTACGAAGGCGCAGATTCAGTTTAGTGCCGGATCGCTTTCGCTCAATGATGTTCCTGCCACCAATGTACTGATTGAAGGCAGTATTGATAACGATCACGTTACGCTGACTAACCTGGGTGCCGACATCGCGCGCGGGACATTAACCGGAAACGCGCAGCGTAACGCCGACGGCAGCTGGCAAGTGGAAAACCTGCGCATGGCGGATATCCGTCTACAAAGCGAAAAATCGCTAACCGACTTCTTTGCGCCATTACGCTCTGTCCCGTCGTTGCAGATTGGTCGCCTGGAAGTGATCGATGCTCGTTTGCAAGGTCCGGACTGGGCGGTGACCGACCTCGATCTCAGCTTGCGCAACATGACCTTCAGTAAAGATGACTGGCAGACACAGGAAGGCAAACTGTCGATGAACGCTAGCGAGTTCATTTATGGTTCGCTGCATTTATTTGACCCGATTATAAACACGGAATTTTCCCCGCAGGGCGTAGCGCTGCGCCAGTTCACCAGCCGCTGGGAAGGGGGTATGGTCAGAACGTCAGGGAACTGGCTGCGTGACGGGAAAACGTTGATCCTTGATGATGCGGCAATTGCCGGGCTGGAATATACCTTGCCGAAAAACTGGCAACAGTTGTGGATGGAAACGACACCCGGTTGGTTAAAAAGCCTGCAACTGAAGAGATTTAGCGCCAGCCGCAATCTGATCATTGATATCGACCCTGACTTCCCGTGGCAGCTC
>OLQG01002096.1_pt1 | contig 10935 bp, 9 predicted proteins | sample 1672221 | NCBI WGS metagenome assembly OLQG01 (sample SAMEA3136660, study PRJEB25190) | human gut metagenome | biome: human gut; feature: human-associated habitat; material: faeces | place: Austria | collected 2013
TGAGAAGGAAAGTTCTTGATGTTATATCTGCTGGGAAGCTCTTCCCGCGCTAATCCTAGCGCAGGAAGCCTCTCAGCATTTTTTCTTTCCAGAACCGGTACTTCTGATACCGTATCGGCAGATCCATCCAGGTTTTCTTATCGACTATGCTTCTCTGATGTGTGAAGCATTCAAATCCTTCTTTTCCATGATAGCATCCCATGCCGCTTTCTCCTACACCGCCAAACGGCATCTCACTGGTAGCAAGATGAATCAGTGTGTCGTTGATGCAGCCACCGCCAAAATGGCATCTGGCAAGGACTTTCTTTTTGGCAGCAGGATCTTCGGTGAAAAGATAGAGTGCAAGCGGGTGGGGATGGGATTCGACCTGCCGGATTGCATCATTCAGGTCAGAATAGGTAAGTACCGGAAGAATCGGTCCGAAAATTTCTTCGCCCATGACCGGATCGTCCCAGGTGACATCTTTTAGGATGGTCGGGGCAATGCGCAGGGCAGACGGATCGGACTCACCTCCACAGACCAGCTTATCGGCAGCAATCAGGTTCTGCAGCCGGTGAAAATGTTTTTCGTTGATGATTTTCCCATAATCCGGATTTTGAAGAGGCTGTTTGCCAAACTGCCGGTGGATTTCTTTTTCCAGTGCCTGAAGCAACTGGTTTCGAACAGAAGCATCGCAGAGGATATAATCCGGAGCAACGCAGGTCTGTCCGCAGTTGAGGTATTTTCCGAATATGATCCGTCTTGCGGTGAGAGAAATTTTCGCCGTGGAATCCACGATGCACGGGCTTTTCCCACCAAGCTCCAGAGTGACGGGAGTCAGGTATTCGGCAGCATGACGAAGGACTTCTTTTCCAACCGTTTTTCCTCCGGTGAAAAAGATTTTGTCAAAACGCTGGTTTAAGAGCGCTTGATTTTCTTCCCGGCCTCCGGTGATCATCGTTACATATTCCGGCGGATAACATTCCTTGAGGATCTGGCTCAGAATCTGACTGGTGTGTGGAGCGTAAGCGCTTGGCTTCAGGATGACGGTATTTCCGGCGGCGAGCGCATCGATCAGTGGTTCTAAAGTGAGGAGTACCGGGTAATTCCAGGGACTCATGATCAGTACGGTTCCGTAGGGAGATGGCGATTGAAAGCTTTTGGCGGCGAAGTGTGCCAGCGGAGTAGGGACGGTTTTACAGCGCATCAGCTTTGGTAAATGCTTTTGCATCCAGGTAAGCTCGGAAAGCGTCAGACCGATTTCACACATATAGCTTTCCATCCGGCTTTTTCCAAGATCCGCTTTTAGTGCTGTGTACAGATCTTGTTCATGGTGTTTGAGTGCAAGTTTTAGCTGTTCTAATTGTTTTAATCGAAAAGAAAGCGGAAGTGTTGCGCCGGTTGCAAAAAAATCACGCTGCGTGGAAATCCGCTGTTTGATTGTCTGTTCATCCATGTGTTTTAACCTCCCAGGTATCTGGATATTTAAGTTTCGATTCCTATTTTCCAAATTGTGTTTATATTTTTGAAGAGTCTTTTATACTGAAAATAATGTATATTTCTTTTATGATAACGAAAATAAGGGAATTCTTCAACGGTGTGAGTGGCGAAAATGGAAAGAATGTGATAAAATATTTTTGTTTGCAGCAGCAGACTTACATAATTTTATCAAGACAGGAGTTTTAATATATATGGGATACGAGCGTTTGGAAAAGAGTTTAATCGATCTGGTAAAGGAAGAGCAGGCAAAGCTCGGATATCGGAAAGAGATGATCCGGCTTTATTATCCGCTCAGTTCACTGAATCATTTTATGGAGACGAATGCAGATTCGGAAGAAATGCAGGAGCTCCTTGCAGATTTTCCGAAAGCAGCAGAAGATATTTTCGGGGAAGTCGGGATTACACATGCAAAGGATCGTTTTTGCTTTGCTTTATCGGAAAAAGCATCGGAATATGTGCATGAAAATGTGAAACCGAATGAATTTATCAAAGAGCTGGTGGAACTTGTCGCAAAGCATGGCTGCACGATGGAAGATATCGAAGTATTGTTCCGTTCTCATTCAGACAAGATTGTGGCAGAACCTATGGACAATGGAGAATTTGACCGGATGATCCGGTTTGAAGGGGGAGAAGACAAGTATTATTATTGCTTTAAAGATGAAGGATGCCATATTATTTATCATCGTTTCCTGCCGGAAGATTATGCAGATTTTGGCTTTAAACCAGATAAGAAAATAAGAAATCGAGGTAACACCAATGAAAATCGGAATATATGATTCAGGGATCGGCGGACTTTCTGTGCTTCACCGCGCACTGAAAAAGATGCCGGAAGCAGAATTTATATATTATGCGGATACAAAGCATGTTCCATACGGAGAAAAGACGAGGGAACAGATCAAAGGATATGTAGAAGAGGTTCTGAATTTCCTGATCGCGAAGGAGGTTGATGCAATCGTAATCGCCTGTAATACGGCAACCAGCGTGGCAACGAAAGAATTCAGAGGCGAATTTGCCGTACCGATCGTCGGTATGGAACCGGCAGTCAAGCGCGCGCTCAAGCTATATCAGGATATGCAGAAACGGATTCTGGTAACAGCAACACCGGTTACGATAGCCGGAGAAAAATTACACAGCCTTCTGGAAAAAGTAGATACCGAACACGAAGTAGACCTTGCGCCGCTTCCAAAACTGGTCCGCTTTGCCGAAGCCGGAAGATTCCAGGACCCGGAAGTAGATGAATATCTGAAAAACAGCCTTCAGAGCTATACACTCAACCAGTATGCTGCAGTCGTACTTGGCTGTACTCACTTCAACTACTTCAAACAATCCTTCCGCAAAATCTTCCCGGGAGAAATCCATTTCGTAGACGGCAACGAAGGCACCCTCCGTCAATTAAGAAGAGTCCTCCCCGAACAAACCACCCCGGGAGAACCCAGCAAAGTCACCTACTACTTCTCCGGAGAACCTGCTGATGATGAGGGTATGAAGAAAATCCAGGCATGTATGACGCAGTTAGATAAAGTATATGAGATCAAGTAAATACTGATATCGAATAAAATCCACCCCATTCCTATCTTGTGCAATGGAGATGAGACTCAAGAATCGTGGAAGCCTTTGCTGAACACGATTCTCGCCCTAAGAGGCTCATCGGAATGCTTTGCACAACTTGGAATGGGGTGGATTTTATTCTTCTCTGGTGGTGTCACAACCTATCTTATTGTACTTCCTGAATCCCGGAAATATCACTATCTATCATCATCGAGTAATTGGTATAATACACGACAAACCCAGGCTTGCTTCCATTTGGTTTTTTAACCTGCTTTTTCTCTACATAGTCAACCTCCACCTTTTCAGCCCCGGAATTCTTCGAGTAATGCGCAGCAAGTCTGGCTGCCTCTTCAAAGGTCCGGTCCGGAAGTTCTTCCCCGTTCGTCTTCACGATGACATGGGAACCCGGTGCCTTTTTCGCATGGAACCACCAGTCCCCGCCATTTGCAAAATGGAAGGTGAGTTCTTCGTTCTGAAGATTATTTTTTCCAACATACATATGGAAACCGTCTGAAGAAATATAGTGGAACGGTTTGCTTGTGATCTTCACCTTTTTGGCAGACTGCTTTCTGCGGATAAATCCACTTTCGATCAGTTCTTCCTTGATCTGGATCAGGTCATCCTCGCTTCGTGCAATATCCAGGGATTTGCTGACGGACTCCAGATAATCAATCTCATCTTTCGTTTCTTTGATCAGTTCTGAAAGAGCCTCGAAAGTACGTTTCTGTTTATTATACCGGTCAAAATATTTCTTTGCATTTTCCTGCGGTGTTTTCTGCGGATCCAGCGGAATTTTGATCATTTCGTTAGTATAATAATTGAGTGCTTCCAGTTCTTTTGCACCTTCTTCGAGATTGTAACCGTAGGTGTGGATCAGTTCTCCGTATACCTTGTACTTATCGCGGTTTTCCGTATCGCGAAGCTGCTTTAACTGCAGGTCGTATTTCTTGCGGTTACGTTCCAGTGCTGTCTGAACCACACGGCGCAGATCCGAAGATTTCTGGCGGATCCGGGTGATCAGATCACGGGAAGAATAATAAGTCCGGATCACTTCAGAAATCGAATCATAAGATTTTACCTGATAGTTGGAAAAGTGGGTGAGCAGAAGAGATGAGAACTCTTTCGGCTCATTTCCATCGTAATAAATAGCAGGAGAGAATTTGCTTTCTGTCACCTGCTCCATAAAATAGGTAAACTGCCGGTACAGATGCGCCAGCAGATCACCGGACATCTCCGATGCCGGAACAGAGGAGTCGATTCCTGCCAGATAGCAGATCTCTTCGGCGACAACCGGACTGATTCCGGTAAAACTGTTGTAGATCGCTTTTCCGACCGGCATTGGTTTGGAGAGAAGTTCCTGTGTGAAATTTTCCTCCGGTATGCCAAGTGGATTCTCTTTTTTCATAGTATCCGGGATAAAATATTCTCTTCCCGGAAGAACCTCACGCACAGAACTCATCTGCGCGGAAACATGCTTGATACTGTCGATGATCATTCCTTTTTCATTACAGAAAATAATATTGCTGTGCTTGCCCATGATCTCAACGATCAGGGATTTGCGGCACAGATCTCCAAGTTCATCCAGGTGCTCGATCTCGAAGCGGATGATCCGTTCCAGGGAAGGCTGAGAAATGCCTACGATGCGGCCATTTGCAATATGTTTTCTCAGAAGCATACAGAAATTCGGCGCAGTCATTGGACTTGGTTTGTTATCTCTGGAGAGATAGATCAGCGGCAGGGATGCACTTGCGGAGATGACCAGTCTTACCTGTCCTTTCGCAGGTTTGATCGTGAGAAGCAGTTCATCATTTTCCGGCTGTGCGATCTTGGCGATCCGCCCGTTCAGGATGGTATCATTTAATTCTTTTACGATATTTGCGATTGTAATTCCATCAAAAGCCATTTTAAAAATTCACCTCATATTTATCCGGGAATATGCCAGGGCACATTCTTTTTTCAATGGGCTCATTATAGCATAGAGAGGCATGCATAGACAAGTGAAAATGCCCTGTCACCCGGTTGACGAGTAAGTGTAAATGAACTATAATAATCGATAGTAAAACGGCCATTAAAAGGTCAGTAAGAAGAGGGAAAATCAAATGATAAAAAGTATGACAGGCTTTGGACGGTGTGAGATCGCCGAAGCAGACCGCAAATTTACCGTAGAAATGAAGGGGGTTAATCACCGTTACCTGGATGTGAATATCCGTATGCCAAAGAAGCTTAACTTCTTTGAGTCCGCGATCCGCAACCTGCTCAAGCAGTATGTGCAGAGAGGAAAGATTGATATTTTCATCGGGTATGAAGATATGACAGAAAGCCAGATGACTTTGAAATATAACCAGAAGCTGGCAGAAGAATATATGGCAAGTTTTAAGCAGATGGAAGAACAGTTTGGGCTTGACAATGATGTGCGGGTATCCACACTTGCACGCTGCCCGGAAGTCCTTACGATGGAAGAACAGTCTGTGGATGAGGAAGAACTGTGGAGTGGTCTTGAAAAAGCAATGAAAGGCGCATGCGAACAGTTTGTACAGACCAAGACTACAGAAGGTGAGAACCTGAAAAAGGATATCATTGGCAAACTGGATGGAATGCTGGAAGTTGTTGCCAGGGTTGAAGAGCGATCTCCGCAGATCGTTGCTGAATACCGGGAGAAGCTGGAAACGAAAGTGAAGGAGCTTCTTGGGGACACCCAGATTGACGAAGGACGGATCGCGGCTGAGGTTGTGATCTTCTCTGACAAGATCTGTACAGATGAAGAAGTGGTAAGGCTGAAAAGCCATATCAAGCATATGAAAGAAACTCTGGAACAGACAGAGGGAATCGGACGCAAGCTTGATTTCATTGCGCAGGAGATGAACCGTGAGGCGAACACGATCTTATCCAAGGCAAATGATCTGGAAGTATCCAATTATGCGATCGATCTGAAGACTGAGATTGAAAAAGTCCGTGAGCAGATTCAAAATATTGAATAAAGCTTTGAAAAATGTAAAAAGATGTGTTAAAATAACATTTCAATGTCTGAGTATGCAGGAGAACTGATTATGAGAGAAAAAAAAGGAATTCTTATTGTAGTATCCGGATTTTCCGGAGCCGGTAAGGGAACACTGATGAAAAAGCTGATGCAGGACTATGATAATTATGCATTATCGATCTCTGCAACCACGCGACAGCCTCGTGTCGGGGAAGAAGATGGAAGAGAGTATTTTTTCAGAACCAAAGAAGAATTTGAAAAAATGATTGCGCGTGATGAGCTTATAGAGTATGCTAGATATGTAGAAAATTACTATGGAACTCCGAAGCAGTATGTTATGGAGCAGTTAGAGGCAGGCAAGGATGTGATCCTTGAGATTGAGATCCAGGGTGCGTTGAAAGTGAAAGAGAAGTATCCGGATACCCTGCTGATGTTCGTGACTCCGCCGAGTGCGCAGGTACTGAAAGACAGACTGGTAGGACGGGGAACCGAGACCGCAGAAGTGATCGATTCGAGAATGAAGCGGGCAGTAGAAGAATCACAGGGCGTAGAGAAGTACGATTATCTTGTGATCAATGATGACCTGGAGCGCTGCGCAAAAGAGATGCACAGCATTATTCAGGGTGAGCATGACCGGGTAAGCCGGAATGCTGACTTTATAGATGATATCAGAAAAGAACTGAAGGAACTGTAGGAAAGGAGCAGAATTTATGTTACATCCATCATATACCGATTTGATGAAAGTAGTAAATCAGGACGTGGAAGAAGGCGCAACTAAGATTGTCAACAGCCGTTATTCTATCGTTCTTGCAACAGCAAAGAGAGCGAGACAGATCATTGACGGCGAGATGCCGCTTGTTCCTGTTAAGGACGGCGAAAAGCCGCTTTCTATTGCAATTGATGAGCTGAACAGTGGAAAGATCAAAATTATTGCAGAAGATGCAGATAAATAAAAGAAGTTCGATACCCTGCAGCTATCTGCGGGGTATTCTTATGATAGGGGATTTTATTTTCCGGTGAAGATGATTTCCCCTGCCGCCCAGAAATTATGCTTGAGGAGAAATTTATTTTATGAATATATTATTCATTTCATTAGGCTGTGACAAGAACCTTGTGGATTCGGAGGTCATGCTTGGGATTCTTGCAAAGGACGGTCATCAGATGGTGGACGATGAGACAATGGCAGATGTCATTATCATTAACACCTGCTGCTTTATCCATGACGCAAAGGAAGAGAGTATCCAGAATATTCTTGAGATGGCAGATCTGAAGAAGACCGGTAGATTAAAAGCCCTGATCGTAACAGGCTGTCTTGCACAGAGATACAAAGAAGAGATCATTCAGGAAATCCCGGAGGTTGATGCGGTTCTCGGAACGACTTCTTATGAAGAGATCGCACACGTGATCGATGGAGTTTTAAGCGACAGTCCGATGGAGCGCGGAGATGTGCGCCTGACTATGAAGGATGTGGATTATCTCCCGGTGACAGACACGCACCGTATGGTGACGACCGGCGGACATTTCGCTTATCTGAAGATTGCAGAAGGCTGTGACAAGCACTGTACTTACTGTATTATCCCAAAGCTTCGTGGTTCCTACCGCAGTCATTCTATGGATTATTTGATCAAACAGGCCGAATCCCTGGCTGCCCAAGGTGTTAAGGAGTTGAATATCGTTGCCCAGGAGACAACCGTTTACGGCACAGATCTTTACAACGGACAGAAAATGCTCCCGGAACTCCTCAAAAGGCTCTGCCGTATTGAAGGTCTTTCCTGGATCCGTGTCCTCTACTGTTATCCTGAAGAGATTAATGAAGAACTCATTCAGGTCATCAAAGAGGAACCGAAGATCTGTCATTATCTTGATCTTCCGATCCAGCATGGCAGTGATGCTGTCTTAAAGCGGATGGGAAGACGGACAACACAGGCTGAACTCAGAAGCATTATCGGACGATTAAGAGAAGAAATCCCTGATATTGCCCTCCGAACAACGCTGATCGCCGGTTTCCCGGGCGAAACAGAAGCAGATCATCAGGAAGTGCTGCAGTTCGTCAAAGATATGCGTTTTGATCGCCTCGGTGTATTTACTTATTCAGAAGAAGAAGGGACACCGGCCGCTCAGATGCCGGATCAAATTGATGAAGCTGTCAAAGAGACACGCCGTGATGCATTGATGATGGCTCAGCAGGCCATTGCCTTTGATAAATCCGAAGAAATGGTCGGAAAGACAGTGGATGTCCTGATCGAAGGACGTCTGCCGGAGGAGGATGTCTATATCGGACGTACTTACAGAGATGCACCTGATGTGGATGGTTACGTTTTTGTTCATGCTGAAGAAGATATGATCTCCGGCGATATTGTCAAAGTTAAGATAACAGATGCACAGGATTACGATCTGGTAGGAGATGTGATTTATGAATTTACCGAATAAACTGACTGTTTTAAGAGTTATCCTTGTTCCTTTCTTTGTATTCTTTCTGCTTGGTGCAGACTGGATTGGTTCATTTTCGCCTTATATCGCCTTGATTATATTTATCGTTGCCAGCCTGACGGATATGCTTGACGGCAAGATAGCCCGAAAGTATAATCTGATCACCAATTTCGGCAAGTTTATGGATCCCTTGGCAGATAAACTGCTTGTCTGCTCTGCACTGATCTGTTTTGTGGATATGCATCGTATGCCGACATGGGTTGTTCTTATTATCATTGCCAGAGAATTTATTATCAGCGGCTTCCGTCTTGTTGCTGCTGAAGACGGTATAGTCATTGCAGCCGGTATATGGGGCAAATATAAAACGGCCGTCACAATGATCACGATCATTTTCATGATCCCGAATTTTGGCGGAGCAGCCGTTCATATGATCGAGCAGATCATGATTTATCTGTCGCTGGCACTGACCGTGATCTCATTGATTGATTATCTGATCCACAACAAATCTGTCCTTGCTGGCAAAATGTAACCGGGCCCCTGCACAGTGGAAGAGGAGTGATAGAAACTGTGAAAATAGTGAAACGATTTCTTTTTATCATCAGTGCATTACTTGTACTGATGCTGGCAGGCTGTTCAGGAAAACTCAGTCACATTGATATCAATACAACACTGACTGTGGATACGACCTTCAACGGCAGCCGTGAGATGACAGCAGATATTCCCGCCGCCGCATACAAGTATGCATTCGGCGGCAGTCTGACAGCGCTTGAAGACATGATCAATCAGTATACACCGGGTGATATGTACTGTACAGCCACCGAGAATGAAGACGGCGGCGTTCGTATTCAGATGATCATCGACTTTGCTTCAAGGAATGAATATCAGAAGAAGATCGAAACCATCTGCAACGGCAACACAACGGATTCAGCCATCACCCCTGTCATCAACTTTGATTATTCGCATTCTATTTTGAAAAACGGCTATACAATAGAAGAGAATTTCACATCTATGGATCTGTTTTACTGGCTGGCGGATGCCATCAGCAAGGAATACCCTGCTATGGAAGGCAAAAACATCCAGGATATTTTCCAGCTCGGCAAAACAGAAGTTGTTTTCAACGGAGAAACAATGGAAATGCAGGACTATATCAAGATCTCTACCATCAAGTCCAATGCCTTTGACAATGTTTCCGTTGCCGCTCAGTTGTCAGATGATCAGTCCATTGATGCCAGAATTACCTATGTCGTCAGCAACAAAGTCGTTGCCGCCCTCGGAACCCAATTAAAGACATTGATGGATGGCCTTGTACCAGACAATGCTTCCATGACTTATCAGAATGGTGACAGTTCCAGAACTTACACGATCTCCTTTGAATCCGCCACCCTTCAGGATTACATTACCAATGTCAATAAAGCGCTGCACACCAATAATACCGTCTTTGAAGTGTCCACAGAAGGAGATACCGAGTCCCTTTCTGCCAAGAAATCCATCAAACAGTATTATGACGGCAGTTATTTTCTGGATTTTACAGCTGATGAGACAACCATGTCCTATATTCTGGATGTATCTCCGGAATACACTGTTGAAAGCTGCAGCAGCACCTATGGTTATCTGAAAGATGAATCATCCACCTACAGCAGCAATACCTGTGAAATAACCATGACAGTCGCATCCGCAGATGAAGTGACAACCGTGCTGGGATTTGCCGTCGATATTGATGAAGTAGATATTACAACTGACATCCACAGCGATACGAACATCCAACGTACCTTTGAACTTCACCTTTCATCCGATGCCGTCAATCTAATCGGCAGCAGTATTGAAGACCGCTTAAATACTGCTGCGGAGCAATGGCCGGACCAGATGACTGTCAATACAGAAAATGTACTGAGCAATACGAACTACAGTATTGTCCTTTCAGCAGAATCGGCAGATGAACTGACCAAAATGACCCGGGCTGTTCTCGGGGAATCTGATATATCTGACGATAATAAGAGCAACAGTGGTGAACTGACAAATTCTCTGTTTACCGGCGGTACCGAGAAGCATAAGAATCCATGGAATATCCACTGTACCTATGAGGATACGCTGAATCTGTCCGGATTTCTCAAGGGATCCCAGATCAAAAATGGTATTCACTACAAGTTAAGTTATTCAAAAGGATTCAAAGCTGCCTTTACCGAGAACAATACCTTTGAAGATGCCGCAGCTGACGGACCAACGCTTACCTGCAGTACATTTAATAAAGTGTTATCTGTCAAATCTACAGCAGAGAAAAACAATCTGGAGGGCATTCTTATTTTTGCATTATGGATTGCTTCCCTTATATGTATTGTCGTTATCTTGCTGCTGAATATTGAGCATATTATCAATCTGGTATCCAACAAAAAGATTGACATTTCAGGTTCAGAGCTGTTCAAAGGAAAACATCTGCGCAGACTGACTGCACTGATTGTTGCGATTGTCTGCTTTGTACTAATGACCATCAGACTGATATTCCG
>OLQG01002099.1_pt1 | contig 10920 bp, 9 predicted proteins | sample 1672221 | NCBI WGS metagenome assembly OLQG01 (sample SAMEA3136660, study PRJEB25190) | human gut metagenome | biome: human gut; feature: human-associated habitat; material: faeces | place: Austria | collected 2013
CTTGTTGCTTCTATCATATTGCAATCCTCCTGTAATGCGTGTGTCTTTTGCACTGATTACAGTATACCTCTTTTTCTTCATATAGGCAAGGGGCAAGAAGCAGATACTGTCTTAATTAACGAAATTTAATCAAAATAATATGCATCAAATACATCTCCTGCAATGGGAACTGCTGCTTCACTTCCGGTTCCTCCGTTTTCGACGATCACCGCAATAGCAATATCCGGGTTATCTACATTCGAATAACCGATAAACCACGAATGACTGGAACCATTTTCATCAAACTCCGCAGATCCGGTTTTTCCGGCTACCGTATATCCACGCCCGTTAAGCGCAGAAGCTGTACCGTTTTCAACTACATTTTTCATGAGTTTTCCAAGAATACCTGCTTCGTTACTGGTCATCAGGCGTTTATATTCCGTCTTTTCCGTTTCTTTTACAGTATCTCCGGAATTATTTACAATTTTGTCGATCATGGTCGGCTTCATCAGTACACCGTCATTGGCGATCGCACTTGTGATCAGCGCCATATGCATAGGAGACACCAGCGTATTTCCCTGTCCAATAGAGGTCTGCATTACCAGCGCGTTTGCTGAATTTTTTTCCAGGGTAAAACGACTTGTTTTATAGGAGTTCAGAGGAAGAGCTTTGTTAAAAAGAAGATCCTCCGCGGTACTGCGCAAAGAACCGGCCCCGAGATTCAGCCCCATATCCGCAAACGCACAGTTACAGGAATGTGCAAATGCAGAATAAAAATCTTCCTGTCCATGTACTTCACCGTTATAACACTGAATGGTATGGTCATCTACTGTAATACTTCCCTGGCACAGATAAGAATATCCTTCCAGAGAGCCCTTTTGTCTGAAATAATCCAGGGCCGTAACAACTTTAAAAGTAGATCCCGGCGGATATGCACCATTTGTAGCACGGTTAAGAAGACTGCTGTTATTCTCATCATTGACAAGCGTATCCCAGTCCTGTGCAATGGTATTCGGATTAAAATCCGGTTTGCTTACCATGGCAAGGATTCTTCCTGTAGAAGGCTCTATGACAACTACCGCTCCTCTGCGGTCACCCAAAGAATTATATGCTGTTGTCTGAAGATCAGCATTCAGACTTGATATCACGGTATCTCCCTGATTCTTTTTGCCCAGAAACTCATTTTTCATCTGCTCCAGGAAAAAAGAATGGGAAGTCAGAAGCTGAAAATTCGCCTCTGATTCCAGTCCGCTTTTGCCGTTGGTATCATATCCTACCGCATGTGCAAAAATATTTGCAAATGGATAAGTTCTCTCTTCTGTTCCATCTTCATACACATTGGTCTGTGCCAGGACTTCTCCATCAGAAGACTGGATGCTTCCACGCACTACCCTGTCTGAAAACGTATCCTGTCTGGTATTATACGGACTGTTGATAAAATCGTCACTTTTTATGGCATCAAAATAAATCAGATACCCGATCAGACTGACAAAAATCAATATAAAGAACACCGATACAAAAGTAAACGGCCGGTTCTTTTTTCTACGGAGCCTGGCGATATCCCGTTCTCTCAGGCGTTGCTCTCTTTCCTCTTCTTTCAAACGTTTCTTTTCGCTGCGATTCAATTTCTTCGTCCTCATCTTCCCTCAGAATATACAGTCCCTGAATGATTGCAAGCATCAGGATGGTACACATGACAGAACTTCCTCCATAACTTACCAGCGGAAGTGTAACACCTGTCATCGGAATAAATTTGGTCGCACCGCCAATAGTCAGAAATACCTGAAACGCATATTCTGTTCCAAGTCCCAGTGCGATCAGTTTATAAAACGGATTTCGTATCTTCAGTGCAATCGTAACGATCATGAGAAAGAAACTGGTACATACCAGGATCAGGCAGATGGCAAAAATGCCGCCCAGTTCTTCACAGATAGCGCTGAAGATAAAGTCATTTTTTACAACAGGAATTTTCTCCGGAGAGCCCTGGCAAAGCCCCATTCCAAACCAACCACCAGTTCCGATAGCAAACAATGACTGCACGATCTGATAGCCTTCATTCTGATAGACCGCCATCGGATCTCTCCAGGCGCTCACTCTCTGGCGTACATGTCCGAAAAGATGATAAGCTACCACTGCACCAACACATCCACCGCCAAGTCCCAGGAGCATATATCCAGGATTTCTGGTTGCCACATAGATCAGCACAAGATAGGTGACAAAAAAGATCACCGCACTTCCAAGATCTCTGGAAAGGACCAGAATTCCCACATGGATCACCGCTACGATCGTTGCCATCACTACTTTACGAAAATCTACCTTTGTGCAGAGCAGCGATGCCATAAAAAATACAAATGTGATCTTGATCACCTCTGAAGGCTGGATTCCCATCAGTGAAAGTTTTGCGCCATAACTTGTACTTGCCAGAACGAGAACCGCTGCCAGAAGAACAATACCGATCCCTGCATAAATCCATGTAAGATCCTTTAAAAATTTCATCTTACGGATCATTACAGGAATCACCAGTGATACCGCGCTTCCTGCCGCCACGATCAGAAGCTGTTTGGTTGCAGACGGAAGTGAAAGTCTACAGAGCATGATAAAACCAACGCTCAGGAGCATACACATATTATTCAGAAGAAGCAGTGATGCTTCTTTATAGATGATCCTGTACAAAATCTGGATCGCCGCAAAAAAGATCATCATCTCAATATAAAACAAGATAACCTTAAAATCCATGCTCTTTAAATAAATCACAAGAAACGCTGTGAAATCAATAAAAAAGATCATAGTCAGCTGCTGCTGGAGCAGCTCTTTTTTTTCTTCCTCATCCTGGCGCCACACCATATAAAAACAATGAAAGGTGTAGACGATCATCAGCGTGAGGATCACATACTTGGATAACTCTGTAATTACATTAATCATACACTTTTACTCGGCTCCTCTTTTAAAATGGCCTTTTGTATATCTGCGTCCGGAAGGTTTCCCGTTTTTCTGATAAACGGACTGGAATTCTTTAAAGATTTCCCTCGCTTCCTCCGGCTTCTCAACAGTAAATGCCAGTCTTAAAGACTGAAGATTTAATTTTTCCACCCGTTCTCTCTCTCCGGGAAGCCCGTAAGGGATACTGTTATATATGATATTATAGCAGTATTTTGCTTTTTCCAGGCTGCTGCATTCCCATGGAGTACAACAACATTTCACCGGAAATTCACTGTTATAGCGGTCTTTCAGATAGACAGTCTCGCATTTTCCGGTACATCCAAAAAGATTTTTTCTTACACACTGGGCCGACAGCATCAATGGGATATATCCATATAAAAGAAGTTCCGAAGAAGTATTATTCCTGTGCCGCAGCTCTCCTTCATTCAGTTCAAGCGGAACTGTGTTGCGAAGGACACCCTCTTTTTTCCAGAACTCTGTCGCCTCATCATTCCATGTATATAGAGAGGAATCCAGAACACATTTATCTCCGTATCCACACTTCTTCAATGCAGCATAAGATTCCAGATTTCTGACCAGGAATCCTTCCATTCCCTGTTCTATCCATTTTTTTGCTTCCTGCATCCATTTCTCCGGAATCTCTCCTCTCTGAATATGCGGGGTAGAAAGATAAAGTTCCCTTTCTGCTGCAAGTTTAGGTGAAAAATACTTCTTCATGGTATCAAACGGAAAATAAAAACCTGTAATTCCCTTTTCCTTTAAAAGTGCTTCTGCAACATCTTCCTGTTCGCATGAGACATAAAAAGGAAGTGATCCCCCAATCTGCCGCCGACAGATATCTGTTCGTTCCGCATGCTGTTTTTTTACCATTTCTCTACGATTCTGACTGAGTAATGTCTCCCGCAGCTGTTCAAGAGCCTCCCTGCGAACTTCATTAAGAACCTTTACAGGAACAAAAACTTTCCCATTAATCTCAATATTCAGACTTTCCCACTGAAATTCCGTATTTCCCAGTTTTTCCATTTGCTGGCGGATCCGCTGTTCTTCCATAGGCTGATTTTTCGCAAACTGAACTTCCCCGCCCATAGCTGTTACTGTTTTATCTTCACAGGCTACTTCCAGTATAACAGGACTTTCAGGAGAAAGTATTAAATTCCCATGAATTTTTTCTTTTATTTTTCTGATCTCCGGCTGGATGTTTCCGGATTTCTTCTCATTGGCAAAAGCCATCATTTCCGGACCGCGATACATATCATAATATCCAGTGCAGGAACCTCCTCTGCTGAAAAGATCCAGAAGATATTTCCGGTCTTCCTCCTGAACATGATATTCTTTTCCACTTAAATAGAGGTCCAGATATTTTCTGTATACAGAAGTCACTCCCGCTGTATACCCTGGCTGTTTCATGCGGCCCTCAATTTTCAGTGACATTACGCCTGCCTCCAGAATATCCGGAAGAATATCAAGAGTACAGATATCTTTCAGACTCAACGCACAGAACTCTTTATCCCCTTTATATTTTCTGTGATCAAGAGTACCTTTATACGGAAGTCTGCAAGGCTGGGCACATCGCCCACGATTTCCGCTCCTTCCACCGAAAATACTGCTCATCAGACATTGACCAGAATAGCTGTAACAAAGCGCTCCATGGATAAAAGTTTCAATTTCCAGCGGACTTGCTTTATGCATAGCGGAAAGCTCTTCCAGGGAAAGCTCTCTGGCCGGGACTACACGCGTTGCCCCTTTTTCTTCCAGAAATTTCATTCCTTCCGGTCCGGTTATTGTCATCTGGGTGCTTGCATGAATATCCAGGCCTGGGAAATTCCGACGGATAAACGAAAAAACACCAAGATCCTGTACAATTACCGCATCAAGTCCTGCCTCATAATAAGGTGCCAGATATTCAAAAAGCTGTCCTTCCAGCTCTCTGTTTTTCAACAGAGTATTCACTGTGAGATACAATTTCCGGTTATGGATATGTGCGGTTTCAATCGCCGCAATCAGTTCTTCCTGGGAAAAGTTCTGTGCATAAGCTCTCGCGCCAAAAGCCGGGCCCCCTACATATACCGCATCTGCTCCCGCTCCAATGGCGGCCTCAAAGCTCTCATAAGATCCTGCAGGTGAAAGCAGTTCTGTTATCATTTTTTTCAAAGTATTTTCTCATCTCCTGTCTGTTAATCTGATCAAGCGGTTATAAAACAAAAGAGGATTACCGAAGCAATCCCCCCATCCTTTATTTAAGCAGTTCATCAAGTTCCTTCTCCAGTTCCTTCACCTTACCATCAAGAAGATTCTTCTGATCCTGAGCTTCCTGCTCGGCTTTCTTTGCCTCTTCAATCTGCATTTTCAGAGAAATCAGCTCATGCTTCAGATCGTACATTTCCTGATCCTTCTGCTGCAGATCCTGTTCAAAGATCTCTGCCTGCTTTTTCGCCTTAAAATAGTCATCTGTAATATTCAGACTGAGCAGTGTATGCTTGGTCTCCATGGCCTGTCTGGAATATCCCGGCATCTGGCTCAGTTCACTGATCTTATTATTCATATAAGCTGCAACCTTCTGAAAGTACTCCTCAGATTCATATCCGCCCAGAGTAATGATCTTTCCATCGATAACAACCTGTGCTGTATTCTTTACCGCCATTCGTAAAGCCTCCTGAATTCATCTGTTACTGGTCATTTCCACAATAACATTCCTCTATATTGCCAGCCCTACAGCTCACAATTTCTTTCATTATAACTGATTCCTGCAAAAATGTATAGAAGTTTTTCTATTATTTTGTCGATAAATCGGGACGAGGATAGCCAAGATGTGTATATGCCAGCACGGAAGCCATTCTTCCACGCGGCGTCCTGTTCAGAAAACCAGTCTGCAAAAGATACGGTTCATATACATCTTCCAGGGTTCCGGAATCCTCTCCAATGGATGCCGCAAGCGTCTCCAGTCCAACCGGACCTCCCTGGAAATTCAGGATCAGTGTCTGTAAGATACGACGGTCTGTCTTATCAAGTCCGTACTGATCCACCTCCAGAAGATCCAGTGCAAAACAGGCAACATCGTAAGTGATCACACCATCATATTTCACCTGTGCAAAATCCCGCACCCGCTTCAGAAGACGGTTTGCCAGTCGTGGAGTGCCTCTGGAGCGTTTGGCGATCTCAGCTGCACCATTGGGTTCGATTTCCACGCCAAGAACCTGTGCTGAACGGAGAACAATGGTAGTCAGTTCTCTTTTATCATAAAACTCCAGTCTCTGCGTCACTCCGAAACGGTCACGCAGAGGTGCTGAAAGAAGCCCTGCCCTGGTAGTCGCACCTACCAGCGTAAATTTCGGAAGATCCAGACGAATAGAACGGGCAGATGCTCCCTTCCCAATCATAATATCTATGGCAAAATCCTCCATGGCCGGATAAAGAACTTCCTCTACCTGTCGGTTCAGCCTGTGGATCTCGTCCACAAACAGCACATCTCCCTCCTGAAGATTATTCAAAATTGCAGCCATTTCTCCAGGTTTCTCGATCGCTGGCCCGGAAGTAACTTTCATATGTGTTCCCATTTCGTTGGCAATGATCGCGGACAATGTTGTTTTTCCCAGGCCAGGAGGGCCGTAAAACAGTACATGGTCCAGTGCGTCATGTCTCTGTTTCGCCGCTTCAATATAGATCTTCAGAGTATCTTTGGTTTTCTGCTGACCAATATATTCATCCAGACTCTGAGGTCTTAAATTCCCTTCCAGAGAAAAATCCTCTTCTGTAACGTCCGTTGTAATGATCCTGTTTTCCATCTGTCATGCTCCGTTCTATTTCTTGTAAAGCGGATATTTATATTCCACTCTGCTACATGCTTATGAATACCATCACGTTGACTTGTACTCCTGATACAAGCAAGTCCCCACCCACTGCTTATTGCTTTTCGCAATTGAAGCAGGGGACTTACTTGATTCGGTTAGAAATTCTTCAATGCAGCCCGCAGGATTGCTTCCACATCGTCTGCCGGTACATCCTCCGGAACTTTCCGTACTGCCCGGAGCGCATCCGCAGAACTGTATCCCAGCGCAACCAGAGCCTCTACTGCTTCCTGACGACTGTCACGAAGATCCGCAGCATCTATGGCAGCCTCCTCCTGCTGATGAGCGAGTTTTATCTCAAAAGCATCCTCCAGCTTCAGTTTATCTTTCAGCTCCAAAATCATTTTCTGGGCGGTCTTCTTCCCAATTCCAGGAGCCTTGGAAATGGTCTTTACATCATCCGAAAGTACTGCAAAACGCAATTCATCCGCACTGATCCCGGAAAGGATACCAAGTGCACCCTTCGGGCCAACACCATTCACACCGATCAAAAGTTTAAACATACTGAGATCATCTTTTGAAAAAAAGCCGTACAGTTGCAGAATATCCTCTCTGACATAAAGAAACGTATGTATTTTTTTCTCTTCTCCTATGCGGACCTTCCCGAGATCCTGCCCTGTCATATAGATTTCATATCCAAGTCCGCCATTCTCCACGATCAGACAATTCTCCACGATATCTGCTACTGTACCTTTTACAAAAGAAATCAACTCCAACGGCTCCCTTCCCGGAAACAACTGAACATCTGTTTCCCATATGAACGCAATAGTAACATAATTTTCATAAAAAATCAACCCGGAATCCAAATCCCGGGTTGATGCTGTATACATAAATATTATTTACTGATTCAGAAAATCCTGATCTTCAAAATAATTGATACGCATGGAAGAACGTACATCATGAAGAGTTGCAGCTGCTTTTTCTCTTGCAACTTCTGTACCTGCTTTCAGGATATCAAATACATCTGCAGTACGCTGCTCCCACATTTTTCTTCTCTCACGGATTGGTCCAAGCTCCGCCTGCATTACATTATTCAGGAATTTCTTAACTTTTACATCGCCAAGACCACCTCTCTGATAGTGAGCCTTCAGTTCATCAAGATTCTGATACTCTGGCAGGAACTCCTCAAAATGCTCCGGCCGGCTGAAAGCATCCAGATAAATAAATACCGGATTTCCTTCCACGCGTCCTGGATCCTGAACCCGAAGATGATTCGGATCTGTAAACATGGACATGATCTTCTTCTTAACCACATCTTCTTCATCAGAAAGATAAATACAGTTTCCGAGAGACTTGCTCATTTTTGCTTTTCCATCGATACCCGGAAGACGTAAGCATGCCTTATTTGAAGAAAGGACGATCTCTGGCTCAGTCAGTGTCTCACCATAAACTGTATTAAACTTATGAACAATTTCCTTACACTGCTCAAGCATCGGAAGCTGATCTTCACCTACCGGTACATGCGTTGCACGAAAAGCTGTGATATCTGCGGCCTGGCTGATCGGATAACAGAAGAATCCAACCGGAATGCTGGCTTCAAAATTACGCTGTTTAATTTCAGATTTAACTGTAGGATTGCGCTGCACACGTGCTACAGTAACCAGATTCATATAATAAAAAGTCAGCTCTGTCAGCTCCGGAACCATGGACTGAATAAAAATATTGGATTTTTCAGGGTCAAGTCCACATGCCAGATAATCCAGTGCAACCTGCAGAATATTCTGGCGAACTTTCTCAGGATGTTCTGCATTATCTGTAAGTGCCTGTGCATCTGCGATCATAATATAAATCTCGTCATATAAGCCGGAATTCTGCAGTTTCACACGCTCTGCCAGTGATCCAACATAATGACCTACATGAAGACGTCCCGTCGGGCGGTCGCCGGTTAAAATAATCTTGCTCATGAATTTCGTTCTCCTTGAAGTATACTGAATATTTTATATCTTATTATAGCCCTTTCAAATAGTCTGGTCAAATATTTTTAACAGTTTATTTTACCGTAATTTTGCATTTTACAGCAACTTTTCCGGATCTATCAGCCTCAAGTAACGAGAATTCGATGCACAATTATTCAAAAGTCACCATTCCTGCGGATCAGGTCACGATACCAGTAAGCGGAATCCTTCCAGATTCTCTCCTGAGTCTCAAAATCCACATAAATGATTCCAAACCGTTCCGCATAACCTTTATCCCATTCAAAATTATCCATCAAGGACCACTGGAAATATCCTCTTATATCAATCTCTTCTGCTGCCCGTTTTAGATTTTTCAGATATCGTGCCAGAAAATCAATTCGGTTGGGATCGTGGACTTTACCATCCTGGGAAACCGTATCGTGGCAGGCCATTCCATTTTCTGTAATGTAAATCGGTTTCCGATATCTTTCATACAGAAATTTCGGTCCCCAGTAAAGTGCTTCCGGTGTTACCGGCCAGTTGGTTGCCGTCTTTGGAAAACCAGCCGGTCGCCTTACTTCTTCCGGCCTTCCATCTGTCCCCATGCGAATGCAGCGTCCGTTATAAATATTCTGTCCATAAAAATCAATAGGCTGAGAGATCAGCTTCATATCTTCATCCGTGATCACAGGCAGATATTTTTCATATTTTTTCATCCCTTCTTCCGGATACTTACCAAGAATAACAGGATCAGACCACCAGGATACATTCCAGGTCCAGTTGGAAAGATCATCCGGCAACGCAAAAAGTGCCTTTCTTGCAGCCTCAATATCTTTCGGCGTTTCTTTCTCCGGATAACACATACCACTGGTCGGTGCATAACCGATCTGCACATTCTGTTTTCCGTAAGCACGCAGCATCTGCACAGCTCTTCCGTGAGCTTTCAGAGCATTGTGGGCCATCTCAAAAGTATCACGTAGCGGCGCTTTCACACCAGGTGCATGACATCCCTGAAGAAATCCCAGGCCGACAAAACATTGTGGTTCATTTAATGTAAAGAAATATTTTACGCGGTCACTGAAACGTTCTGCCACCAGACGGGCATACTGGCCGAACCATTCCACGATCTCCGGATTCATCCAGCCACCTCTTTTATAAATATCATAGGGAAGTTCCCAGTGATACAAAGTTATGTACGGTTCAATTCCCTGTTCCAGAAGTTCATCGATCAATGCATTATAAAAATCAATTCCTTTTTCATTTACTTTCCCGGTTCCTTCCGGCAGCACACGGGACCAGTCAATGGAAAAGCGGTACCCCTTCAGCCCCAGTTCTTTCATGTATGCCACGTCTTCTCTGAATCTGTGGTAATGATCGCAGGCTATATCTCCAGTATGGCCTTCATATACTCTTCCCGGCTCTTTTGTAAAAACATCCCAGATATTCTGTCCTTTTCCGGAATCTCTGCCAGTTCCCTCTATCTGATAGGAACTGGTCGCTGCTCCCCACACAAAATCTTTTGCAAATCCCATATTGGCACTCCTTTATAGTATATCTTTTTCGATATTGTTTTTATAAATAAAATGGTTAATTTGGGTCCTGATTTCATTATACTGAACCATGATTTCGCGGTCAAACACTGCTTATTGCTTTTCGTAATTGAAGCAGGGGGTGGGGACTTGCTTGATTTGCTTAAAAAAAGAAGGCTGCCATATCCGGAAAACATATTCCGGACAGACAGCCTTCTCTTCCCTCTTACAGAATTATATGTCTCGGGCAAACTTCTTTACATTTACCGCATCCTGTACATTTGTCGTAATCAATGTGTGCACAGAAATCCGTAACTGTGATTGCCTCTGACGGACAGTTTTTCTCACATTTTTTACATCCGATACAGCCAAGCTCACAGGCAGTCGTAACTGCTTTACCTTTGGCGTGGGAGCCACAGGCTACACGGATCTGTTTGTCATATGGTACAAGCTCGATCAGATGACGCGGACATTTTGCAACGCATTTACCGCAGGCCTTACATGCTTCCTGATCTACGACTGCAATGCCATTTACTACATGAATAGCGTCAAATGGACATACTTTTACGCAGCTTCCAAATCCCATACATCCATATGTACAGTTCTTCGCACCACTGCCCGGAATGAAAGCCATCATCTCACAGTCTTCCACACCTGTGTACTCATATTTCACAGTTGTCTTATCACAGGTTCCCGCACATTTTACAAAAGCAACCTGACGTGCGGTTTCTT